>Ga0315899_10002896_pt1 | contig 18800 bp, 19 predicted proteins | sample LakEriMetagenome_2_FD_203518 | JGI IMG/M metagenome (GOLD analysis project Ga0315899, IMG submission 203518) | Freshwater fungal communities from buoy surface, Lake Erie, Ohio, United States - Buoy 4 MA112 | ecosystem: Environmental > Aquatic > Freshwater > Lake | place: USA: Lake Erie, Ohio... | reverse complement strand
CTGCCCCAGCACCGTGCCGCTCGCAATCCCCCCAGCGACTGCCAGCCAGACCGCCCTCAAGGCCATCAGAACCGGTTTCGTACGTCGGCGTAGACGGCTGCGATGCCGTCGGGCAAGGCGATGCGGTGGTGCCATCCGAGCGCGTGGATGCGGCTGACATCGAGGAGTTTGCGCGGTGTTCCGTCCGGCTTCGTCGTGTCCCACGCGAGGCGGCCCGTGTAGCCGACGACTTCGCAAATGAGCTCGGCGAGTTCGCGGATGCTCAGGTCTTCGCCGGTTCCGACGTTCACCCATTCGGCGCCGTCGTAGTGCAGCATCAGGTGGAGGCAGGCCGCGGCGAGGTCGTCCACGTGCAGGAATTCGCGCATCGGAGAGCCCGTACCCCAAACTTCCACCTCGGCCGCCCCCGCCACGTGCGCCGCGTGCACCTTGCGGAGCAGCGCCGGCAGGACGTGGCTGTTCGCCAGGTCGTACGAATCGCCGGGCCCGTACAGGTTCGTGGGCATCGCGCTGATGAAGTTCGCGCCGTACTGCCGCCGGTAGGTGGTGCAGAGGTGGATGCCGGCGATTTTGGCCAGCGCATACGGCTCATTCGTGGGCTCCAGCGCGCCGGTGAGCAGGGCCTCCTCGCGGATCGGCTGGGCGGCAAACTTCGGGTAGATGCAGCTCGATCCGAGGAACAGGAGCTTCCGGCAACCGTGCAGGTGCGCGCTGTGGATGACGTTGAGTTCGATGGCCAAATTGTCCCGCAGGAATTCCGCCGGGTACGTCGCATTCGCGAGGATTCCGCCCACCTTGGCGGCCGCAAGAAACACGTATTCAGGGCGTTCTGCCGCAAAAAACGCCTCCACAGCCGCCGCATCGCGCAGGTCGAGTTCGCGGCTCGTCCGCAGCAGCAACTCCGTATATCCCTGGGCTTGCAGAAGCCGGACGATGGCCGATCCGACCATGCCGGTGTGGCCGGCGACGTAGATGCGTGCACGCTGTTCCATGGCCTCGAAGGTACTGCACCCGCTCACCTGCCCGGACCGCCGGCCGCACTCAGCGGTCGGTCGCCAGCGCCGCCCGGAGCCCGTCGCCGACGAAGGTGAAGGCCAGCACCACGCTGGCAATGAGCGCGCCGGGGAGCAGGGCGAGCCACGCGTGCCGCCCGGTGATCAGGTGGTGGTGTTCTTGGACGATGTTGCCCCAGCTCGGAGCCGGGATTTGGGCGCCCACTCCGAGGAAGCTCAGTCCCGATTCGACGAGGATGGCGGAGGCGAAGTTTGCGGCAGCCACGACGATGATGGGTCCGAGGGCGTTCGGCAGCATGTGGCGGAAGATGATCCGTCCTTCCGGAAGGCCCAGCGCACGCGCGGCCTCCACGAATTCCCGCTCCCGCAGCGAGATGAACTGGCCGCGTACGAGCCGCGCCACATCGACCCACATGGTCAGGCCGATGGCGATGAACACTTGGGCGAAGCCTTTGCCAAAAGCCAGCGTGATGGCCAGCACCAGCAGCAACGTCGGCAGCGTCCACACGACTTCGATCAGCCACCCCACCACCGCATCCACCCACCCGCCGCGGTACCCGGCCCACGCGCCCAGCCCGACCCCGATGACCAGGGACATCAGCACCGCGACGGCCCCCACACCGAGGCTCAGCGCCGACCCGGCCATCAGCCGGCTCAGCACGTCGCGGCCGAAGCGGTCGGTCCCCAGCAGGTGGGTGCGCTCGGCGCCGTCGTCCCCCACCACGTGGCTGCCCGGGGGCAGCAAGGCGTGCGCCAGGTCTTGGGCGTTCGCATGCGGCGACGGATCCGGGCGCAGGACCGGTCCAGCCAGCGCGACGCAGGCCAGGACGGCGATCCAAACCGCACCGACCACCGCCGTCCGGTGCCGCAAAAACCTGCGCCCCACCGTCGCGCCCGCGCTCGCTTCCATGCGGCGAAGATCGGCCCGTCCCCCCACATTCCGTCCCTTCCACTGCACGCCGCCCCGCATCGCCCGCCATCCGGTCGCCGCCACCAGCGCCGCATACCACGGCACCATCACTGCGGCCTCGCGCACCCCCCACTGCACCCCTTGCGGTCGGGCAATCCGGGCGAAGAAGAGGGCGTCCAGCATCCATTTGGCCCCCCACGCCACCGCCCCCACCGCGGGCGCCCCCACGATCGCCCCCGCCAGCAGCGCATGCAGCCCGCCCACCCCCGCCGCCACCCGCCGCGCCCGCGCCGTCAGTCCCGCCGCCTTCCCCGCCCACCGCGCCCGCTGCGCCACCAGCTCCCGCCACGTCCCCGCCGGCGCCGCTTCCGCCCCCGCCCCCGCATCCGTCACCGCCACAACCTGCTCGCCGTGCGCCACCAGCGCCTGCACCGCGAACACGTCGTCCCCCGAGGCCCACTCCGGCCGCAGCGCCTCGGCCGGCCACGTTTCCCGCCGGAACACGAGGTTCGCACCGCTGGCCACCGCCGCCGTCCCCCGCCGCGCCTCCGCCACGGACCACGCTTGCACCGCCGCGAAGTCGAGCGCCTGCAGCCGCGCAAACAGCGTCCGCGCCGGCCCCAGCCGCACCGGGAGCAGCAGGCATGCCGCCTCGGGATGTGCCTCGAGGGCCGCATGCACGCGGGCGGACCAAACCGAACCCAAGCGCACATCCGCATCGAGCGTCGCCACCCACGGCGTCGTGCACGCCCGCATCCCCGTCACCAGCGCCGCCTTTTTGCCCTCCCCCTCCGCGGCCACGACCTCCACCCCATGCGCCCGCGCCACCTCCGCCGTCCCATCGGTGCTCCCGTCGTCCACCACCACCACCCGCACGCGCGGTTGCTGCCTCGCCAAATCCCCCAGCAACCCCGGCAACCGCACCGCCTCGTCACGCGCCGGAATCAGAATGGTGAGGAGGGAGGGTTGAGGTTGAGATTGAGGGTTGAGGGTTGAGTGTGCAGGGTTGAGGGTTGAGATTGAGTGTACAGGGTTGAGGGTTGAGATTGAGTATAGGGCGGTTTGATCGACACGGTTCCCGACCCCGTTTCCGTCCACAATCTCGTCCCTGATCCCTTCGCGGCGCAGCCGCGCCTCGTCCCTCAACCCTTCGCGGCGCAGCCGCGCCTCATCCCTCGCGGCGCAGCCGCCCTCGTCCCTCATCCCTTCGCGGCGCAGCCGCGCCTCATCCCTCGCGGCGCAGCCGCCCTCGTCCCCAGCGGCGCAGCCGCCCTCACTCCACCGCCACAACGCCGCAGCGTAGAGCGCGAGCGCCGGGGCGGTCAGGCAGGTGGCGAGGAGGGCGCCGGCCGTCATGCGCGGCGCGGGTAGAGCAGGGCGCCGATGATAGCGGGGAGGGCCAGGTTGATGGCCCAAACGCAAAATGCAGCCGCCGCGGCGCCGGCGGCAGTTGGGCCGGAGGGGTCGAAGACGGCGAGGGTCAGGGCTTCGCGGACGCCGAGCTCGCCGAGGGCGGCAGTGGGGATGAGCGTGTTGCAGAGGAAGACCGTGGCGAGGTCGGGGACGGCAGCGGCAGCGGCGGTGGGGGGGGGGGGGAGGAGGCCGAAGGCGATGAGGGCGGCGAGGAATTGGGAGGTGAAGACGGCGTAGCGGGCGGAGCTCCAGAGGAGGGCTTCGGCGCGGAGGCGCGGGGGGACGGGCTCGGCGGAGGTCCACGGGGTGACCAGGGGGGACCAACTGAGGAACATGCGCGTGCCGACGAAGGCGGCGAGGGTGGCGAGGAGGGCCCAGCCGAGGCGGTCGGTGGCAAGGAGGGCGCCGGCGCCGGCGGCGAGCGTGACGAGGGCTTGGGATCCGGCGGAGGTGGTCCAAGCGCGCAGCGCGCGTTCCCGGTCCTCGGCGGGGACGGCGGCTGCGCGGCCGAAGCCGTCGCCGATGCGGTTTGGGGTGAGGAACCCGGCCGCGGCTCCGACGAGGACGTGGCGCACGGCAGGTCCGGGCCGGAAGTGGGTCAGCCGTACCCATTTGGCCACCTCTAACCCGAGGTTCAGCGGCAGCCCGGCCGCAGCTACCGCGAGCCAACGCGCATCCATCGGCGGCCACGGCCCGCGCAGCACCCCGTGTCCGTCCAGCGTCCACGCCACATAGCCCAGCGCCACCGCCGAGACGATCCACCGGCCCGGAAGCCCTAGCGAAAACGATGTCGAAACCCGCATGCGCAAATGTACCTTCGACCCACGATGGCTGCCGCTGCACGACCGAAACCTCCCGCTTCCGCGGTCGAGCCCGTCACGATTCTCGGGGTGGATCCCGGTACCACGGTGATGGGGTATGGGGTCATCCGCAGCCGGGGAAAAGAGCTCGAGCTGCTGGAAATGGGCGTGTTGCACCTCTCGCGCTACCCCGACCACGCGGTCAAGCTCAAACGCATCCACGACCGCATCAGCGCGCTCATCGAGGCGCATACGCCCGACCACCTGGCGGTGGAGGCTCCTTTTTTTGGGAAGAACGTGCAGTCGATGCTCAAGCTCGGTAGGGCCCAAGGCGTCGTCCTCGCCGCTGCCCTCGCCCGCGACATCCCCGTCGCAGAGTACGCCCCCACCCGCATCAAGCAGGCCATCACCGGCGCCGGATCCGCCAGCAAGGAGCAGGTCCTCGCCATGGTCGCCCGCACCCTCAACGTGCCGGCCGAGCGCTTCCCGAAGGAACTCGACGCCAGCGACGGGGTCGCCGTGGCCCTGTGCCACCACTTCGCTGCGGGCTCTCCGCGGATGCAGAGCGGCGCAGGCGGCTGGAAGGCGTTTCTCGATGCCCATCCGGACCGCATCCGCTGAGCGCCGCCGCTGCGGGTCACATTTTTTTCGAGAAAAACGAAACTTTCCTGGAACGCCTGCCGTTTCTGCAACCGTGGGGCCGGGTGCCCTGCAACAGTTTACTTGTTTTCATTCAACAGGGGAGGGTCGTCCAACGGGATGACCCTTCTTGTTTTCCTTGGATTTTTGCGGGCCAAACTTCACGCAGCAGCCTTCGGCGGCCGCTTCCCCTTCGTCGTTGCTGTGGGGCGTGCCGGGACCCGTCCGCTCACGCGCTTTGCTTTCCCTGCGACCGCGAGATCCACGCCGCGCACCCCCAGCAACGCCCGCAAGAACGCAATCTCTTCCTTCAAATCCGCGATACGTGCCTCGTACGTCGCGCGCTCGTGGCGCATGGCATCCCCGTCCGTGGTCACGCTGAAACTGTGGTCTTGCGCGGTGCCATAGTTTGTGAAGAAAATCGTCTCATCGAAATTCGTCAAATCGATGGGCTGCACCCCGAGCACCTCCGCAATGCGCTCTAGCCGATCAATCGACAGCTTCACTTCGCCCCGTTCGATGCGGCTGTAGCCGCTCGTGGTCATCCCGAGCTCGTTTGCCATCTTCTCTTGGGTGAGGCTGCGCAACTCGCGCACCTTGCGGATTTTATGTCCGACCCCCGCTCCATACTCGATGGGCTGTTCCATGAATTCAACTGTAAGTTGTAAAGATAGACGGCTTGGCAATCGGCGGTGGGGATTTTCGAGATTTCCTTGGGTCAAATCCAGTGTTTTTCTTGAATCAACTTTAAATGTTCGGCGGGTTGTGGTATTCAATTGATAGTTGAAGGTCTGTTTTTGTCTTTTATATATCTTTATTCCGAATTTCGTTAAGTCAATTCGAATCCGTGAAAAACGTCCGTTCTGTGTGGGGCGCGTGCCTGATGGCACTCGCATTTTTACCCGGGGAATTCTCTGCCCAATCGCTCCCAGATTATTTGCCTGCTGACGGACTAGTTGCGTGGTATCCCTTCAACGGCAATGCGAATGACGAGAGTGGAAATGGGAATCATGGAGTGATCACCGGGGCAAATGGCGGGATGGACCGATTTGGCGGACCGGGTAGTTCTTTTGTTTTTGACGGAGTAAATGACTTTGTCAGTGTGCCGCTTTCGCTCAGCTCTCCCTCGGGAGTTTCCTTTTCTGTTTGGGTTCAAACGCACGCTCTGGATTTGAATCTAGACCACCGTGGCATCGTGTGGTCGCGTCTCAGTGGACCTCAGGGGTCAGGGATTTACCCTCCAAATCTGACGACTGGAGTTATGACGTTTCCCAACTCGGTAATGTTCAATTCGAATGACGGTTCGAATTCGGTGAGCCTAGTGCATCCCACAGCGGTGTTGAACGATTCGAATTGGCATCATCTGATTTGCACCTATGAAATCGGAGTGGGTCTCATGAGGTTATACTTGGATGGACAGTTAACGAATCAACATGAGTCATCTGATTTGCAGAGTATTCTGATTTTGGAGGGGACTTTGTTCATCGGGAAGGATGAAATTCTCGGCTACGGCAATCGACATTGGCAGGGTCATATCGATGACATCGGCATATGGAATCGAGCACTTACAGAAGCCGAGGTTTCCGCTTTGTTCTCGGGAACTCCACCTCTTTTCGGCTGCACTGACCCGTCCGCCTGCAACTTCAATCCGGAAGCGACTTCTGATGACGGCTCGTGCGTGCCAGCGGGATGTACGGATCCGGCGTCTTACAACTACGATGCGGAGGCGGGGTGTGACGACGGGTCGTGTGCACAGAACGATGTTGTGACCGGATGTTTGGACCCTGCTGCGTGCAATTTCAGCCCCGGTGCTATGTACCCTGCTGACTGCGATTACAGTTGTGTCTGCACTTCATTTGAGTGGATGCAGTCGGGTCCTAGTGCGCCTATTTCTGGCATAACACAAGGATTGAATGGTGGCTATATCGTAAAGACGAGTTCTGATATCTACTCCTTGTCAGATTTTACAAGCCCTTGGGAGAGTCTCGGATTTGATGCCCAAACGAGTTTTTCAGGAGAAATTGCCCAGTTGTTGGGCTACAACGCTTTCGGAGAACTGTTTACAAGCACGAATTGGGATTGTTTCTACAAAAGAACTGCTGCGGGAACTTGGGTGAACATGGGCATGTGTGGTTTTGGAACCGGAGGCCATTGGTGGACTCATGCCGACAATGGCAGAATTCTCATGACGAAGGGTGGTTTCCTGCGGAACATCTACAAATCAGACGACCAGGGCACAACTTGGCAAGCGCTGAACAGTGGCTATGAGGATTGGCACAATCTTTTCCGGGCAGCAAATGGGGATTTCTTCGCTTCTGGAGGCGGTCTGGGGGTGATTCGAATTCGGGAAAACGGTAACGTCCATTCGTTGGTTACTCCGAATTTTCCGGTTGCACTTACTGGAACAAGTTGTGTTCATGGCACGGAGAGCGCCATATATGCTGCTGCAAATGGGAATAAGCTGTTTGCATCAACAGATTGGGGGGATAGCTGGAGTTTGGCAGCGACTGCACCAACTGGGTTTTCAATCTTGATATTCAGGTTTTTCAGCGAGAACGATGCACTCGTGCAGCTTACATCAGGTAGTACTTCGCGCATCTACCATTTGAATGTCCCGAGCCAAACATGGACCGACGTCCACGGTTCCTTGCCCGCTCTTTCTGCGAGCGATTGGATCATCCCGTATGTCTTCCCAAATGCTGTGGCGCTTTCTACGCGGAATGGTTTGTTTTATTCAAACAGCTGCCTGATTCCCGGCTGCACCGACCCGTCCGCCTGCAACTTCAATCCGGAAGCGACGGCGAATGATGGCTCGTGCGTACCATCGGGATGCATGGATGCGGCGGCGTGCAACTACGATGCGATGGCGGGGTGCGACGACGGGTCGTGCGCACCGGCGGGGGCCGTTCCGGGATGCATGGAGGCGGCAGCGTGCAACTACGATGCGGCGGCGGTGTGCGCCGGGACGTGTGTGTACCCGGCGGCAGGGGGGAGCGATTGTGCAGCGGGAGGGGTGCTGTGCGGGGCGGGGACGGTTTGGGACGTGGCAAGCCAAACGTGCATCGCGGACCCGACCCTCCTTGCTGAAGCCGCTGCAGAGGCAGTAGCAGAGGCACTCGACGGCGTGTGTGGCGAGGGCACGGTGTGGCATCCCACCTTGGGGGTGTGCGTCCCTTGGCAGTCCTGCCCGGACTGGCCCTACAATCCGGATTCGGATGCAGACGGGTCCATTACGGTGATTGACTTGCTCGCCTTGTTGGCCATCTTCGAGGACGTGGACAGCGATGGCGACGGGTTGTTCGACAGCACGGACGACTGCGATGGGGTGTACGATGCCTGCGGGGTGTGCGGCGGCGTGGGCCTCGATGCCGATGCCGACGGGGTGTGCGACGACGCCGATCCGTGTGTGGGCGCGCTCGACGCTTGCGGGGTGTGCAACGGTCCCGGCCCGAATGTGGCCGTACTGGACCAAATCATCTACGCGACCGACTCCCTCCTCGTCCCGCAGCTGGGCGTTTGGTACGTCTACGAGTATCCCATCGACACCTTGTACACCTACGAATGCCCGCAACCGGAGTGCAGCACGACTTCGCTCGACACCTACAACGTCGGCGCCCCGCTCGCGTCGTTCTACCTCGACTACGCAGGACCGGGTCCCAGCAGTTACAATGCCGGCTCCCTTCCCGCGGGCGCCTACGCCCTCCAAGTTTCTGGGACGTGGTGTATTGGAAGTTGTTGGAGCGGGCATACGGCGGATGCAGCGTTTACATTTCCCCCATTTGGTGAGGAAATCACACAAGCTCCATTCGTTTATGTAAATGACCCTTGCTTATCCGGAGATAACGAATGCCAAAACAACCGTCCATTTCCTGACGAGTACAACGAGCAACACATCTACGTTTTTTACTTCCAACACCCTGGTGGTGAATTATCTGTGTTTGGTTACAATGATGGATGGTGGTATGACAACCAAGGCGGGCTCAGCTTCCAACTGTTCGAATGCACGGGGAATTGAGCCTGCGCACCGGGTTCCTCTTGCCGCGAAGAAATCCTCGCTGTCGAATTTTCACGCTCGGTGAGGAATCAGAAGTCTTCATGCAATACATGCATCCCGGTTGAAGCCGATGTCCGGTCTTCCCGCCTAGACATCGACCAGGTCGGGAGCGATGCAGTGGGCGTATGCAGGCTTTACCCCCTTGCCAGAAACGAGGTCGACTTTGACGCCCAATCGGTCTTCGAGTTCGTCCGCCAACTCGATGAAGCGTGAGCCGATGCGGCCTTCGAACTCGACCCACAAATCGACATCGCTTGTCTCCGTCTGTTCACCTCGCGCAAACGAACCGAAGAGCGCAAGCCTCGAAATGGAATACTTCGCCGCGAGGTCCTCTTTGATGAGGCGGAGCTGAAGGATCAATTCACGGGTGGTGAGCATCTCTCAAAGAGATCAGAATCAGCCCCGTTCGACCGTGGCGGCGAGGACGCGCGTCAGGAGTTCGGTGGTGGTCAAGCCCGCGGCGGCGGCCTGTTGCGGCAGGATGCTCGCCGGGGAAAAGCCGGGAACCGTGTTCACCTCGATGACGTGCGGTCCGTCCGTCTCGGAATCGATGAGGTCCACGCGCGCCATGCCGCGGCACTCCGTCAGGGCGTAGGTGCGGAGCGCGAGCGCGTGCAGCGCGGCCGCGCGGGCGGGAGGCAGGTCCGCGGGAGTGATTTCTTCACTGGCGCCCAGGTATTTGGCCTGAAAATCGAAGAACGGCCGATCGGTGCGAATCTCCGTGATGGGCAATGCACAGGGCCGTCCGTCGGCGCCCGGAATCACCCCCACCGTGAACTCCCGGCCGACCAGCATCGCCTCCACCACCACCCCCGGCCGCTCCGCCGCCATCGCCTCCGCCACGGCCCTGGCCAAATCTTCCGCGCGATTGACCCGGCTCACCCCGATGCTCGACCCCGACTCGGTGGGCTTCACGAAGCACGGCAGCCCCAGCTCCGCCACCAGCTCTTCTGCCGTCCAAACCGACTCCGGTCCCAGCGCCACCGCCCGCGCCACCGGCACCCCGCGCGCCCGCAGCAAATCGTTCGTCCACCCCTTGTGAAAGGTCAGCGCCATCGAGCGCGCATCCCCGGTCGTGTGCGGCATCCCGATGAGCTCGAAATACGCCTGCAGCCGCCCGTCTTCTCCCGGCGACCCGTGCACCATCACGAACACCCCATCGAACCGCAGTCCCGCTTCCGGCACGCTGAAATCCGCGCGGTCCACCTCCATGCGCCGCCCGTCCACCTCGGCCCACCACCCGTCGCGATCGATGTGCACGAGGGTCGCCCGGTACCGCGTCGGGTCGATGTGGTCCATCACGGTCGCTGCCGACTTCCGCGACACCTCGGCCTCGCCGGAATACCCGCCGGCGATCACTGCGATTTGGAGCACCTGTCCCATGCGGCGAAGGTAGCGATGGGGTGCGGCGATACAGGCGCCGGCGTTGCCGGCGAGAGTGAACAGGGATGAGGCGCCGCTGCGCGGCGGAGAATGGGGATGAGTGTGAGGGATGAGGCGACGCTTCGCGTCGAGAGGGTGCGGCTTCGCCGCGGGAAACAGTGGGAGTGTGAAGGGATGAGGCGCGGCTTCGCCGCTTTCAGGATTCCGGAATGGAGTTGCCATCAAAGGCACCGCTCCCCCACTTCACACTCATCCCTCATCCCTCGGGCGCGCAGCGCCCCCTCACACTGTTTCGCGGCAACGCCGGCGCCTCACCCCTCACACTGTTCCCCGCCGCGCAGCGGCGCCTCACCCCTCACACTGTTCCCCGCCGCGCAGCGGCGCCTCACCCCTCACACTGTTCCCCGCCGCGAAGCGACCCCTCACACTCACACTCACTCTGTTTTTTGGCGCAAAGCGCCCTTCACCACCGCCTCCGCATCGTCGCCCAGTACCGTGATGTGGCCGAGCTTGCGGTACGGACGGACCTCGGACTTGCCGTAGAGGTGCACGTGGACGCCCGGGCGCGCGAGGGCGGCGCCGAGACCGGGATAGGTCGGACGCCCGTGCGCATCGGGGCCGCCGACGAGGTTCAGCATGGCCGCGGGTTGCAGCGCCGATGGGTCGCCCAGCGGCAGGTCAAGGACGGCGCGCAGGTGCTGCTCGAACTGCGACGTGCGGTTCGCCTCGATGGTGTGGTGGCCGCTGTTGTGCGTCCGCGGGGCGAGTTCGTTGACCCACAGCTTGCCGGAGCGGTCGAGGAACAGTTCCACGGCCAGAAGCCCTTCCAGGTCCAGAGCTTCCGCCACGCGGACGGCCAAATCCCGCGCCTGCGCGGCGACCTCCTCCGCGATGCGGGCCGGCGCGACGAGGTGGTCCACGAGGTTTGCGACGGGGTCGAAGACCGCCTCAACGACGGGGAAAGTGGCGACCTCGCCGGACGGGTTGCGGGCGACGATGACGCTGAGCTCGAGGGCGATGTCGACGAGGTCCTCGAGGACGCACGGGGCGTCGAAGGGCGCGGTGGAGGCGTCGCGGAGCACGCGGACCCCTTTGCCGTCGTAGCCGCCGCGCCGGAGCTTCGCCACGACCGGGTAGCCCCGTGATCCGGCGTCGGCGCTGGAGTCGATGAGGGTGAAGTCCGCCGTCGGGAATCCGTGGGCGGTCAGGAATTGCTTTTGGGTGCCCTTGTCTTGGATGAGGGCGATGGTGTCGGGGGAGGGGCGGACGGCCACGCCGGCGGCGGCGAGGCGGCGGAGGCCGGGGACGCTGACGTGCTCGATTTCGATGGTCAGCACGTCGAGGCCCCGGCCGAAGGCCTCGACGGCGTCGGCGTCGTCCAGGGAGCCCTGCACGAAGCGGTGGGTCAGGTAGCGGCAGGGGGCGTCCGGATCCGGATCCATGACCTCCACCCGCAGGTCCCAATCGATGGCCGACTGGATCATCATCCGGCCGAGTTGGCCACCGCCGAGCACGCCGAAGCGGAGGGAAGGCCCGAAGGCGAGGTCTGTACGCATGGGGCAAAGATATTTCGGCGATATTCGACGCGTTCATGGTACGCTACGACATCACCGTTCACCCCGACGAACCCCGGTACTGGGCGATGTGGGGACTGACCTTGCTCGGGGGCTTGGCTTTGCTGCATGCGTGGCGCCGTTGGGTGCCGGCCGAGGGCCCGGGGCGCGACCGGGCGCTGCGGACACTCGGGGTCATCTTGCTGATAGGCAACACATTGCTTCCGGGTTACCAGCTGATCACCGGGGAGCCGGCATTCACCGTCCACCGCTCGTTGCCCCTGCATTTCTGCGGCCTCAACTACCTCCTGGTGGCTGTGAATTGCTTCGTGCGCGATCCGCGGATCTTCACGTTTTCTTTCTTCTTGGGCATCATCGGGGGCCTGCATTCGTTTCTCACGCCGCAGTTGACGCTGGGCGATGCGCCCTTCGTGCTCGTGGAGTATTGTGCCAAACACGGCGCCATCATCTTCGTGCCCATCCTGATGTTGCGCGAGTACGGGATGCGCATCCCGCGGGGCGCCGTGGGCTGGACCTACGGGGCGGCGGCCGTGCTTTCGTTCGCGGCCCTGGGGGTGAACTACGTGATCAACACCGTGTGGCCGCACGAGGTGACGGCGAACTACATGTACGTGTGGGAGGCCCCGAAGGTCAGCAACCCGCTCGTGCGGGCGGAGTGGGGGTGGCCGCTGTACCTCGCCCCGCTGCACGCCGCCCTCATCGCCCACCTGCTCCTCGTCAACGCCGCTGTGCGCAGGTGGGGTCCGTTGTAACTTCGTCACATGAAGGCCTACCACGACTTGCTGCAGCACGTCCTCGACCACGGGGAGCTCCGGGAAGACCGGACGGGCGTGGGGACGCTCGGGTGCTTCGGGTACCAGCTGCGGGTGGATTTGGCAGAGGGATTTCCCCTGCTCACCACGAAAAAGCTGCACCTCCGGTCCATCGTCCATGAGCTCCTGTGGTTCCTCCGGGGCGACACGAACATCGCGTACCTGCAGGAGAACGGGGTGCGGATTTGGGACGAGTGGGCGGACGAACGCGGGGACCTCGGGCCGGTCTACGGCTACCAATGGCGCAGCTGGCCGAACCCGGACGGCACGGCGACCGACCAAATCGCCGCACTCGTCGACGCCCTGCGCACGTCTCCCTACTCGCGCCGCCACGTCGTGTCCGCCTGGAATCCCTCGTGCGTCAACGACATGGCGCTGCCGCCGTGCCACTGCCTGTTCCAGTTCCACGTCGGCGGCGGCCGGCTCAATTGCCAGCTGTACCAGCGCTCCGCCGATGTCTTTCTCGGCGTGCCCTTCAACATCGCGAGCTACGCACTCCTGACGCACCTCGTAGCCCAAGTTGTGGGCCTGCAGCCCGGCGAATTCGTGCACACCTTCGGCGACGTGCACCTCTACACGAACCACCTCGAACAGGCGCGCGAGCAGCTGACCCGCACTCCACGGCCGCTGCCCACCCTTGCCCTGAACCCGGACGTGGATGACCTCTTTGCCTTTCGCTTCGAGGACATCGCCGTCCACGACTACGATCCGCACCCCCACATCGCCGCACCGGTCGCCGTATGATGCGCCTCTCCCTCATCGCTGCAGTCGCGGAAAACGGGGTCATCGGGCGGGACAACGCACTGGTTTGGCACCTTCCGGAAGACCTGCGCTTCTTCAAGGCGACGACGCTCGGCTGCCCGGTCATCACGGGCCGCCGCAACTACGAGTCGTTGCCCGCTTCGGTGCGGCCGTTGCCCGGCCGGCTCAACGTGGTGGTGACGCGGAATGCGGGCTACGAGGCGCCGGGGGCCGCGGTGGTCTCCGGATTGCCTGAGGCGGTGGCCCACGCGGCCGCAGGAGGGGCGGAGGAGGCGTTTGTCATCGGCGGGGGGCAGCTGTACGCGGCGGCGCTTGAAGCCGGGATGGTGGACCGGATGTACCTGACCCACGTGGAGGCGGCGCCCGAAGGAGACACGTTTTTTCATGCGGCGCCCGGGGAGGGGTGGAGTTGTACGGAGCTGCTGGTGCACCGGGGGGACGAGCGCCATGCGCATCCGTTCCGCATTTGCCGGTACGACCGATTGAAGTGAAGCGATGGAAGAACTGCTGCTGGGCCTGCGCCACATCACCGACCCCGGGGGGTACGATCACATGCTGTACTTGCTCGCGCTGATGGCGTGGGCGGAGTGGAGGCACCTCGGCCGGCTCGCGCTGCTGGCCACCGCGTTCACCGTCGGCCACTCGCTCACCCTCGTGCTTGCGGGGCTGGAGTGGGTGCATCCGGACCCGGTTTGGGTCGAATTCCTGATCCCCCTGAGCATCGTGGTGACCGCGGTGGCGAATGCCCGCGAACGGGCCGTGGAAGGGCCGTCGGCCATGACCTATGGCGTGACCGTGGGGTTCGGGCTCGTGCATGGGCTGGGCTTCTCGACCTTTTTCCGCATCGCCTCCGATCCTGGCGAGGGCATCGTGGGAGCGCTGCTGCGGTTCAACCTCGGCGTGGAAGCCGGCCAAATCCTGATCCTGACCGCCCTCCTCGGCGCCGTGACACTCGCCGGCCGCGCCGGCATCCCGCCGCGCACGCGCCAACTCTTCCTCACCGGCGCCGCCGCCGGCCCGGCCTGTATCCTCCTCCTCGAACGCCTGCCGCTGTGATGGGCCGCCTCTTCATCGGGGCCATCCGGCTCTACCAAATCCTGCTCAGCCCCCTCCTCGGCGCGAACTGCCGCTTCACGCCCTCGTGCAGTGCCTACGGCGTCGAAGCCATCCGGCTGCACGGCCCGTGGCGCGGAGGCTGGCTCACCCTGCGCCGCATTGCACGCTGCCGTCCCGGCGGCGGATGGGGCTACGATCCGGTGCCCCCGTCGCAATCGCGCTCCTGATTCCGAACTTCAGCCCCATGAAATACTTCCCTCTTCTTTCCGCCGCCCTGCTCTTCTTCGCCGCCTGCGGCTCGGCTCCTGACAGCGCAGAGCTCGCAAAAGCGCGCGACGTCCATGCCCAAGTCATCGCCCTGAGCGGCACCCTGCACGACGGCATCGCGGCCGAGATCGCCGCGGTGGATTCGCTCCGCGCGGCTTCGGCAGCGACCGGCGACTCGACGGCCATCCTCGCGTGGAACCTCGCGGCGGAGGCCCTTGCGAACCTCGACACCCGCTTCCACGACTTCTCGGGCACCGTCACCGGCCTGCCGGGCGAAGAGCACGACCATGCACACGACCACGGCGAGGAAGGGGACCATGCGCACCACCACCATGCCGCACCGGTCGAAGGGCTGAGCGATGCCGAGCACCTCGCCATCCAGGAGGAGTTCCTCGCGCAGCTGAAGGCGATGGAGGCCGACCTCGCGGAGGTGCAGGCCGCGCGCAACCGATGAGCGCATTCCGTGCAGTCGGGCTGGCGGTGGGGGTTTGGGCAGCGGCCGCCGGTGGCGCCGCGCCCCAAACTTCCCCCCCGAACGTCCGCATCCACGCACAGGACGGCCGGTCCTTCCCCTGCGAGCCTTCCATCGCCGTCGACCCCACCGATCCGCGGCGCCTCGTGGCCGGGTCGGTCCTCGACGGGGTCTACCACTCGGACGACGGCGGCCGCACCTGGACGGTGGACCGGCTGCGCTCGCGCCACGGCGTCTACGGCGACCCGTGCATCGTCGCAAACGACCGGGGCGACTTCTACTATTTCCACCTCTCGGACCCTTCCGGAAAGGGGTGGGCACATCCGTCGCTGCTCGACCGCATCGTGGTCCAACGCAGCGGCAACGGCGGCCGGACCTGGTCTCGCGGCGCCGGCATCGGCCTGAACGGCTCGAAAGACCAAGACAAGGAATGGGCCGCCGTCGCCCCCGACGGCCGCATCCACGCCTGCTGGACGCAGTTCGACCGCTACGACAGCACGGAGCCCGGCGACAGCACGGTGATTCTCTGCAGTTCTGCGGGCCGGCGTGCAGTCCGCTGGACGGAGCCGGTGCGGGTCAGCGCGGTGGCCGGCGATTGCCGCGACGGCGACGCCACCGTCGAAGGGTCGGTGCCCGCGGTGCTGCCCGACGGGACGGTCGTCGTGGCGTGGGGGCGGGACGAAGCGATTTGGTTCAACCGGAGCGAGGACGGCGGGCGGACGTGGCTGCCGCGGGAGACGCGCGTTGCGGACCTGGTCGGCGGCTGGAACCTGACGATTCCGGGCATCGGGCGCGCGAATGGGATGCCCGTCACCGTGGCCGACCCGAACTCAGGGCGGATCTACATCGCCTGGTGCGATACGCGGGCCGGTGAGGCGGATGCGGACGTCGTGGTGGTATCGTCGGACGATGCCGGCCGGTCTTGGACCACTCCGGTTCGCGTCCACAGCGACGCACCCGGCGCGCACCAATTCTTCACCTGGATTGCCGTTGACCCCGTGACCCACGAAGTCCACGTGGTCTACTACGACCGGCGCCGGGCGTCTGCCGATGCACCCCTTGCGACCGAGGTGTGGCTCTCGTCCAGCCGCGACGGTGGCCGCACGTGGACCGATCAATGCGTTTCCGAATCGCCCTTCGAACCGGGCAAGGCCCGATTCTTCGGTGACTACACGAACGTTACGGCGTTCGGGGGGCGGGTCTGGCCGATTTGGACCCGCGAGGATGCCGGGAAATTGAGCATCTGGACCGCGCTGGTCGGTCAGATGCGGTAAGCAGCGACGATGCGGGCTGCCACCGCGGCGAGTTCGTCGGCGGTCGGCTTGAGTTTGGGCCGCTCGAAGTTGATGTCACCGACCGTTTGCAGCGGCACGAGGTGCAGGTGTGCGTGGGGGACTTCGAGCCCGATCACCGCGGCCCCCACCCGCTTGCACGGAATGGCTTGGCGAATCGCCCGCGCCACCCCTGCAGCGAATACGGTCAGTCCGGCCAGCACCTCCGGGTCGAGGTCAAAGAACTGATCCACTTCTGCTTTCGGGATGACCAGCACATGGCCTTCTACAAGTGGCATCACGTCGAGAAATGCGAGGAAGCGCTCGTCCTCGGCGATGCGGTGGCACGGCAGCTCGCCGGCCACAATGCGGCTGAACACCGTGGGCATCAGCGGGAAATGTCGAGAATCTCGAATGGAATCAAGCCGGCCGGGACCTGGACTTCCGCAACATCTCCCACCGCCTTCCCGAGCAACCCCTTGCCGATGGGAGAATCCACCGAGATTTTCTTTTCAGCGAGGTTCGCTTCGTTCTCAGCGACGAGGGTGTAGCTCATCTCGGCGTTCGTCTTGAGGTTCCGAATCTTCACCTTGCTCAGGATGAAAACCTTGGACGTGTCGATGTGGTCTTCGTCGATGAGGCGCGCGTTCGCGAGGACGCCATCGAGCTTTGCAATCTTCGCCTCGAGCATGCCCTGCGCTTCTTTCGCTGCATCGTACTCGGCGTTCTCGCTGAGGTCGCCTTTGTCGCGGGCTTCGGCGATTTGGCCGGAAATGCGCGGGCGCTCCACCGTCTTCAGGTGGTGGATCTCGTCCTTGAGCTTCTGGAGCCCCTCTTTTGTCAGGTAGGAAATCGTAGACATCTCGGATGGGTAGATGGACAAAAAAGCCAAAAACCCGTCGAGACGGGCTTTCGGCTTTTCCAAATATAGAAGAATCCGTGCGTCAGACGACGATGCGGATTCCGATGCTGTGGTTGCCTGCGAAGTTCACGGTCGTACGGTACCCGTAATCGAGTCCGATGTACGAACCGTTCAAACCGGCAGGGATGTTCACAGAGAATCCACCTGCAGGTCCGTTGTACGCCGTCGACAAGTTGCCTTCGCCCATGCCGCCTTGTTCGACGACGTATCCACCGCGCAGGGTCACGCGGTCCCGGTAGCGTGCCTCGACGCCGACGCCGTACTGGTCCTTCGTGAAGGAGTTCGAGACGAACTGGCCGTTGACCGTAGCCGTGATTTGTTCGCTCTTCATCACGTCGTACCCGAAGCCGATGTTGACTTGGGAGGGAAGCTCGTACCGTTCAGCCCGCTGCAACATGGTGAGGTTGATGGCGGATCCTTGCGGAGTCGCCGTCACGGTCAAGCCGTCGCCGGCATACCGCATCGGAGCACCGACGTTGCGCAGGGCAATGCCGAAGCGGAGGCGGTCGTCTTCACCTGTCACGTAGCGGATGCCTGCATCGAATGCCACGCCGCTAGCGCGCACGTTCGAAATGGCTTCGCCGATGACCCGCACGGTGAGGCCACCGTAGATCGAGTTCGAGAACGCTTTCGCATACGTCACGCCGATGTTCGAGAACGACGGCGAGAAGCTGCCGATGCCGCCTTCGGGAAGATCCTCCGTGGTGATCGGAATGTCGCCGAATCCCATGCTCATGACCGTGAGGGCAAGCACGCTGGACTCGCCGAGCTTCGTGCCGAAGCCGATGCTGTTCACCGAGATGCCGGAACCGCTGAGGTACCGGGTGTTCGCGAAGGTGAGTTCTTGCTTGTTGATGAAGGCAAGGCCCGCCACGTTCGTGAACGCGGCATCGATGCCCCGGACGCTGGCCATGTCCATGCCGGCGAGGCCGTTCGAACCGGCCCAGGGGTTGATGAGGAGCTGCCCCGCACCCGCGGAACCAGCGCGGTCCGGGTTGCCAGCTTCGACCGTGGTCGCGGCGCCCATCAAGGCACCGGCCAGCAGGAGGGAAGTGAGTTGCTTCATAGGAATCGCCGGTTAGAAGTTGTCAAGGTCCGTCGGACGCAGGATGCCAAACCACTTGATCACGCGCTCGCCGACGCCGGGCACCTCGATGTGGATCAGGTAGACCCCACCGGCAATCGGCACGTTGCGCTCGTTTTTCAAGTCCCAATCGATGGACGTCAGCGGGTCGGCCTTCCGGAACTGCCGCACCTGGGTGCCGTGCAGGTTGTAGATGGTCACCGTGCACACCTCTGGGAGGTTCGTGATCTTGATGCGGTTGTCGAGCTTGCTCGTCTCGTACTGGCTGTAGGCGTAGTACGGGTTCGGCACGACGTTGATTTCGTCGAGGACCTCGCTGAGCGTTTCCGTGTTGCCCACCTTCGTAGCCACGCCGTGGGTGGAGAAGG
>Ga0315899_10002895_pt1 | contig 18800 bp, 11 predicted proteins | sample LakEriMetagenome_2_FD_203518 | JGI IMG/M metagenome (GOLD analysis project Ga0315899, IMG submission 203518) | Freshwater fungal communities from buoy surface, Lake Erie, Ohio, United States - Buoy 4 MA112 | ecosystem: Environmental > Aquatic > Freshwater > Lake | place: USA: Lake Erie, Ohio... | reverse complement strand
TCGTCGACATTGCCCAGGGAGCTTTTGCAGGCCTCCAGCCATCCTTGAGAAGAGAGTATGTCCTCCTGCTTCGTGTCCGCCAGTGCAAAGAAGGCATCGGGGTCCGCCGCAATGCACATGCTCAGTCTCATTTTGAAGTCCCGCGCTGCTTCGTCGCTCTTGGTGGCAGCTGCTTCCACAGCAGCTGGTGACACGGGCGTGTCACCGAGCACCTGTACGGGGCTGGCGGCTGGATACGCTTGAGCTGTGCTTTCAACGAGTGTGCTTAGAGCTCCCTGAGAGGCAGAACATGCAGACGTCTCGAGCTCAGCCAGCTCAAGCTTCAGGGTTGCTGTGGCCGGCGCCACCACAGCACAGCAGGATGTGGAGGAGCTCTCGTCTTCTTCGTCTGAATCGACGACAAGCTCAGGGTGACTGTCGTCATCGCTGTCGTGCCCATCCATTTTGATGCTGACGAGAGCGTCGGCTAAGCGCGAGAGCGTCAGCTCGCTCGACGCTCTCGAAGGTAGATTTATATCACAGAAGCGGGGTCCCGTAATGTCCAATCTCTTTAAAATGGACTAAACTAACCAGAGTGGCGATGGGGCGACGCCCGCTGAGGGCATATAGCAGTTGCAGCATCGCCGACAAGGCATCGTCGCCAGCCACGTTGAGCGTCGCTGCAGCCCCGGTTCGCGGGGCCCGAGCCCTCCTGTGGGCCCCTCACACTTCCCCGCTTCGCGAAGCCACTTGTCCCGCCAGGGTGGCGATCCTGATGCCTCCGCAGGGTTGTGCCACAGCGTGCCGGTGAGAGGGTCGCTCTGTTTTCGAAGGCACCCCCCTGACCGTCGGACTGTGCTGCTAGATGGTGGTTCACACACCGTACGCTCTCGCGATCCAGCTGCTCGTTCTGGTCGTCCTGGCGTGCCAGTGCCAGACTGCCAGCAAAGAGTTTGCAGACGAAGAAGCGTCCGTAAACGCGGTGTCGGAGCGGGGCATTATGATCCACGATGGGCGCGTGGTGCGGCGTTCGAACTTTTACCTTGATGCCGACGGCTGGACGGTCATTGGCCGCGATGTCAAGGGTCCCTACTCGTGCCACAAGATGCTGTGTGCGGAAGACCATGGGAATTTTGCGTGGCACTGGTCAGCTCCACCGCGCTTCCTCGCTGCCTTGTCGAGGGCTCACGGCGGGCGCCTCGTGATCCGCCGTGGTTTTTTCGAGATTGTGAAGGCCGGCGAGACAGGCTTTGCAAAGAACTTGCCCTTCGACGTGTCGATTGAAAGCAGCGCCAGCGGCATGAAGGTGCAGCAGTTTGGGCTTGTGAAATTCGGTGAATTTTCTTGCGAGCACAACCTTGAGCTGGACGCGACGGGAAAATGGGCCATGGAGTCAGGCCATCCAGTCGACGACTCGACGCTGCGGCACGTCTTGTCGACAGCGGGTCGGATGCTAATCCGGGGTGGCTATTACCGGGGGAATGAGACCGCGTATCTCACCTCTGTCGAACTCATGGAACCGCGATCCGTTGACGCTGGGGAGCAGGGCGAGGGGGGCGGGGGGACTGTCTTGTTGGACGGGCAGGAATGTGGGGTTGCCCAACCCCCAGGGCAGTGTCGCCATCGTCGGACAGGGGCACATATTTCAAGAGAAGTGCAGGGATTGGGCACAGGCGAGGATGCACAGGCTACGTTGGACATGGGGGCGCTAGAGCGTGCGCTGCAAGAGCGAGACGCCGGACTGAAGACGCCACCGACACAGGTGTGGGCGCGGCCGGGAGCTGGCATGTCTACACAGGTTGAAACGGTAACAAAAGGATCAAAGCGCGGGGGAAATGCAGCGGGAGGAGGCGAGCGCGAGAACATTGAGCGGGCACGAAAGCAACAGGTTGAGGCAGAAATGCAAGCTCGACGGCTGGGTCGCAGCGTGTCGCGAGACTTGCCGCGCACCGCTTCTCACAGCGACATGGCCCTGCCCAGCGCATCGCGCGAGTCAGGCAAGTTCGAGACAACCTGGGAGGACGCCGAGAGTAGCGGGTCGGAGCCTAATCTTCTCTCGTGCGTGGCGAGCAGCGGGAATGTGGGCGCCAAAAGTGAGCACTCGCAAGCCATGCAAGATTTGCTGCGCGTGGCTTCAGATCGCGGCTTGCCGCTCAACGCGTGCCTGTTCGGGAATTCCGCAGCGTTTGGTCTGGACAGTGGGGCTGTGGTGTATGTAGCACACGGTGATGCGCCGCAGATTCTGCCACTCAACAAGATCGAAAGCGTGTCGACGGATAGTCAGGGATCTATTGTCTTCTTGGGGGCCCATGGAGCGTCGGGGGAAGATGGGGGCAGAATGCAGCCCGTGCTGTTGCGCGGGTGCCAGATGTCGGCCTTCGACTTGGACGCAATGACTTCGTTCTTTGAGCGGGTCCAACAGGTGGTCGCGGACCTCGAAGTAGGCGTGGGCACGTGACTTAAGAAAAAGTGGGCACTTGACTTCATAAAAAAATAAAAATGTTATTTCGTGCGTGTTGTAGCGCAGATCGGCTTTTCTTTATTGACCCGGCAGCAAAATGCGGCAAACACAATTCCCTGCGCAGTGCCGAAACAGCGTCGCGAGCAGTCTGTCTTGTTTCGTGCCGGAACCGCGCCAGCATTGCCACGTCCCGTTGCCGCCCTGCCAACGACAAGTACCCCGCGATTCTTCTTGGCAGTTTAGCTGGAGAATCCGTAGACTGGTGATGAAGCGAACACAGCAAGCGCGCTTGTGCCAGCAGTCATGTCATGGCCGCACATCCAGAAGCAGCCACAGCAGGGACCAGGGCAATGGAGAAAACCAGTACAAAGGCCGGAACATGCGGTGACTCGGCGCCCCGCCGGAAAGTGTTTTCGACAGCCTGCAGCAAGGTCAGCGGCCGCTGTCGTGCCAATCGCCTGCGGTTGGCAAGTTGTAGCCCTTCCCCCAGGTCTCGACGCACACGGACTCTCGTCACGTGGCCGCGGTAGGTTGCCTGCGCGCACAAGCAACGATGAGCCTGCAGAGCGAGGCAATCGCTTCCGCACGCCCGCCTGCGCGCGCGGGATGGACGGTGACCTGAATGCGCTGGATGCGAAGAACGGCTACCTTCCGCGCGAGGGCCTGCTGCGCCCGCAACCTGTCGAGGTGCCCCCGGAACGCGGCCTGCAACTTGGTCGCGGCCAAGCGCGGCCCTTGCTTGCGCGCGGCGCCGAGCAGGAGCCGGGAGCGGTGGCCGCGAAACACTGACTGGAGCTTCACAGCGCGCATGAGGCTGAACAGTTCGTTATAATCCGACACCTCGATGCAATCTTCCATCTCCGGCCCTCCCAGTGAGGGTGACACGGAACCTGACACGAACAAAAACATTCCAATCTGGTGGACCGTGAATTTGCGCAGAGGAGTTTTCTTCAACACAGAGAGTTGGCGGCGCCGCGATGGGCGATGACCCTACGTCACTGGTCAGGGCACGCCGCCACGCCTGCTGCTCCCGCCCGGCCCACCTCGCGTCCCCGCTCTCCGCTCCCCGCTCCCCGCTCCCCGCGGTCTCACCCCGCGCGTGCCGCGTGTGCAGCGGGCGATCGAGCAGATTTCTCGCATCCACGATGCGATCTTTTGCGACAAAACGGCGTCAGGCCGCGGCGAAACGATGTCGTCCGCGCTCGGGCGCCTACTGCAGACTTCGGCGCCGGCCGCACAGTCCGGAGGGGAGCGTGCCCGGGAACTGGCGTCCCGTGCGATCGAGGTGCGACGCGCTGACTGCTTGATCTTTTGAAAAACAGCAAGGAAGAGCGAAGAATAGTGCCGCCTTGCGCGTGCGTGACATTCACTCACGGCGGGGTGCGTTCACACACGGGAACAGGGCGCTGCCGAGCTGCACCGGCGTCTGAGCGACCTCAGCGACACCCAAGACTTGCTCGCCGCGGCCATGAACGCTGTGAGATATTTGTCTGCAGCTGGCTCCGGAGGGAGAAGGGCTGTCAGATCTGCTGGCTGCATGCGGGGCGGGCCATGCCGGCAGCGCCGACGGGCACAGCTCCCATGCTGATTGTCCCCACACCGAGAGCAGTCCTTGATCCCTCGGAGGATCCCTCGGAGGTGACCTCCGAGGAAGTCACCTCTGAGGAACTCTTGCATTTCCTTGGAGGTGACTTCCGAGGAGCTCTTGCATCATCATTGTGCAGGATCCACTCCGAGGACCTCTCGCAGGAACTCGTGCACAATCTTCTGAGTTTCTGGGAAGCCACTTCCCAGGAACTCTTTTTGACTTAGTCCCGCAGGCTTGCACCCTCGGGACTGAGCTGAAATGCGAAGCGCCGTTTGCGTGTCTTCCGGCCATCCTCACATGCAAACATACTCCAGGTGTTTGCCATGCACGGGGCTGCCTGCGGAGACGACGAAGGCCACCGGCTCGCAGGAGTCGGGATAGTGCCTACCAGCGACATGGGTGGATTTCGCATCAAGCGCCTCATCAAGAATAGCCCGTCGGAGTGGGTGAGCGGTTCGCTCCTGCCGGGCGACAGATTGTTGGCTATTGATGGCCAAAACTTGGCAGAAAAGACTCTCACAGAAGTATCGGCCATGCTCACTGGACCACCCAACACGAAGGTTACAGTAGAAGCACAGCGTGAGGGCAGGCAAAACAAGTACGTCGTTACGCTACGAAGGGCGGGAAAGGAGGGTGATACAAGGCCCGTACAGGAAATGTGCAGCGACGCCGTCGATGCGATCAAAGAGATGCGCCGACAAGCTGCGGAGATTGATCAAAAGGACGCGGAAATGCGCAAGCTTGCTGCAGCGTTGCGTGAAGCCAAGGCGGCAGCCACGCAGCACGAAGCCAATACAAAAAGCTTGCAGGAAGACATGAACAATCTCAAGCACCAACTTGCCAGTCGCGAACGGGAAATCAAGGACCATGTCAGAGATTTCGAATATGCCAAAAAAGAGTTGCGGGAATGGCAAGCTCGCGCGCAGGAGCGTGAGCGGGCAGCCCACGCACTGACAGCAGAAAAAGAGCGCCTGAACGCACATCTAGACAAGGTGACACACGAGCTAAATGATGGTTTGCGTGAAATTGAGCTTCAGCGATCCGCCCTGGCCGCAAAGGCCCAAGTCGAAAAGAAATTGCAAAACACGATTTTGGAAGCACATGAAGTGCGGGGAGAGCTTGCAAAGTCACGTTCGCAAATTGCAGAGCGCGATTTAGAAATTCAGGGTCTGAAGACCGAGCTGGGAAAAGTGAAGACGCTGGAGGTGGAGGTAGCCGAATTGAAAGAGCGCATGAAAGTGGCGCATCGGCGCCTGACTGAGAGCGAGCAGGAAATTATGCGCTTGCGGCCTTTTGAAAATTCAGCAGGCCTCCTGGAGAAGAAGCTGCAGGATAAAATTTCGGACCTCACAAGGGTGGTTGCAAACCTAGAAGATTGCCAGCGAAACTTTGATAATTCGGTAAAGCGTGAGGGTGATCTTATGCTCCAACTCAAAGAGCTGCGAGCTACCTGTGCAGCCGCAGAGGCCGAACTCGTGAATCGTTCTGCAGCAGCAGAAGCACGTATCCAGGAGCTCCAGAGGGCTTTTAGGACGTGCGAAGATGAGTTGCAGAATGTGAAGGCGCTACTGCACAGGTGCAACCTCGACCTAAACTCAGCTAATGATGCCATCAAGGAGGGCCTCAATCGCGAGAAGCTAGCAGATCAGAATCGCTCGGCGATTCAGCGCTCTGTCGCTGAACAATTTAACCGTATCTCAGACCTGGAGGCAAAACTGAAGAAGAGTCAAATGACCATCCATGAGAAGCTGCCTGCCATCCAGAAGGAGGTCCAGCAACTATATGCTTTTGCCATGGAAAAGCAGGAGGTACTTACCAAGGCGCTCCGAATGGTAGAAGAATCAGCTGCAGACCTAAAGAATGAGATTGACAGGCTCAAGGTCATCCAAAATCTACTGGAGGAATCACAACGACGCGAGGCTCAGCAACTTCAGGAGCTCGATGGCCGCAAGATGGAAATAAGATTGCTCAAGAACTCGCTGCAATCCAATGAGGCAGAAATCCTTGCGCTGCAGACAGAACTCGAGGCCAAGTGCAAGGCGTTTGCATTCACAACCACGCAGCTTGATATGTCAACGATCAAGTGCAGTGGGCTTGAAAAGGAGACGTCAGAGCTCAAAGAAAATGTCCGCTCACGGAATCTAGAGATCGAGCAGCTCAAGTCGGCAATAGCAGTGCTGCAAGGTAAAGCCAAAGAGGCAGAGTCAAATAATGCGGATCTGATTAATAAGGTCAACCTTTACATGCAGGATAAGCAAGTCGATAAGCAAAAGTTGGCTGCGCTAGGTGCTGAAATTGGTCAATTGCAAGAGGACCTCCGTGCGATAACGCAAAATTTGCGCAAGGCGGAGCACGATCGCGCAGTTGCTGTTGCGCATGGCGAAGACTGTATCAAGCAGATCCACGAGCTCAAAAGCACAGTGGGTAGACTAGAGATGCGTATTCGAGCGCTCGAGGCTGAGAAGGGTGGCATTGTTCTTGAGAAGGGCGGGCTAGCAGAGCAACTTGCAACGCTCGACAATGATTTCCGGGAGTTGCAGCAGCAGCTTGCAGACATGCGCTGTCTTCTGAGGGAGTCGACCGAACGTGAGACTTACCTCAAGACACTGCTTGACGACCTGCAGGTCTTGTCTTGGCTGCTACTTTTTTATCATTTGCCGGTCATTGTATGCTGTCCACCACTTGTGACCGTCGCTTTAGTGTTTCATAACGAGCAGCGCCTGACCGAGCAGGAAAAACATGAGTTTGCTGTACAAGAGGCTGCAGACAGCGCTTCTGCTGGTCGCAAACTTCTGGATTCTTGCAAGGGCTACGTGACAGAGCGCAAGGGAGTGGGTATGGTACTTCGTACGGTTTGTGAGGGTCCCATGGGCAACCTCACAGTGCGCAACCTTCAATCTAAGGACTTCTACGTCAAACAGCTTATAGCGGGTAGTTCTTCGGCCAATTCCACTGGGATTGAGGTAGGAGACTTTCTGGTTGCAGTTGATAACACGAGAGTGCAAGGCATGACCATGGAGCAGGTTCAAGACCTTATTCTAGGCCCTGAAGGCACGACTGTGGCGATGACGCTCCTCAGGAAGTCACCAACAGGCGGGGTGCGCTATTCAAAGACTCTGGTCCGCGGCGAGAATAGCAAGAGTACGAGGTCTTTTGCTGAGGAGGCCACTGAAGCTGTTGAAGCGTTGAACAACGTCCATGAACAATCTTGCTCCCTGAAAAATCGCGTTGCAGAGTTGGCCAAGCTCCTTGCAGACGGTTATTGCTTTTTATTGTCCATATGCGTGTACGCTTTTTGTCTTTGGTTGTCTAAATGATAGATTCATTCTCGTTTAAAAAAACTGACCTGCACACTACAACAGCCAAGGCCAATGTCCTGCAGCTGGATACGCTCGCGACTTCGCAGAACAAATCCATGCAAGAGCTTTATGCAGAGCTCTCAGATGTGCGTGCCAAGTTGTCGACGACTGAGCGCGATTTCAGCCAGGTCCAGACCATGCTGACCAAGGTTAAGGATGAGTATTCGACTTGCGAAAGTGGGCGCAATTCGTTGCAGCGCACAATTGCTGAGCTACAGGGCAAGATTCAGAATTATGAGAGCCGCCTTGAGACTCTGAGCAATGAAAAGAGTGGAAACGCTGAGAAACTTGTGCGCATGGCCGCCGACGTGCGGGAAATGCAGCAGAAGCTCGATCGGGCACAAAGCAGGGATTCCGCAGCCAGATCAGACTTTGAGGCTCGAGAAAAGGCAATGAAGGCTGCTTACGACGCTCTCCAAATATTGTACGAGAATGCACTGAAAGAGGCCGCTGAAAATTCTGCAGCAGGGCGGGGCCTGCTCAACGCAGCATCTGGTCATCTTGCTGTGCGCAAAGGCATCGGTATGGTGGTTCGCAGTGTTGCTGAAGGGCCTGGCAATCTGTCCGCAAGGACTGCCAAATCTCAAGATTGGCTGGTCAAGCAACTCATCCCTGGCAGCACTGCCTCCAGGTGTGGGCAAATCGAAGTCAACGATGTTGTTGTTGCCGTGGATGGCCACCGGATCGCGGGCATGAACATCGAACAAGTGCAGGGTCTGATCTTGGGTTCTGAGGGTACGACCGTGACACTAAATGGTCTCAAATTGTCGCCGACAGGAGGAGAGCGGTATTCAGTCACTTTGACCCGCGGAGATCCTGGCTCGGGTGCAAAGAGGTCGTTCGCAGAGGAAGCAAAAGAGGCCATAGACGCACTGAACAACGTTCATCACGAAGCCCACCAAGCGAAAACAATGCGGAAGTCTCTGGAAGACCAGATTTTGGAACTTGAAACTCGTATCTCGAAGCTCAACAAAGAGATTGGATCCCGCGATCGCGCTATGTCGCAACTACAGGCGGAAATTACTGAGTCAAACTCCAAGCTTCAGTCTTTTGAAAGAGAAAAGGGCATGACCGCGGTCATGCTGAATGAGATGAAAGAGAAACATTGTAGTTGCGAGGAGGGGAAGAAGACACTCAATTCTCAAATTGCCGATCTGAATCTAACCATCAAGGTTAGAATCCCGCTCTTCCTTACAACGTGCATGCGCTCGTTGAGTTGCACGAATGCTGACTTTCCGATTGACCCAGGATATGGAGTCCCAAATTGCAGAGACACTCGGCGTGAAGAAAGCTTTCGATGACTCTTTCAATCGCGAACAACTTCTCAAAGCTCAGCTCGCCACATTACAGAGCAAATACGAAGTAATCAACCAGAAGGCATCTGATGTAGAGTCTGCAGGCTATCAGCTGCTCGATACAATGTCTGGTCATGCGGTTGAACGCAAAGGTGTCGGTATGGTTCTTCGCATCGAGAACAGCAAGTCCCACGGTGAGTATGAAGTGAAACAGCTGATCGCAGGAGGATCGGCGTCAAAGTCGAGCATAAAGGTGAGCGATACGGTGCTGGAAGTGGACGGACATCCTATTTCTGATTTGTCGATCGAGCACGTCACAGACTTGATCCTGGGTCCACAGGGCACTACTGTAACGATCACTGGAATGACAAGCGGCGCCCGCTATTCTGAAACGCTCGTGCGTGGCGAGACTCGGCACACGCGTCCATTCGCAGATGAAGCGAAAGAGGCTATTGATGCTCTCCAGCGTACGAACCAGGAGGCCAAGGACGCTAAAACTGCTTGCAAGAGCCTAGAGGATCAACTGACTGCGGCAAAGTCCAAAATGAAGGAGCTGGAAAATAAGTTGGAGACGCTGACGTCATCCGCTTCCAGGGACAAGGAGCAGAGCAAATCAATGGCAGAGCAAGTTTCATCGCTAACAAAACAGTTGGAGGCCTTCGAGCTTCAGCTTAAACAAGCAGAGAACAGCAATGTTCATCTGCAAGCAAAGCTTGTTGGGGTCAACGATGCATTGAGTAGGTCAGATAATGATGTCAAGATCGAGCGGGCTGCATCCCAGAAGGCCTCTAGTGAGCTTAAGGCTGTTCTGGACGAATTGTCGAGAATGAAGCTGAAATTGCAGAGCTTCTCTCAGTCCTCCGAAGCAGAAATAAGCAAACTCAAGGAGAGGCTTGAAGCCAGCGAGGGTGACGTGCTGCGTCTGACTAAGAAGTCGAACAGTCTGGCCAAGGAAAACGGGTTATCCGCTGGCAAGTTGGCTGAAGCCCAGGAAGCCTTCTATGCTACCACAGAGGCCTTGCGTGGACAGTATATGCAACATTGCGGTGTAGGGATGATTGTCAGAGTCGAAGATCGCAACAGGTGCACTATCACGTCGCTGACTCCCGGTGGTCCTGCTGCAGTCAGCGGCGTGCTCGAGTGCGGGGACGCCATCCTCAAAATTAATGGAAATGACGTTCAAGGTATGCCTCTATCGCTAGTGCAGGAACAAATTATCGGAGCAGCTGGAACCATCGTAATCCTGGCGGGATTACATACAAATGCTGAGCCCTTCACGGTTGAACTCGTGCGAGGAACGAATGACATGAGACAGTCCCTGTCCGTTATCGAACTAACCCAATCAAACATCACCACTGCTAAAGGCATGCATAAAGAAATTGCTCGCTTGAGCAGGGTATATGCAGAGGCGCAAAAAACGATACAAACACTGAGAGAGGAGGCAGAGTATGCCGCGAGGCGCGAACAGGCGCTGCGGTTGGCCATGCGAGATGTTGAGCACGATCGTGTGTCAACAACTGGTTCCCTCCAATCGCGCATGGCTGAAATTGAGCTAATTAGAAACGATCTGCAGGAGCGTGAAATGCGCTTAGCTGCGGCCCATGAGCAGTGCAAGAAAGAGAAGAGCCGACGCGAAGAGTTTGAAGCTGCAAATGCTCGGCTCAGTAAGCAAATCCAGGACTTACACGGCGATTTAGAGCAGCAACTCAGGGAGTCCAAGCGCCTTGACACACTACTCGGTACCCGTTGCGCAGAGCTCAAAGACGTGACTGCCGAGAGGGATGCAACTCTTGGTGTACTGCATGGCGCTCAGCATGAGAAACAAGACCTGCATGCCCAGGTAGCAGATTTAAAGAGACAAGTTGAGACCAATCGACAGAAGCTTGTCTTGGCAGCCTCTGCTCGCCAAGATCTGGATGGCATGCGCAAAATAAAGTACGAAGAGCTACAAATGCTCAAAGAAAGCTCGCTCTCGGCGCTGCAGAACCTGACAGATGCGGAAAAGGATTTGGCAGCTATCAAGCAAAGTGCAGAGGACCAAAGGGCTTTGTATGCTAACAACGTAGGCATCTATCAGGCATCCCTGGCGAAGGAGCGGGAGATGACAACAGCTATTGAGAAGCAGCTGGAGATGGCGAAAGTCGAGGTAACAGCCTGCCGGCGTCTGCTAGAACTGATGAGGGGGTATGTAGGTGAGCGCAAAGGGGTTGGAATGCTGGTGCGCACTCATCCACAAAAAAGAGGGCATTATAGTGTCAAGGAAATGGTCGAAGGCGGATCGGCAGCCCTCAGCAATCGAATTAGTATAGGAGACACTCTGCTGGCGGTAGATGACAACGAGGTGACTGGGTTGTCGATTGATGATGTCCAAAATCTCATTGTGGGCCCAGAAGGTTCTGCAGTTACTATCAAATGCCATAGCGAAAAAGGAGCTTTGAACTCGCATGAATCAGACGACATGGAACATAACGGCTTCTTTTCGCCGCGCGGAATCCAAAATCTGCTAACCTTCCGCCCTAGACCGAACAGCACAAAGGGGACAGCATACACTGTTACGCTTCTCAGGGGCGACTGGGCGCAAGCTGACAACTTGTTGCATGAGACAGAAGTGGCGTGTGACCGTGTACGCTCAATACACGCTGAGAACACCGAGGCAAAGAAATTAATCGGAAATCTTTTGCTAGAGGCAAAACAACGTCAAGTGGCGCTTGTTGAAGCGCGGCGTGCGCTCAACATTATGTGCCAAGATGTCAACATCCCTTTGAAGGAAACACAAAAGTATTTCAATGTAGACGACTATTTTGATGATTCAAGCACGGACGTCCAGATGAATGCCTCTACTTTCGTCCGTCTAGATAGTGCAGTGCAGTTCGAACTCGATTCTATGCGTAAAAAGTCTTCTGACCTCCTTTCTGATATCTTGAAGAAGGCTTATTCTGGCCTTCAATGCTACAAGGAGCAAACCGAGTTCAGTGGCGAACTGAAGCGGAAGCTAATGACTGCCGAGTCCAGAAATGAGCACCAGTCGGGGACCATTTCGGATATGAAGGAGAAGCTCGCCAAAACAGAGGTCCTGCTGAAGTCCTCACAGCAAGAAGTGGACGAGCTCCGGGCTACTGTCAGCAAGATGGACAAGGATATCGCGGTCCTCAAGGCGGACAAGAACGAAAAGACAGCGATGCTTGTCGACCTCAAGGATCAGCTTGCAAAAGTTCTTGAGCACAAGTGTGCCATTCAAGCTGAGAAGGATGGGCTTGTAGCTCGTTCCAGAACTTTGGAGAACCAGCTTGGAGAGGCAGAGCTGCTGGCTGCCCAACGCGGCACAGCGATTTCTGAAATGCAGGTGAGCTCTTGGCTCCTGCGGCAGAGCGTGATTATCATGCGTGCACCTTCGTTTGCATATGTGTAAGGATCTTTCATCATTTTTGCCCCATTGCGCCAAACAAATGTGCCTATACTGACACGAGGATGGCGGCAGGACAAGATGGCAGAATTCGAGGCGCTTTCTCACAAACACATAACAAAGCTCTCTCAGGACAATGAATCTCTGTCAAAAGACCTGGTGGACACTCAGCAGGTTTTTAAACAAACCAAGGAGCGCTGTGAGCAGCAGACGGACATTATTTCAGACGTAAAGGACAAGCTCGGATCCGCTGAGGTGAACCTCAAAATCGTGGGTGAGGAAAATGATGATCTAAAACAAGAAGTGTTCAAGATCAAGGAAAACGAATCGAAACTCCGAGCTCGTTTGAGCGCGATGATTGAAGAGCACGCTGCTCAGTCTTGTACAATGCAATCGAAGCTGGAGTTGGCCTTGGAAGTGCAGGAGCGCCTGCGGCGAGAAATCGAATTTGTCAAAAAGGAAAAGAATGCAAAGGATCTCTATGTGACCGATGTCGAGGGCAAGTTGACGTCTCGAGAGACTTCCTTGTCAGATTCTCAGAAAGAGATTGCAGAGTATCAGAAAATGAGTTTAGAACTCCAAGAAAGGTATGAGCGGACCGAGTTGCGCCGGCAAGCAGTGGAAACTGAGCTGAGCGAGGCAAAAATGCAAAATATTTCACTCAAGTCTCGGATCGAGGCGCTGGAGCAGTCGCGTGCTGCGGAGGAGGCACACATCAAAGACAAGTGGATGACGGCCCTGGAGGAGCTCGAGCTTTCCAAGCGCAATTTCGCGAAGCTGGAAGAAGAGAAGCAAACGCTGGACACGGAATTAAAGAATGCTGTGTCTTACTTACAGAGGGTCTATGCCGCAATTACTGCACGGCAGAATGTAACTGCAAAGACGCGCAGCCTGTTGACCAAGTCCATGCTCGAGCGAGCAGATGAGTGCGAACAAGTGATCACCATTTCGTTTACGCACATAGATGAGCTTAATGACTGCGTTAAAGAGCTTGAGGGATCTATTCAGCGAGAAAAAGACAAGACCAGCAGGCTCAGCCAGGAATTGGAATCTGCAAGGAAAGAGATTGTTGAGCAGAGTGAAGCAGCGAAGAAGCACTTGGCGTCAGTGAAAGTGTGTGAGGTGGAGCTAAAGGCTTTGAACAAGGTAAACGAAGAGCAGGCCTCGAAGGTTAAAAGTTTTCAGGCTTCGACAGCCATCTTGGAGGTGCAAATGCTTGAGACTGAAAAATGTGTGAAACAATTATCGAACGACTTATCTCTCAGTCTCACTGAACGCAAAGTTCAGGAAGAAAGACACACGAAGGAGTGCGGCGACCTCCGCAATAAAATTGCCGATTTGCAGGAAGCGTTCAAAAAGCTCGAATCAGAGCTTGAAGCGCGTCACATGCTGCGCAAACGCGAAGTAGAAGAGCACGAGAGCCGCTTCAGCACCACTCTGAGTGAGCTTGATCAGTTCCGCGCCAGCCAGAGCTTCCTCGAACATAAGCAGCGGCAAGCAGATGAGGATTCGCGTGTCAGCAAAGCCGAGGCCGAGCAGTATCGTCGAGAGAAGGCGATGCTCAAGTCCAAGCTAGAGGTTGCAACTCAGGAGGTAATTGTTTGGGCTCCTACCCGGATTTATATATATCTAGGACTAACCGGCTGTGCACTTGAAAGGCTCCGCGGGCAAATCTTCTTGCCTGAATCATTCCAGTAGTACAGAAAACATGAACTGACATCAGCCTAGTTGATTTCACCAGGTTCAAAGCTTGAAGGTACTACTAAATGACTTAACAGCCAAGGAGGCTGCGATTGCTGTGAAGCTTTCTGATAGCGTCAGTGAAGGAGTGCAGCTAAAGAGAATGCTGCATCAGCTGCGCGATCAGCTCAGCACGGTAGGATCGTGTTTTCCTCTCCTGAGTCGTGTCTCCCTTCCGTTTCTTTTTATTCAAACACACGCATGTGGCAGGAAGAGTTATTGACTCGTAAGGTGACCCACGAGCTAAGCAAGGTGCGTGAAGAAGAAGCCGTGGCCACCAGGAAGCTATCGGAGATTACCCACGAAAATATTCAAAACAAAGCAACTGTGCAAGATCTACGCGCAAAGCTCAAAACGGTATGTGTGTGTGCACACAAGTGCAAGATTTGAGTGCTTGTGTTAAATTTCACATGGGGCTTTCTGGCGTGCATAGAAGCAGCATTCGAACCCATCAAGATGATTATTGAACTTTGCATGTCTGCACGTTTTTGAGAGTGCAGGAAGAGGACATGACACGCAGGCTATCAAGCGACCTGCTGGAGTTGCGCAAACTAAAAAACGACGCCGATCAGTTGTGGAAGGTTTGTGCGCACGTGTGCATTCGCAGTGCGCGTGTGCATGCGTGCCTGAGTCCATGGACTAGGCGTGGGAATGTAACATCTGCGGCCTCGCCTGCAGGAAGCGGAGAAGAACAGACAGCAATCGCAGCAGAAGGTTGAAATGCTTTTAAAGGACATTGAGCAACTCAAGGGCGAGATTGCAAAACAAAAAACTGCTTATAAGACTCTTCTGTCTGAGGTGGGACTTCTCTTTTGAGTGCATGTGCCTTATGGGCTATGGCAACAATGACTGCCTTTTCAACCACATTTCCTGCAGCGCTGGAAAGACGATTGTCATGTCTGGTCCTGAAGAGATTTACTGATCAAGAGAATGTGCCAATTTCTTTCATGCGTTTGTAACAGCACGATAGCTTGCGCCGTGATTACGGAAAAGTGAAGCAGGATCTCGAGATGCTAAAAGCTGCGGGTACGACTATTTCCATCCTCATTTGGGCACGAGTGCGCGCATACAAGCACACGAATACATGTATTCATATGGTTGAATGGATGGACTTGTAAGATTTAAACCCCTAAACCGAACAGGCAATGAGATACCAGTTGGTGTTGGGCTGCTCATCACCGAACGCCACCCTCACCGCATCCTCACTGTCGTGGAGAATGGCTCCGCCGCCGCTTGTGGTGCGCATTTACATATGTCTTTGTGATTCTGTTTGTACAGGCTTCTGAGAAGAGGTGTAAGGAGAAATAGATTTGATTGTGTACGCGTACATGCAAGCATCTTCATCTTTCTACGGGTTTGGATATTCAGGTTTGTGTACATACGTCTTGAATGAAAGCGGGTTCTCAGCACAGATGTTCTGATGATTATGCACACGCAATCATGAATACAAATCAGGTGAAATCATGGAAGGTGACATCATCGTTTCTATTGACGGCACTGATGTCCAAAGTCAGGTCTCCGTGGTCAATTCTGTATTAGCTTAGTTCTTGTTCAAGGGTTTGAGCTGCTATAAAACAGGTCATAAGCGATTTTTTGTGCTTGCGAAAGTACTGCACTGGAATTCATACTTGTATTTGTATTCCATGAGCCGCCATGCTAACCGCATCTTCAACAGGATATAAAGCTAGTTCGTGGAATGCTGCTCGGTCGCTCTGGATCAAGAGTGCACCTGGCGCTCAAGCGTTTCTGCGCCTCAAATGACTCCAAGGAGGCTGAATTTTTCGAGGTGACCATTATCAGAGGAGTCAAGAACAGACGATCGTGGTCTGCGTCAAATAAGGAGAGTGACACACGCCATTCTGGAGCTCAATTTCTTTGATTGTGCGGATAAGAAAAAAAGAACATTACGAAAGACATAAAAAATAACCTATCAATTTGTTCCCCTCTGGGACATGATCATCTCCCTCCGCACCCCTTACTCATTCGCACCCACGTTCCCAGGAACGCCCTCTGACTTTCCCACTTCGTCATTCATCTCTCGAAACAATATCTCCCAGCCCTGAACTGCAATTAACCCTCCTCCCCACAACCAAATCCGTTCCACTTCTCTAACACAAGTGTGAGAGCGGTATTCTGTCGTTTCTGCACCGTCTGCGCCCTAACAACCCCTTCATTCCCGTCCTCCCGCCATCCTAGTGGCGGTCAGAAAGCTGGTATTCGACGGGGTGCTGGAGGTAGGAGGCGCAGTCCTGCCCACGGCAGGAGTGCGGGTGCGCAATCCTTGCAAGGACACTTCCGCGGGCTGTCTGCCACCAGGTTCCAGCAATTGAAAGAGGCCTTGCGCCGGCCTACCTGTGAGGCACAAGGCGCTATGCTGCCCTTTGACTCCCCTGTGGGCAGCAGCAGGCCCATGCATGGATGCAGTAAGGCCCTTGACTTCCCTGCGCGCTGAATTCAGGGTCTGCGCAGCGCCATTTCTTGACATGGCCATGCCGCGGGCACTTGCAACTCCGCCTGTACTCCGATCACTCCCGGAACTCCCTAGTCTTCCAATGCTTCGCATTCCCTCTCGCGAGAAAGGAGCCGTCACCTCTGAGACGCCGTGGCCAGAATTAGGGCGCGCGCTTGTTGCCCGTCGAAGCCCTTCTTCAGCATCCTCTTCGCTGTCGAGCCCAAGGCTCCCCGTGATATTGTCATCTGAAAACTTGTTTCGGTTTGATTGTGACCTTGGCGGGTCGATCTGGCCACCATCACTGGCACTTTGATTCGCCATGCCGCTCATCGACAGCTCGTTGGGCTTTGAAAACAGCACGTGGCATTGCGCACCATCAGCGCCAATATCTCCCCGCTTGGCCCAATTCCGAAATCCACCCCCTGTACTTGTGCTGCCAAGTCTCTGTCTGCGCGGAGGGCCTACTGGCGCGCCGATCGCGAGAGCGACATCCCTGCAGTTAGCCGCCTGCTTCTCATCATGCTCGCGACGTAACAACGCCAGCCGCTGCAGCATCGGGATGTTACCCTCGTGTCCCGCACCTGTGGAGTCAACGCCCTCGAGACCTGGGCCGTCTGGCCCTGCACTGCTGCTCGCGTCACCTTCAGCTGCTCTCTCCCAGTCGGCCCGAGTCTTTGATCCGTTCTCCGACGAGCTACAACGCCGGCGCGCTGTCTCCCTCCCGGAGTCCTCTCTGTCTCCCCCTGATCGCGTATGATTTTCCTCTCTGTCTCCCCTTGATCGCGTATGATTTTGCTCCACCCCCACGACTCGCACCGCCCCCCCGCCGCCAATTACAAATTCATACTGCGGATTCACGAGGCACTTTGGACTGTCCTCCCGCCCCCGAGAACTTCCCGGGCTCATCGAAAGAGCACTAGTGGGGGAAGAGAACCGGTGGGGCGATTGCATCGGATGCATATGAGGATGGTGTTCACCAACAGAGGGCTTTCTTTGCGTCGTCTGCTGCTGCTGCTGGCGAATGCTGCTCAGAAGGGCACCCTGGCCCGCCTGCACCATGTTTGGAGGCACCCCTGGGCGCTGCCTGCCGGTCTGGCATGGCACTTTGCCCAGTCGAAGCCAGAGGTTGTTCTCGAAAATTTCAACTGAGGCAGCTGCACATTGCTCGTACTCTTCCATCAGCTCAGCATCGCGTACGCGGGCTGCAGGCACGGAAGTGTTGGCAAAGTGCCACAACTCTTCGCTCATCCCCAGCTCCACGTCGTCAGGCTCCTCGGCGTATCTCTTCGGCAGAGCGTCTGCCGATTCGTCACCGCGGCACCGTCCGTCCTCCTCAGGGTCGGCAAGAGGATAAAGGAGACGAAAACGCATGCGCTGATACTTCTCTTGCTGCACGCGTAAGTTTATGAGTTCCTGCCTGATTTCGTTCTCTACCAATAAATCTGCAGCACTGCGCGCGGCCTGCTCTTGTCTACTAGGACCTCCGCCAGTGCCGCTGCCGCCAGGCGGGGGCGTGAGTGCCTGAGCCTTGCGGCGATCGGCTGTTTTCGCTTCCTTGACCATCTTGACGGTCTTGGTCATTTCCGTCAGCATGCGCAGCTCCTGCACGGTAGGGCAGACGAGGCGCAATGTCTCATGTAACACAGCTGCCTTGGTCGAAAGATCTATCGCCGCCGCCGTCTCGAACGATGGCATCTCATTCACCTCGATGATCCATGGCTTTGCCTTGTGGTCGAGCAAGATATCGAAGCCAAGAAGATCAAAGCACGAGAACCCCACGCAGTCATTGTTGCTGGAGATGCACGTACGGTAGGTGTGCGACACGTACGGCTGCACGGCCAACAGCGTCTTGACAATCACTTTTTCTATCTCGATCCAGATGCCTTTGACGTCGAAGCCTTTGTCCGCCAGCCACGACCGCACAAACGTGAGCGAGCGCTTGCTGCCTGTAGAGGCATCGGCAGAGTCGTCTGTCTCGAAGTCCTTGTGGTTGCGGTTCACCGAATAGTTTGTGAGGTGCATGTACCGCTGATTCATGTTCGCCGACGTCACGGGCTGGAATTTCTCCGTCGCAAAGCGCGCCAGGCCTTCGGGGAAGAGGTACACCCGCAGCGGTGTCATACTGGTGATGAGCACATACAGGCGCATGTCGAACTTGCGGTCGTCAATCAGCAGCGGCTTATTCAGGTAACGCTGCGCCACGCACGCGAGCTTTGGCGGAACCTCAGAGGGCTTGCGCGTGATAAAGATACCCACGCCGCATGCCCCCTCGTCGGGTTTGATAATGTAGCTCTTGTTTGATTTGCCGCCCTTCCCCTTGCGCTGCTCCATGTCGCCGAGCGCCGCGTTCTCAAACGCAAGATAGTCCACCGGAAGGTTGAAGGTCTCCGGGTGGAAGTTGTAGAGGTCCGGCAGCACACTGCGCAGCCTGTTGAGGTTGCGAGCGAGCTTGCACTTGTGCGCGATCTCGGACATGCCGGGGAAGTGATTGAGCTTCTGCGGGCGCCGCAGGCGCATGCAGCG
>Ga0315899_10002894_pt1 | contig 18802 bp, 16 predicted proteins | sample LakEriMetagenome_2_FD_203518 | JGI IMG/M metagenome (GOLD analysis project Ga0315899, IMG submission 203518) | Freshwater fungal communities from buoy surface, Lake Erie, Ohio, United States - Buoy 4 MA112 | ecosystem: Environmental > Aquatic > Freshwater > Lake | place: USA: Lake Erie, Ohio... | reverse complement strand
CCGTTGAAATCCGCGCCTATGCGATTGCGCCCGGTGCGGCGCTGACCGAAAAAACCGTGGCGCAGGCAGAGGCCATGGCAGCGGGCCAGCGCATCTTTATCCAGCGCATCCGGCGCGGCGATGCGCTGATGGAACCGCGCCCGGAATTGGTTTTGCAGGCAGGTGATGTTGTTGCGCTGGAAGCACGCCGTGATGTGCTGATTGAATTTCTAGGCGCTGACGTCCGAGAGGTTGAAGACAGGGAATTGCTGGATATCGCGGCGCTGTCGCTTGAAGTTTATGTCGCGGGGTCCGCAGTTGTGGGGCGGAGCGTTGCTGAGCTCAGCCAAGCGCCCGAAGCGCGAGGCGTTTTCCTGCGCCATATTATGCGCAGCGGGCTTGAAGTGCCGATCAGCCCCGAAACCCGGCTGGAACGCGGCGATATCATTACCCTGATCGGAACTGAGAAGAATGTGGAAGCCGCCGCGGCGCTGGCCGGTGCCGCGATCCGCCAGAGTGACGCGACGGATTACGTGACGCTTGGGCTCGCGATTTTTGTCGGCGGGCTGATTGGCGCGGTGGTGGGGGTGGATATTGCGGGCGCGCATATCGCGCTTTCCACCAGTGTGGGCACGCTGCTGGCCGGGCTTTTCATTGGCTGGTTGCGGTCCCGCAGGCCGCATGTTGCGCGCATTCCGGATGCCGCGATTGCCATGATGACATCGCTTGGTCTTGCCGCCTTTGTTGGCATGATTGGGCTGCATGCCGGGCCAGTGTTTGTGGACGCGGTGCGCGAAGTGGGCTTTGGCCTGCTGATTGCCGGGGTTTTCGTGACGATGGTGCCGCAATTCCTTGGGCTATTCATTGGGCGCTATGTGCTGCGGATGAACCCGCTTCTGCTGCTGGGCGCGCTTTCCGGCGCGCAAACCATGACAGCGGCGCTGGCCGCATTGCAGGAAAAATCAGGCAGCCCGATTGCGGTGCTGGGCTATACCGCCGCCGTGCCCTTCGGCCATATATTGTTGACCTCGGGCGGGACGGTGATTGTTTGGTTGATGAGTTGAGGGTACCTCACACCCGCGGCACCGCCACCCCAACCAAAGCATCCCGCGTGATGATGGAAGCCAACTTCTCCGCACTCCACCCCTCGGTCCCAGCGGGCCGCATCGGCAGCACCATCCAGCGATAATCCGCCGTGCTATCCACCACGCGGATTTCCATATCATCGGGGATTTGCGTGCCCCATTCCGCCAGCACCGCGCGCGGTTCGCGCACGGCGCGTGACCGATAGGCGAAGGATTTGTACCAGCCTGGCGGGTAGCCCAACAGGGCGCGCGGGTAACAAGAACAAAGCGTACAGACCACCAGATGATGCTGCTTTGGCGTATTCTCCAAAACGCCCAGTTCCGGCGCGCCGGCCATGGAGGCACCCGCCGCCTCGGCAGCGGCCTTACCGTCACGCATCAGCAGCGCGTAGTAATCAGGATCAGTCCAGGCACGGGCCACCATGCGCGCGCCGATCTCGGGGCTCGCGCGATCCGTGATCGCCTGGCGTTCGGCGATTTCAGCCTCAGTCACCAGCCCTTTGGCGGAGAGTGCGGCAACCAACTTGTCCAGCAGCGCGAGGTTTACGCCAGAGGGGGGCGAGGCCATGTCAGGCTTCCTCCAACCAATGTTCGAAGATTTCTACCATCACCGTATCGCCTGCCTTACCTTCATTCCAAATGGGCGGCTGTTCGAACAGCACATGGTAAAGCTGCCGGCGCGGCGCAGGGCGGGCAAAGGCCAGGTCTTCAGGGTTCGGGAAGGCGCCCAGCGGGCGCACCACCTGGCCCAGCCGCCCACGCACATAATAGGGCGTGCGGATATGGCAGGGGCCGCGGGTTTCCGGCCAATCATCCTTCACGCGCACTTGCGCGCCGGGGGCGAAGCGCGGCGCAGCAGTTTCAGGCGCAGCACTCATGCCAAATCCTCCTGCCGGATCACGCCTTTTTCGACCATGAGCGCGGCGATGGAACGCAGCCAGCGTTCGTAATAGCCAAGCGCGAAATATTCATCCTGCGGGATGCTTTCGATGCCGCGGCGGAGTTCATCCACCGTCATCATCTTTTTCTGCGCCAGGATTTGCCGAATGGCATCCACCTTCTTGCCGAAGGCATCGGGCGGCGCCTCATCATGCTCAACTGGGGTGCAGCGGAAGCGCGCAATCCCGCCAATGTCGTGCAGCGCGCGGTTGGGTGATTCCTCGGTCATGGCAGAAGCTTAATCTGGAAAAGCCATGGCGCGAAAGGGGTGTTATTTGACTTCCTCGGTCGGCCCCACGCCCCAGATATCGGCGCGCTTGATGTAGCCTCGATGTTCGCCGATTTGCGCCTCGCACCAGGGGCTATTGGCCTCACAGGCGCGTAGCCGCCCCACTACGCCGGGGCGAAGCCGCGCCACGGGCTGCGCCTGATCTTCAGACCGACGGCGGAGCATGACCTCAGTGCCCGGCGCACCGCGCACAATGAAGGAACGCCTTCCCATCAGGGTTGATTGATGCACCCAGCCTTCCGTGCCTTCCGGGTCGCGGATGCGGCGCCAGAGTTCGAATTCGCGCACAATTTCCACCGGTAATTCGCGGCGCTGATAGGTCCATTCAATGGGAAAGCGCGTGCCCGGGCCGCTTCGCATATTCACCTCATCTGAACGGAGCGCGGCAAAGCGCGGCAGCGGCAGGCTGGTGACGGAACCCATGGTGGGGGCGCGTTCTGCCGGAGGTGGCGCTGCCGCGGGCTCGGCCGGCTTGGCGGTGGCGGCAGCGCCGGCGGCGACGCCGGCTGCTGCACCGGCCGCAGCGCGATTTCCCTGGCCCGCTTGCGGCTGCCCTGCGGGGCGTTGTTGTTGCGCGGCGGGGCGCTGCTGCTGGCCTTGGGCATTGCGTTGCGTGGCCTGGGGCTTGGCCGGGGGCTTCACCACGGGTGGGCGCGCTTCTGATCGCTGGGCCGGCGCCGGGGCGGGGGCAGCCTGGCGCGGCGGTGGCACATTCTGCGCGCCACCGAGGCTCGATTGGCCAAAGGCCGGCGCGGCCAGCACCAGAGCGCTCAGAATCGGCAAAAGGCGGCGGAAAGGCATGACAGCATCTCTTCCGCCCTTGGGGGCCAAGGTCAAGCGCTAGTTATGGCAGGGCCGCCCTCAGACCCTGGAACTCGGCCGGTAGAAGGGTTCATGCCGGGAAGGGTCAATATAGTCGGCATAGAAGCGCTTGGCATGGGGCAGCAGGGCTTTGGAAAGCTTGCGCCGTTCCACCTCATCATCCGAAAGGGCGCGTGAAAGATCATCATGCAGCGCCTTCAGCGCGGAATCACGGTCAACCCGCGTAAAGCGCCCTTCCTGATAAATCACTTCCCCATCGCACATCACAGCGCGCACGGCGCTTGCCTTGGCGCGCTGCACCACGGCATCCAGGGTGGGGGTGAGTTCATCAAGATACGGGTAGGCGACGCTGTCCCAATCAATCAGCGATAAATCCGCCCCCTTGCCCACTTCAAGCGTGCCGAGGCCCTCACGCCAGGATGTGGTGCGCGCGCCCCCCAATGTTGCCATGCGCAGCACCTGGCCCATGCCCGGCACCTCATCATCGCCCATGCCGGGCACGCGATGGGCACGCAGCACCAGGCGCAATTCCTGGAGCATGTCGCGGTCATCATTGATGCCGGCCTCATCCAGCCCGATCGCAGTATTGATGCCCTTGGCTTCAAAGCGATTGAGCGGCGCAACACCGGAACGCAGGCGGAAATTGGAAGAACAATTATGGCAGATGCAGGTGCCGGTTTCCGCCAGCCGGTCAATATCCTTCTCATTCAGCCAAACACCATGGCCGAGCGTCATATTCGGCCCGAGCAAGCCGAAGCGATCGAGATATTCCACCGCCGTACCGCCACCGCGGCGGCGCGCATATTCCTTTTGATAGGCAGTTTCCACCAAATGCATATGGATCGGCGCATCATGGCTGCGCGAAAGCTCGGCCATCGCAGCCAAAGCCTTGTCGGAACACCAATGCAGATTGGCCGGCGCCAATTGCACGCGCACACGGCGCTTGGCGTTATGGGTGCCGTGAAGGCTGCGGAACAGGTCCAGATTATCGTCCAGCGTCAATTGAAAGCGGTCAAACCAGCGCTGCATCGGCCCGCGCAATTCAGGCGGTAGGCTGGCCACGAAATCCTGATCCGCCTGATAGACCAGCCGGTTCTGATCACGCAGCGCGAAGCAATAGGAAACGCGCATGCCAATATCTTCATAGGCGCGGATCACATCACCCGCGCGCTTTTCCACATCGGGCAGCTTGCCCGGCGCCCAGCCATGCAAATGCTGCACGGTAGTGATGCCGGACCCGATCATCTCAAAGGCGGAATAGAGCGTATCGAGGTAGGGGTTCACATTGCGCGCCACCATGCGCGTGACGAACCAAAGCTCCAGCGGCATATCGGGGGAGCCCAATTGCACCGGCGTAAATCCGACATGGTGATGCGCATTGACGAAGCCGGGCAGCATGACCTCCCGCCCAGACCCCACCACCGGGATATGCGGATGCTTGCGTTGCAAATCATCATAGGTGCCGATTGCGGTGATGACGCCATCTTCCTGGATCAGCGCGCCATCGGCGATTTCCTCCCAAGCGCTGGCCGACAGGGTTTTGGTGATCATGGCGCGGCTGCGCACCAAGGTAACGGCCATGGCGGGTTCTCCGGTTCAGATGAAATCAGCTTAGCGTAAAATCCGCGCCCTCATAGCAAGGGGTCTGGACGGCGCGGCGCGAAGCGCGGATGCTTCACGCCAAAGCACTTCGGAGGAACACATGCTCAGTCTCAAAGGCAAGGTCGCCATCGTCACCGGCGCGGGTTCGGTCGGCCCCGGTTGGGGCAATGGCAAGGCAACAGCCGTGCTGCTCGCGCGCCAGGGGGCCAAGGTGTTTGGCCTGGACAATAACCCGGCGGCGGTTGAGGAAACCATCGGCATCATCAAATCCGAAGGCGGGGAAGCAACAGCGCATACCTGCGATGTGCTGGATTCCGAAAGCTTCCAGGCCGCGGTGGAAGCCTGCATTGCGCGCTATGGCCATTTGGACATCATGGTCAATAATGTCGGCGGCTCACACCCCGGCGGCGCGGAATCCATGCCAGAGGAAGTCTGGGATCGCCAGGTGGATTTCAACCTGAAATCCGCTTTCCTCGGCTGCAAATTTGCATTGCCGCATCTGAAGAAGCAGCCGGGGAGCGCGATTGTGAATATCTCCTCCATCGCCGGCTATCGCATGCAGGCGGCGCGGCCGCATGTTGCCTATAGCGCGACCAAATACGGCATTGTGGCTTTGTCGAAATCAGTCGCGATCGAAAACGCCAAGGCAGGTGTGCGCTGCAATACGGTGGTGCCGGGGCTGATGCACACGCCCTTGGTCGAACATCGGCTGGTGCGCCAATTGGGCGGCAATGACGCCGCCGCGCTGATCGCCAAACGCGATGCGCAAGTGCCGCTCGGCAAAATGGGCGATGGCTGGGATATCGCCCATGCGGTGCTGTTCCTTGTCTCCAACGAAGCAAAGCACGTGACGGGGACAGAGCTGATCGTGGATGGCGGCGTCACCGCTGCCGGCGCGGTTTAGAAAAAGGGAGATACGCCAATGAAACCCAGGATTTCCCGCCGCGCGCTGACCGGTGCGGCACTCGGCCTGCTCGGCGCGCCCGCGCTGGTGCGCGCGCAGGATACCTTCCCCAATCGGCCCATCACGCTGGTCGTGCCCTCCCCCGCTGGTGGTGGCACGGATTTCAGCGCCAGGTTGATTGCCGATCAGCTGGGCCGCGCTTTGGGTGGTTCCATGGTGGTGGAAAACCGCCCCGGCGGGAATGATGTGGTGGGCCTTACTTCCGTGCTGCAAGCGCGCCCAGATGGCCACACGCTGCTGTGTGGCTATTGCGGCACCATGACAGGGCGCGTTGCGGTTGGCACGCTTGGCGGCATTGTCCCCGCGCGGGATTTCATCCCCATCGGACAGATCACCGACACACCTCAGCTTTTCGTGACCCACCCTTCGGTGCCGGTGAATTCCATGCGTGAGTTCATTGCCTATGCCAAGCAAAGGCCAGGCGATCTGACCTATGCCTCGGCGGGCGTTGGGTCCATGCATCACCTTGGTGCGGAATTGCTGAAGCTGCGCGCTGGCATTGACATGCTGCACGTGCCCTATCGCGGCACTGGCGAAACCATTCGCGACCTGATCGCAGGGCGCGTGCATTTCTACATGAATTCACCGCCGCCACTCATGCCACTGGTCGCGGATGGCAAGCTGCGAGCACTTTGCGTCAGTTCCAATGAACGCCATCCCGGGATGCCGAATATTCCCTCGGCCAAGGAGGAAGGGCTGGCGGACCTCGACCTCAATGTCTGGTTCAGCTTGTTCGCGCCGCGTGGCACGCCGGAACCGGTGGCACGCTTGCTCGCGCAGAAATTGAATGAGGTACTGGCGGACCCGGCCATTCGTAAACGCGCCTTTGATGCCGGCGCGCTGGTGGTGCCTTCCTCGCCGGAAGCCTTGGCCGCGCGGATGGAACGCGAAACAGCCGCCTGGGCCGATGTGGTGCGGGCCGCCAAAATCACCGCCGGTTAAGCTTTTCGGCGCGTGCGGTGCGGCCCTTCACTGTAACTTAATGAAGCCAAGCGAAAATGCCCTCAGGTGATCCACCCTGGATCGCCTGATGGTGGACCATGCCGATTCCAAGCTACGCCGATGCCGTGCGCTTTGTGCGCCGCCAGCCGCGGATCAATACCAGCACGCTGGCGGATGGCCTTGGCATCCGCTGGGGTGTTGCGCTTGATTATTTGGAAAGGATGGAACGTTCCGGCGTGGTTGGCGCGATTGAGGATGATGGCTGGTGGCCGGTCGCGCGCAGCAAAGAAGCGCCCATCGCCCGCAAGCCCAGCGCGGCCGAGCCCGGCAAAGGGGCCACGCTGCGCCGTGGCAGCCCGCCCGCGCCCGAAAAACCGCCGGAAACCACTGCCCTGCCGCCGCCGCCCAGCAATGACCAGCAGCAAGTGATGGACAAGCTACGCGAAGCCGCCCGCGTGCTTATGGCCGAACGCGAGAATATGCAAAAGCTCCGCGATGCCTGCCGGCTGCTGATCGCGGAACGCGAAGCCTGGAAGCGCCGCGCCTTGGCCGCTGAGGCGCGCATGCTGACCGAAGAAGCCGATGAAATGGACCGCCAGCGTTTTGGTGCGCTGCGCCGCGTACTCGCGCGCGAATTGCACCCGGATTACGCGCCGGCGGATCGCGGTGATATGTCGCTCCGTGAAGCGCTGTTCAAATCCATCTGGCCGAAGGTGGAACAGATTGAGCGGAAGGGGCGGTCTGGTTAACCCGAATTATCTGCCCAACCAGCGCGCCAGGCGTTCCGGCGCCGCCGCCATATCCGCTTCGCGCCCGCAATAGGAAAAGCGCAGAAAACGCCCGCCGCGGCCCCGGTCAAAATCAAGCCCGGTGGTGGCGGCAATCCCCGCCCCTTCCAGCATGGCGGCCGAAAACGCAGCGCTGTCATTGGTGAGTGCGGAGACATCGCACCAAAGATAGAAAGCACCATCAGCCGCCGCGATGCGCTCAAACCCCGCGCGCGGCAGGCCGGCCAGCAGGGCGGCGCGGCTCCGCGCATAGGCGGCCTTGTTGCCTTCCAGTTCTTCGCGGCAATCCATGGCGGCTTCCGCCGTGACTTGGGCGATATGGGGCGCACTGATGAACATGTTTTGCGCCAGGCATTCCACCGGGCGAATCAAATCCTCGGGCAGCAGCAGCCAGCCGATGCGCCAGCCGGTCATGGACCAGTATTTGGAAAAACTATTGACCACCACAGCGCTTTCGCTGAAGGCCGCAGCACTGCTTTCCGCGACCGAGCCCCAGCTTAGCCCATGATAGATTTCATCGCTGATCAGCCGGACCCCTTCGGCATGGCACCAGCGCGCAATCGCCGCCAATTCATCTGGCGCCAGCATGGTGCCGGCGGGGTTGCAGGGGCTGGCGATAATCAGCCCAGCCGGGCGCGGGTCCAGCTTTTCGAGCATCGCAACGGTCGGCTGAAACCGCGTTGTCGCATCGCATTCCAGCAATTGCGGGCGCATCCCAAGCGCTTGCAGGATATTGGCATAGGGCGGGTAGAAGGGTGCCGCCATGGCAATGGCATCGCCCGGATCAAACGCCGCCAGGAAGGCCAGCGGAAAAGCGCCCGATGCGCCCATGGTGACCGCAATGCGCCGCGCCGGCACAACCAACCCGTAATGATCCAGATAATGCTGCGCGATGCGTTCACGGAGTGAAACCAGCCCGAAGGCTTCCGTATAGCCAAGCGGCGCGCCGGTATTGAGCGCGCGTATCGCGGCCTCAGCCGCGCCACGAGGTGCACCGGTGCTGGGTTGGCCAACCTCCATCCGGATGATCCCGGGCGCGCCGGGCGGCAGGCTGGCGGCGCGCGCATTGGCCGCCGAAATCACATCCATCACCAGAAATGGCGGTGCCTCAGCCCCGCGACCGGTCTTGAGCGCCATGATCAGCGCCCAAAGCTGCCAAGCGCCACCCCGCCACCGCGTGGGTCAACAGCGCCGATGCAAGCGGGACCATTGGTGGGCACCAGCCCCGCACAGGAAATGGTCACGCCCCGCCCTGGCGCCGGCACGCCGGCATAGGGGTCGGCTGGGCCACCCCGGCGCTGCACGGCGGCCAAAGACATGGCGGTTGCGGCCAAGGCAGCCTGCCCGCCACTGCCGGAAGCAGCGGCTCGGAATCGGCGCAAATCGGGCCGCGCCAGAATAGCGACTGGCAAGGGGGCGACTTCCACCCGCCCAATCCCTGGCGCGGCGGCCAGCAAAATGCCGGTGCCCGGCACCACGCGCCCGGTGCCAAAAAGATTGTTCATGCTGAAGGCGCAGGAAACCGCATTGCCTTCGCGGTCCAGCGTGATCAGCGAAGCCCCTGCCCCGGACCCGGCGCTGGTGTCAGCCCCCAGGCCCTGCCCTGCCATGGCCGCTTGCAGCGCCCCCGCCATGCCCGGCGAGGCATCCGTGCTGAGCAGCACCAGGTCCGACCCCAGGGCGGTACGCGTTGCGCCGCCGGCGCGGATGCGCGTGGCGCGGAGTTCTGCCTCGGTCAGACCGCCGCCAGACATGACAGAGCCCTCCACCAGGCGCTCCGCCAGACTGCCTTGATAAAGATCGCCAATGCCAAGCGCCGAGGCGCGCAGCTGCGCCATTGTGGCACTCAAATCAGGCTGCGTAATGCGGTCGCCGAGTTTCAGCGCGCCACCCCCGGCGCGGCCAAAAATCTGCCGGGCGCTTGGGTCCGCAAGCAAGGGTCCGGCCACCACGGCCAGGTCATCGGCCAAAGTGCGGCTGATTTCTGTCCCCAACCGCGCCAAATCCTCGCCAGGGCGGATCAGATCCTCGATCTTGAAGCGACCGGCATTCACATGCAGGGCGAAAAGACCCCGCGCCATGGCGGGGAGTGCGGCAGGACGGTCGGTGCCAGAGGGTATCTCGGTCCGCGCGCCGGCAGGGAACATAATGGCGCGCGCCACACCGCGCTGCGCATCCAACACCACGCAAGCGCCGCCGCCGCCGAGCCCAGCGCGGGAGGGCAGCGTGACCGCCAAAGCGAAGGCGCCTGCCACCGCGGCATCAACTGCCGAGCCACCACTTGAGAGAATATCGCGCGCCACAATCGCCGCGCGGGGTTCATCCGCAGCCACACCGCCCAGAAAGCCAGTCACATGGCCCGGCGTGCCAAAGGGGATTGCGGATCGGCCCGTGACGGCATCAACCGTGCGATCCACGGAGGATTCCACCGTCTGGCAAGCCGCCAAAATCAGGCCGAGCCCCAGGCCGAGCCCAGCCCGCCCCCATCTGAACTTGCCGCCATGCTGCATCATTCGGTTATTCTTCCTGACTGGCCGCGCCAGCAGGCGCGTCGCTGATAGGGATTAGCATAGAAGTGGCCGAGTCCAAGGGTGGGGTGAGAGAATCGCGGCTTGCCTCATGGCCCGAGCCGGGCTTGGTTAGGGCCAACGCAACGCCGGAACCCACAATCATGCAAAGACGCCTGCTGCTTACCGCCTTCGCCGCAACCCTGGCCGGGCCTGCTTTGGCCCAGGGCTTCACGGAAGCGCAGCGCGCCGAAATCCTGGCCATCCTGCGCGATGCGCTGCGCCGCGACCCCAGCTTGCTGCGGGAGGGTTTGGGCGCGTTGCAAGCGGCCGAGGATATGGACCGGAGTTCGGCGCTCGCCACGGGCATCCGCGCGCATGAGGCAGCGCTTTTGCGCAACCCAGCAGACCCTGTGCGCGGCAATCCGCGCGGCGATGTCACGATTGTGGAATTCTTTGATGCACGCTGCCCCTTCTGCAAAAGGCTGGCCGGCGAGATGGCGGAATTGCTGCGCAAGGACCGCAATGTCCGCGTGGTGATGAAGGATCTGCCCGTGCTGGGCCCGGCTTCTGTTGTTGCCGCACGCGCTTTGCTGGCCGCGCAACGCCAGGGCAAATACAATGAATTCTATGACCGGCTGATGGCCTTGCGTGGCGAACCAACCGAAGCCGCGATGCGCGCAGAGGCTGAGCGTATCGGCATGGATATCGCGCGCTGGCAGCGCGATATGCTCGACCCTGCCATACAGCAGCGCATTGACACCAATATGGAATTGGCCCGCGCGCTGCGCATTGAAGGCACGCCCGCCCTGATTATTGGCGATGCCTTCATTCCCGGCGCGGTGCCGCTTGCGGATCTGGAACGCGCGGTCGCTGAAGTGCGCCGCGCGCGGAGATAGGCAAGGAGAACTTCGCTATCAGGAAGATGAAACGCTTGCGCCCGCCAAAGGCGGGCGAGCGCCCGAATGGGCGCCGCCGCCCCTGCGGCGAAGCCAAGCGCGCGGAGGCGCGCGCCGGCGTCTGAGGGCGGATCGGTGACGATCCGCGCTTCAAAAACTACGGCGCTACAAAACCCGCCTTCTTGTGGCTGCCATCGCAATAGGGCGCCTTGGCGGTTTGGCCGCAGCGGCAGAAGGAAGCCTGCGGGGTGCGGTCAATTTCTTCACCAGCCGCATTCTGCACAATCATGGGGCCAGAGGCGCGGACCGAACCATTGGGCTGAGGGTCCAGGTTAACCGCGCCAGTCACGCCAGAGATATCGCGGCCTTCGCGCTTGGCCGGCGCGCCGGTCAATGGAATGCCAGCCGCCTTGTGGCTGCCATCGCACCAGGGGCCGTTCTTGGTCGCACCGCAGCGGCAAAGCCAAGCCTCGCCGCCTTCAATCGGTTCGCCCTTCAGGGTGATCTCGCCCTTCAGATGCAGCGGGCCGCCGTCGCGCGTGGTGATGATGGTCGCGGTCATGATGCGTTTCTCCGTTCAATGGGTAGTCGGGAATGTGGTGCCTTACGCGGCCCCTGACCAGCCCGCCCCGGGATCAATCGGGAAAACCGGGCGCGGCAGGCGCTTCCAGGGGAAATTGACCAGAACGGGGCTGGTGAGGCCGGGCACATCCACTTCAAGAATGCGCTCATCGGGGAAGAATTCATCAAAGCCGGCACGGAAATGCCCACGCGACTTCACCACCACAACCCGCGCGGCGGCAATATCCACGCCGAACATCTCAATCATGCGCGGTTCATGGCATTGGCGGCGAAGGCTTGCCACCACCACGCGGATGCCGCTGCCTTCCAATTCCAGCAGCGCCGCCGGGCCAAGATCAAAGGCGCGCCCAGCCATGGTGCCGCGCCGGCCAATACCCTTGCCATGGGATAGTTGCACGATGCGGGCGGGGGCCGAGAAGGGTGCGGAAAACTCGGTGGGATTGCGGTTGAAGGTGGCGGTGAAGCGTGCGCCCTCTCCTAGCTTATGCGCTTCTTCTGCCAGGTAAGGATCAACGAAATTGGCCAGCACCACGCCCGCGACAGCAGCTTCATGCAAGGCGCGCAGCACATAGCCAGTATTGCCGCGCCCGCCGCCGCCGGGATTATCGGCAACATCGGCAATCAGCACGGGGGCAGCGCCCTCACCAGCGGCCTTGGCGCGGACGGTGACATCTGCCAGCGATGAAAGATTGGCCACATAGCGCTGCCGATCCGCCCAGGTGGCGCGGGCAATTTCCTGCGCCGCTGCGTCAGCCAGCGCCTGGTCTCCGCCGCGCGCCGTGACAATCACGGTCATGCCGCATTTGGGCAAATCGGAGAAAACAAAGCCGCCGCAGATGGAGGCATTGGCAATGCGCGGATCGCGCGCCATCAGCGCCTCACATTCCGCCATGCGATCCGCATAGGGGCCGCGCGCTGTCAGCAAACTGACCGATGGCGGTGTGATGGGCAGGCGCACGAAACCGCGTGCGAATCGCGCGCCACCCAGGGCTTCGCGCAGCAGATCAGCGGCATCGGCGGCGCGTTCGCGCATATCCACATGCGGGTTGGTGCGATAGCCGATAAAGGCATCCACCGCACCGATCAGCGTTTCGCTGATATTGCAATGAAGGTCATGGGTGCACAGGATCGGCACCACAGGCCCCACAATGGCGCGCAGCATCGCCGCCATGGTGCCATCACTATCCTCATCGCCTGTCGCGCTACTCGCGCCATGATTGGCGATATAGACACCATCCAAGGGCAAAGCCGCCGCCAAACCGGTGCGCATTTCATCAAACGCATCATTCAGCAGGCTTTGATCAATGGGGCCGCCAGGCGGTGCCGCCATCACCAAAATCGGAACCGGCACCCAGGGCCCAGTTTCATCCATGCGCTTGTAGAAACCAGGAATCTCGGAGGGCAAATGGCTGACCGGCTGCCGCGCGAGCCGCGATATCGCTTCCCCCCTTTCCAGGCATTGGCGCGCGAAATCTTCCTTCACCGTGATCGGTGCGAAGGCATTTGCTTCCAAATGCAGCCCCAGAATGGCAATGCGCGGTGCGCGCGGCGTTTGCTGGCCCATTTCTGTAACAACCCCCGGGATAGACGTGTCGTGTGACTTGTATAAACTCCGACACCAGAAACGATAATTGAGGGGCATTTAGTTGGGGACGCAATCCACCTCCGTCGAGGCTGGAGGGAAGGTCGTGCCGCATTTCGCGGTGGGGCTGGATGCACCCGATCTGCGCCCTTGGCTCGACGGCAATTGCGGCATTCCCGGCGTTTGGTCCTTTACCGCCGCGGCACCTGGCCCGCATCTGGCGCTGGTGGCGCTGACGCATGGCAATGAAATCGCGGGCGCCATTGTGCTGGCCGAGCTGCTTGCCGCCGGCATCCAGCCGGAACGCGGGCGGCTTAGTCTGATCTTTGCCAATACCGATGCCTTCCTGGCCTTTGATCCGGAAAACCCGACGGCCACACGCTATCTGGAAGAAGATCTGAACCGGCTTTGGGGCGAGGATCGGCTGCAAAGCCCGCGCGATTCGCGCGAAATGCGCCGGGTCCGCACCTTGCTGCCGGTCATTGAAAGCGTGGATGTGCTGGTGGACCTGCATTCCATGCTCTGGCCATCCGATCCGCTGAGTTTGGTGGCTGATACGCCGCAGGCAATCCGGCTTGGGCAATCGCTCGGCACGCCGCGCCTGACGGTGGCTGATCCTGGGCATATCGCCGGGCGGCGGCTGGTGGATCACGCACGCTTCACGAAGCCGGGCAGCGCCGCCACAGCCGTGCTCGTGGAAGCGGGGCAGCATTGGGAAGCAGCAACCGTTGGCGCCATGACGCAAAGTGCGCACCGCGCGCTTGGGCTTTGCGGCATTCTGGGCCCTGCCCCGGCGCCTTGGCCGGAGCCCCCGCTGCTTGCGCGCGTGACGGAAACCGTGACGGCCACATCACATAACTTTATGTTCCTGCGGGAATTTCGCGGCGGGGAGGTTATCCCCGAAGCGGGCACGGTGATTGCGCAAGATGGCGCGCGAGAAATTCGCACGCCGCATGATAATTGCCTGCTGGTCATGCCAACCCCGATCGCACCGCGCGGGCATACGGCGGTGCGGTTGGCGCGCTTTCAGACACCCTGACCCGGGCGCGGGGCTTGCGCGAAAGGCCGGGCCGCGCTTGCCTGCCCGCCTTGCTCAATATGGGGAAACCAGATGGCTGCCTTGAACTTGATCACCTTTGCCGATGCGGCCGGAAGCCGCGCGGGCGTGCTGCTTTCGGGCGGGCGCGTGCTTGACCTGGCCGTAGCCATGCCGCCCGCGCGCGACATGCTGGCCGTGATTGATGGCCGCGCGCCGATGCTGGCCGCGATTCGGGCCCTTGCCGCCAATCCGCCGGCGAATGCACTGCTGGCTCTGGCGAATGTGGCGCTTCAAGCCCCCATCCCCAAGCCACGCCGCAACGTGTTTTGCGTCGGGCGCAATTATATGGATCACGTTGCGGAAGGCGATCGCACGCGCGGCATTACGCAAAGCGAAGTGCCGAAATACCCGCAATTCTTCACCAAGGCCGCCGATTGCGTGATTGCCCCCGGTGCCAATGTGCCAACGCATGAAGGTGTCACCAAATGGCTCGACTACGAAGTTGAGCTGGTGGCGATTATTGGCACGGCCGGGCGTGACATCCCTAAGGAAAAAGCGCTGGAGCATGTCTATGGCTGGACCATTGGCAATGACGTGACCGGGCGCGATTTGCAGCGCCGCCATGGGCAATGGTTCAAGGGCAAGTCGCTGGATCGTTCCTGCCCGCTGGGGCCGGTGATTGTGCCGGCCAGTGATTTGAACGCGGCGGATTTGGCGATTGGCCTGAAGCTGAATGGCGAACAGCGCCAGGCAAGCCGCACCAGCAAAATGATTTTCGACGTGACGGAAATCATTCACCAGCTTTCATCCGGCTTCACCCTGCTGCCCGGCGATGTGATCATGACGGGCACGCCCGAAGGGGTTGGCTATGCCATGCAGCCGCCGCAAACCATGAAGGCGGGCGATGTGATGGAACTGACAATTGAGGGCATCGGCACGCTGACCAATACCATCAGCGACTAGTCCGCCGATGGAAATCTGCCTCAGCTTCGATAATGGACCGGAGCCTGAGGCAACCCCCGGGGTGTTGGAGGTGCTCGCGCGCCGACGCATCCCGGCGATGTTTTACGTGATCGGTGAGAAGCTCCGCGATCCCAAGGCGCGCGCATTGGCCGAACAGGCGCGCGATGCCGGGCATATGATCGGCAATCACACGCTGACCCATGGTGCGCCACTCGGGTGCAGAAGCGCCACCGAAGCGCTGCAGGAAATCTCGGAAACTGATGCGCTGCTGGGCGATCTTGCCGCGCCCGAGCGCTATTTCCGCCCGAATGGCGGCGGTGGAGCCCTGGGCGCGCATTTGCTGAATGGCGCGGCGGCGCGGCATTTGATGGCGCAACGCGCGACGGTGGTGCTGTGGAATGCCGTGCCGGGCGATTTCCGCGATGCTGATGGCTGGCCCGCCACTGCCCATGCGATGCTGCGCGCCGCTCAGGAAACTGTGATGCTGGTGCTGCATGATCTGCCCAATGGCGCCATGCGGCACCTTGATCGCTTTCTAGGCGAAATCCAGGATCGGGGCTGGGCTTTCCGCGCCGATCCGCCGCCCGGCTGCGTGCCGCTACGGCGCGGCGTCCCAGGGCAGGATTTCGCGCGCTATATCTCTGGCCCCTGAACAGCGCGTGCCGGGACGCCAGCCACGCGCGCGCCTGGGGCGATATTCTCCACCACCGCGGCGCCAGCGCCAATCACCGCGCCCGCGCCAATCACCACGCCGGGCCTGACCACCGCGCCGGCCCCAATCAGCGCACCCGCCCCAACCCACACGCCCCCAGCCAACACCGCGCCGGGGCCGATATGCGCGGCTTCTTCCACCACGCAATCATGTTCCACAATCGCCCCGGTATTGATGAGCGCCAAAGCCCCAATCTCCGCCTCCGGCCCAATTACGGCGCGGGCGAGGATGGCCGCACCCTGCCCTACCCTTGCGCCATGGCCGATCAGGGCGGCGGGGTGGCTCAGGCTTGGCAATGCAAATCCGGCCGCACGAAGCCGCGCAGCCGCAGCCAGGCGCTGCGCATTATTCCCAACCGCCGCATGGGCAAGTGCAATTCCTTGCCCGGCCAGCGCGACAAGCAGGCTTTCATTACCCAGTACCGGCAGGCCCAATACTTGGCTCGCCTTGGGCGCCGCATCCACAAAACCCGCGACCTCGTAACTTCCATCCGCCAGCAGCAAATCAGCAATCGCCTTGCCATGCCCACCTGCCCCCAGCAGCAGGATGCGCGGGCGGGTCACGGCGCTGCGCCAGGCCTGGGAAGCGCCGCCGCGCGGGGTGGCAGGGCAAGGCCACCGGGCGCGGCATTGGGCTGTTGGGCGCGCTGGCCGGAAGCGTCCCGCGCCGGCATGCCGCCGGCGTTTTCGATCACACGCTGCACCCCGCCGGCTGCCTCGGCCGCCGCAGCGAAAGCGATATCGCCCCAGAAGCGGTCCAAAAGCCCCGCCGGGATTTCATTCATTTGCAAAACGCGGCCCAAATCCTGCCCATCCCGGCGGGAGACGATCCAAAGGATTTCCACCCTTTGCATACCCCGCCTCGTTGACACGACATTCACGCGCCCATCGGCAGCAAAGCCCGCACCATCGGCCACATCCTGGGCCAGGATGCCGTAATCCCCCAAGGCTTCGCGCATGCGCGCCGTCAGGCTTTCATTGCCATCGCCAGGGGCGCCACGCACCGGCAGCAGATAGACCCTTGGCGGGCCGGCAGCGGTGAGTGCCGAGGGCGCCGTGGATTTGCGAGCGGCTTCGGCCCGCAGCAGCAAATCCGCCGCGCGGCGGGAAGCATCATTGGCGACGTCACTAAGCATGGCCGTGGTCGGGCGCGACCATTCTCGGGCGGGGATGGCGCTGCCTTCGGCGACGCCTTGCGGGGCGCCATCGGGGTCGAACAGGGCGTAGCGGGGCACCACGCGGTTGCCTTCAAGGCGCATATCCACGGAAAGGCGCCAATCCAGCGGCAGGGGGTCTTCCGCCACTGCCGGGACCTCTCGCCGCAGGAGGGCCTGGGCGATGGCACGGGCGAAGGCCTCGGATTCGGTACCGCTCAGCATTGCGGCGTCAGGGATTGGGACTGCCACGCGATAGGGGGGCGGCGCCACCAGACGGCCCGCCATGCCGCCTGGATTGCCACGGAAGGGCTGGGGCAAATCGCCGCAGGCCGCGAGCGCCAATAGCGCCAAACCAGCGAGGAAGCGGCGCTTCATAGCATGACGCAGGTGGCAAGCAGCGTCAGGAAGCTGAGGACCAGGAACATCATAAGGTAGGGCATGACTCTTCCATGCCACGGTTGGGGTAGCGCGGGAAGATCAGGGGCCGATTTCCCCGGGGCGGTTTATGTTCTAATCAGGTCCCATTCTCCCTTTCCGCATTGGCCTTCGCTTGTCATGAACGATACCCCCGCAGCGGCTGAAAAAGCCGCACCGCGTTACGATTTCAACCGTGCCGAGCCGCGCTGGCAGCAGGCCTGGCAGGATCGCGCCTGTTTTGTGGTGCCCGATGTGCCGCCGGCGGACGCGCGCAAATACTACGTGCTGGAGATGTTCCCCTACCCCAGCGGCAAGATCCATATGGGCCATGTGCGCAATTATACGCTGGGCGATGTGGTGGCGCGCTATAAGCGTGCGCGCGGGCATTTGGTTATGCATCCCATGGGCTGGGACGCTTTTGGCTTGCCGGCGGAAAACGCGGCACGCGAACGTGGCATCCATCCCGCCAAATGGACCTATGACAATATCGCCAATATGCGCGCGGAATTACAGCGCATGGGGCTTTCGCTGGATTGGGCACGGGAATTCGCGACCTGCGATGTGGAATATTACGGGCGTCAGCAGAAGTTATTGCTGGATTTCTGGCGTGCTGGGTTGGTGGAGCGCAAGGAATCCTGGGTGAATTGGGACCCGGTGGATGGCACGGTGCTCGCCAATGAACAGGTGATTGATGGGCGTGGCTGGCGTTCCGGCGCTTTGGTGGAAAAGAAACAGCTCAGCCAATGGTTCCTGAGCATTACGAAGTTCGCGCCGGATTTGCTGGAGGCGCTGGGCAGGCTGGATCGCTGGCCGGAACGCGTGAAGCTGATGCAATCCAATTGGATCGGGCGGAGTGAAGGGGCGAAGGTTCGGTTCAAGCTGGCGGAAGCGGCGGGGGACATTCCTGATGTAGAAGTCTTTACCACGCGTCCGGATACGCTGTTTGGCATGTCCTTCCTGGCAGTTGCCGCCGAACATCCGCTGGCCGCTGCCGCTAGCGCGCGTGATGCCAAGGCAGCCGAGTTCATCGCCGAATGCCGCCGCATGGGCACATCGGAAGCCGCCATTGAGCAGGCGGAAAAGCGCGGTTTCGATACGGGCTTTAAGGTCAAGCACCCCTTTAATGGGCAAGAATACCCAGTTTGGATCGCGAATTTCGTGCTGATGGAATACGGCACGGGCGCCATTTTCGGCTGCCCCGCGCATGACCAGCGCGACCTTGATTTCGCGCGCAAATACGGGCTTTCCGTGACGCCCGTTGTGCTGCCGCCGGGCACAGATGCCGCCAGTTTCTCGGTTGGTGATGTTGCGCATACCGAAGATGGTGTCGCTTACAATTCGGGCTTCCTCGATGGGCTTGGTGTTGCCGCGGCGAAGCGCCGCGTGATTGATGAATTGGAAAAGCTCAGCGCCGGCCAGGGTATTGTGAATTGGCGGCTGCGCGATTGGGGTGTCTCACGCCAGCGCTATTGGGGCTGCCCCATTCCCTTCATCCATTGCGATGATTGCGGCGTGGTGCCGGTGCCGGATGAACA
>Ga0315899_10002893_pt1 | contig 18805 bp, 18 predicted proteins | sample LakEriMetagenome_2_FD_203518 | JGI IMG/M metagenome (GOLD analysis project Ga0315899, IMG submission 203518) | Freshwater fungal communities from buoy surface, Lake Erie, Ohio, United States - Buoy 4 MA112 | ecosystem: Environmental > Aquatic > Freshwater > Lake | place: USA: Lake Erie, Ohio... | reverse complement strand
ATTCGCGGCCTCGGCCAGGGTTTCGGCTGATGGCTCAGGCTCTGGCAGCAATTCCTCAGTCACCGGGGCGGGGGGTGGTTCCTCCACTACCCGTGGTGGGGGGGGCTCCGGCGCGCGCCATGCCATAGGCTCCGGCTCAGGCGCGGGCGGGTCCGGCATCGGGAATACCGTCCGGCACTGGCTACAGCGCAGCGGGCGGGTGCGGTCGCGCAGCATGCGCTCCGGCACCTCAAAGCCCGCGCTGCAAGAAGGGCATTCAATCTGCATGCCCCCATTTTCCGTTACTGCCGGCTTCTCGGCAAGCAAAAGATTGAGCGAAACGGCCCGACCATGCGAAACAAGCCTTATGGTGAGATTCGGGCGCGTCGCGCTGGCCTATCCAACTTCCCAGGGTCACCCGGGGCAGGCAGCCTTGCGCGATGTCTCCTTCGCGCTGGGGGAAGGCAGCTTTACCTGGCTGCTCGGCCCTTCCGGGGCGGGGAAAAGCTCGGTGCTCAGGCTCATGCAGGCCGCCATCAGGCCCTCAAGCGGCGTGGTTTCGGTGCTGGGGACCGATATCGGGCAGGCCGAACGGGCGGCACTGCCGGCACTCAGGCGCAAGATCGGCGTGGTGCATCAGGAATTCCGCCTGCTGCCGCATCTATCCGCCTGGGATAATGTGGCGCTGCCGCTGCGGCTGGCGGGCCGGGCAGAAGCCGCGATCAGGCAGGATGTGAACGAAATCCTGGATTGGCTGAGCCTTGCGGCAAAGGCGGGGCGTGGCCCGGCCGAGCTTTCCGGCGGCGAACAGCAGCGCATCGCCATCGCACGCGCCATCATTACGCGCCCTGCCCTGCTGATCGCCGATGAACCGACTTCGGAATTGGATGTGTTTGAAGCACGCCGGCTGATTGCGCTGTTTGCTGAAATGAACCGGCTGGGCACCGCGATTGTGGTCGCCACGCATTCTGAGGATCTGCCCGCGCGCCACCCGGCGCGCGTCATCACCCTGGCAGAAGGCCGCATCATTGATGCGCCGTGAAGCCGGCGGCAGGGGGGACCCGATTGGCCTGCGCGGCGCGCTGGCGGATCGGCTGCTGGTGGCGTTGATCGCCGCCATGGCGTTATTCGCCGCTTGTGCGGTGGCCGGGCAGGCGGCGGTCAGCAAGCTCGCCCAGCGCTGGCAGCAAGGCGCCAGTACGGCGATCACGGTGCAAATCCCGAACCCGTCCCCAGCGCGGATGGAAGCGGCGTTGGAAGCGCTACGTGCCCTGCCGGCGGTGCGCGAAGCCCGAGAAGTGGACCCGGCCCGCATGGCGGAGCTGCTGCGCCCCTGGCTTGGCGATGTCGCGGGCTTGCCTCTGCCCGGCGTGATTGAATTGCGGCTTGCCGATCTGGCGGCGGACCCGGTGCTGATTGGCGATAAGGTGGCAGAAGCCGTGCCCGGCGCCGTGACGGAAGCGCATGGCGTATTTGTCGCGCGGCTGGCGGCGCTGGCGCGCGCCTTGTCCCTGGCAGCGCTTGGGGTGCTGCTGCTGGTGGCGGCGGTGGCGGCTTCCGTGGTGGTGATTGCAGTGCGCGCCGGCATCGCGGCGCGGCGCGATTCGGTCATGGTGCTGCATATGCTGGGCGCAGCAGATCGCGACATTGCGTGGCGCTTCGCGCGCCGGACATCCTGGCTGGCATTGCTGGGCGCCATGCTTGGGGTGGCGCTGGCCATCGCGCTGCTTTGGGCATTGATGCAGCTTGCCGCACCCATCCTGCCGGAAATCAGCTGGCAGGAGGACCTGCCCTGGGCGGGCCTTGCGGCCATACCCGTCAGCGCCGCGCTCATCGCCTGGGCTGCGACAATCCTCAGCATCCTTCTGTGGCTGCGGCGCCTGCCATGATGGCAAGGCGGCTTTGGTTGCTGGCACTGGCACTGCTGCTGCTTTGGTTGGGCGGCTTCGGCTGGTTCCTGCGTGCCGTGCAGGAAGACGCGGCGGATAACAGCGCCACCGATGCGATTGTGGTGCTGACCGGCGGGGCGGAACGCGTGGAGACCGGCTTTCGCCTGCTCGAAGAAGGCCTGGCGCCACGGCTTTTCATCTCGGGCGTGCATCCTGATGCGCGGCTTGCGGATCTAGCGCGCGGCGCTGGTGCTGATCCGGCCCGGTTGGCAGGGCGCGTAGAGCTTGGCCATGCGGCGGCCTCCACACGCGGCAATGCAGTGGAAATCGCCGCCTGGGCCAGAACAAGGGACATCACCACCATCCGCTTGGTGACGGCGGGCTATCACATGCCGCGCGCGCGCAGCGAATTGCGCCGTACCATGCCGGAATTACGCGTGGTGCCGCATTCGGTCACCCCGCCCCGGCTGCGCGATGAAGGCGCCTTTTGGCGGCCACGGAATTGGGGCTTATTGCTCAGCGAATACTGCAAGTTTCTGGGCGCCGAGGCCGGGCTTTCAAGGTTTCTCGGCGGAAGGCGAACATGATCTGGCTCCGTTCCTGCATCTTCAACGCGCTTTTCATGACCGTCACGGCGTTCTGTGCCGTGATTGGCACGGCATTGTTGCCCTTCCATGCACGATACACCCGAAAATTCATTCGCCTTTGGGCGCGCAGCATTATTTGGTTGCTGCGCATCATTTGCGGCATCCGCCTGCGGGTGACTGGCTTGGAACATTTGGCACCTGGTGCCGCCATCATCGCTTCCAAGCATCAATCCGCCTTTGACACTTTTGTCTGGCCAGCCCTGCTTGAGCCAACGAGTTACGTAATGAAGCGCGAATTGCTTGATCTGCCCTTTTGGGGGCGCGTGGCGCGCCATACCGGCGCGGTGGCGGTGGATCGCGATGGTGGCGGCGCGGCGCTGCGCGGCATGGTGCGCGATGCCAAGCGCGTGTTGGATGAAGAACGGCCCTTGGTGATTTTCCCGGAAGGTACGCGTTCCGCGCCTGGGGAACGCCTTCCCTATCAGCCGGGTGTTGCCGCGCTGGTCATCAGCAGCGGTGCGCCCTGCTACCCGGTTGCGACCAATAGCGGGCAGCATTGGGGCAGGCGCGCCTTTCACAAGCGGCCTGGCGTGATTTCCATCTCAGTCATGCCCGCCTTGCCTGCGGGTTTGGCGCGCAAGCCACTGATGGAAACCCTTGAAGCGCAGATTGAGGCGGAAACCGCGCGGCTGATGGCGCATTGATAGCCAAAACACCAAAAAGGGCGGTCAAAGCCGCCCCTTTTTCATACCGAAAAGCGCCCGGCGTCAGACCAGGAAAATCGCCATCAGTACCAGCACCAGCACAGTGGCCCCGGTGCCCCAGGTGACGAAGCGCGTGAAGCCTTCCCAGCTACCACGGCGATCCGTGAGGATATCGGCGGAGGTCACTTCGACAAAATCATAATGTTCTTTCTCAGCCATGGCTTTCCCCAAATCTCGGCAGATGTCCTATTGTGTAGAAAGCAAAGCGGCGCGGGGCAAGGGGTTAAGGAGCGAATCCGGCGCATATTCCGCGCCAGTGATCACAGCCCGCCCCGCTTCCAGCCGCACACGCCCCGCCGCCAGCCAGGAAAGGGCTGCGGGATACAGCCGATGCTCTTCCGCCAGCACCCGCGCAGCCAGGCTCGCTTCCGTGTCATTGGGCAAGACCGGCACGGCGGCCTGGGCGATGATGGGGCCCTCATCCACGCCTGCCGTCACCAAATGCACGGTGCAGCCATGCAGACGGACGCCGGCTGCCAAGGCGCGCGCATGGGTATCCAGCCCCGGAAAGGCCGGCAGCAGGGACGGGTGGATATTGATCAGCCGCCCTTCCCAACGGCGGACGAATTCCGCCGTCAGCACGCGCATGAAGCCGGCCAAGGCAATGATTTCAACGCCGTGCTTGGCCAATTCCGCTTCCACCGCGGCCTCAAAACCCGCCCGGTCACCCTTGAAGGCGCGGCTTTCCACCACGGCGATGGGCACCCCCCGCGCCGCTGCAATCCCAAGCCCCGCCGCATCGGCGCGGTTGGAAAGCACCAAGACAGGTTCCGCCGGGTAATCCGGCCCGGCCGCTTGCAGAATCGCCGCCATATTGGACCCGCGCCCGGAAATCAGCAGGGCGAGCCGCGCCCGCTTCATGCGCGCGGCCAGGCCTGAGGCAGGTTTTGGATGCGAATCCCGGCCGGCCCGCTGGACGCTTCAATATGGCCGATGCGGAAGGGCGCTTCCCCCGCTTCGGTCAGCATGCGCGTGGCGGCTTCCGCCCCGGCTTCCGGCACCGCCAGCACCATGCCAAGCCCGCAATTGAAGACGCGGAGCATCTCGTCAGCGCTGACATTCCCGGCCTCGGCCAGGAAGGCGAAAACCGGCGGCACGGGCCAGCTTTCGGCTTCCAGCACCGCCGTCACGCCCGCCGGCAGCACGCGCGGCAGATTGCCCGGCAGGCCACCACCGGTGATATGCGCCGCCGCATGCAGCAAGCCCGCGCGATGCAAAGCAAGCAGCGGCTTCACATAAATGCGGGTTGGCGCCAGCAGGGCCTCGCCCAGCTTTTTCCCAGGCGCGAAGGGCGCGGCATCGGCAAGGGTCAGGTCGCGCGCGGCCAGAATCCGGCGCACCAGGGAAAACCCGTTAGAATGAACGCCGGACGACCCAAGCCCGATCAGCACATCCCCCGCTGTGACGGGGCGCGGCAAAAGCTGGCCACGTTCGGCGGCACCCACGGAAAACCCGGCCAGATCGTAATCATCCGCGGCATACATGCCCGGCATCTCAGCGGTTTCGCCCCCCACCAGGGCGCAGCCGGCCTGGCGGCAGCCTTCCGCAATGCCCGCAATCACCGCCCGCGCCTGATCAAGCTGGAGCTTCCCGGTCGCGAAATAATCTAGGAAAAACAGTGGCTCAGCGCCCTGCACCACCAGATCATTCACGCACATGGCGACCAGATCTATGCCGACCGTATCGTGAATGCCCGCTTCAATCGCCACACGAAGCTTGGTGCCAACACCATCGGTGGACGACACCAGCACCGGGTCCGTAAAGCCGGCTGCCTTCGGGTCAAACAGGGCGCCGAAGCCGCCCAGCCCCCCCATCACGCCAGACCGGTTCGTCGCACGCGCCAGGGGCTTGATGGCCTCAACCAGGGCGTCGCCGGCCTCAATATCCACGCCCGCATCGCGGTAGGTGAGGCTTTGGGAATTGGAACTGGTCAGGGCGACCTCCGATTTGATACAGTGAGTTTCGTAATAGCGTCGCGAAGAGACAAGAGAAGGCTATGATGACAAAAAACCACGCTTGGCGGATGGTGGGAAAGAAACATGTGGTGGCGGCTTTCGCAAGCTTATCGCTTGTCCTTGCCTCCCTGCCCGCAGCTGCGCAGATCAGCGACACGAGAGCGCTGACCCAGCGCGGCGTGTCAGCGCAAGCAACGGCGGAAAATGGCGTTGTCGCGCAGGAACGTGCCTTCGCCGCCGGGCGCCGCGCCGCCTGGGATCGCATTCAGGGCATGGTCAATGCCCCGCGTCGCCCAACTGATGCGGAGCTTGATCGTATGGTGCGGTCCATTGTGATCGAACAGGAAACCACCGGCCCGCAGCGTTATGCTGGCCGGCTGACCATCCAATTCGATGCCGAAGTAGTGCAAAACTTCGCCGAAAGTGGCGAAGTGCGCACTGCGACCCGGCCATCCAGAACGGCTTCAGAAGCGCCAGGCAATGTCACGCCACCCACACCGGTATTGGCGTCTTTGGAAGCTGTGGCGCGTTATGGGTCGCTCAATGAATGGCTGGAAATCCGCCGGCGTCTGGTTGCTGCGGGTGCCAAGCTTGATGTCACGGCCATCACCACGGACCGCGCACATCTGAACCTTGGGTTGCGTGTGCCGGTTGGCTTGGCGCCAGAGACCTTCGGTCAACACGGCTTGCAGCTTGCACCAGGCACCGGCACGCGGAATGATCAATGGCGGCTTGGCCTTGCCGGACGGTCCTGATCTTCGTCGCCTGCCGAGTGCCCCGCTGACTGCGGCGGGGGCGGGGCTTTTCACCCTGCCCAATCTGATCACCCTCGCGCGGCTTTGCGCCGTGCCGGCGGCGGTTTGGCTGATGTTGCAGCACCGGCTTGATCTTGCCTTTTTGGTTTTCATCGGCGCAGGTATTTCCGATGCGCTGGATGGCTGGATTGCGCGGGCTTGGAATGCGCGATCCCAACTTGGTGCCGTGCTTGATCCCATCGCGGATAAGGCTTTGCTGGTTTCGGTTTACGTGACACTGGCAGCGATTGGCGTGCTGCCCGATTGGCTTGCGATTTTGGTTGTGTTTCGAGATTTACTGATTGTGGGCGGTGTGTTGGTACTTTGGGCGGTAGGCTTGCCGCCACGCATCAAGCCGATTTTCATTTCTAAGGCGAATACGGCGGCGCAGATTCTGCTGGCAGCGCTGGTGCTGCTGCTGGCGGGTTTCGGCTTCAGCGCGCCCATATTGCTGGAGGTGATGATCTGGCTTGTGGCGGCGACAACTTTCGCCTCAGGCGCTGCTTATGTCGCTCAGGCAGCGCGGCGCACTGCCGGCTGGAATGCATGACAGATCAGCGCCCACCCGTGACCACACGGCCGGCCAACGCGCCACCTTCGGCACCGCGCACTGCCACGCGCGGGCAACGTTGGGGGCTGTTTCTTGGTTTTGGTATCGCGCTGCTTTTCTGTCTTTGGATGTTCCAGGGTATTCTGACACCCTTCGTGCTGGCCGCGACCATTGCGTATTTTCTGGACCCCTTGGCCACACGCTTGGCGCGGCTTGGCCTGCCGCGTGGCATTGGCGCCTTTCTGCTGATAACGCTGCTTGCCGCCATTACGCTGATTGCGCTGCTGCTGCTTTATCCGCTGATCCTGGCGCAGCTTGGCGTACTGGTGCAGCGCCTGCCAGCCTATGTCGCTGGGGTTGGTCAGGCCTTGCGTGATGTGCTGACCAAGCTGGAAGAAGCGCTGGGCCCAGACATGCTGGATCAGCGCTTGCGTGAATTGGCGATCAACCAGGCGGCGTCCATGCTATCCTGGCTGGGCAGCGCGGCCACACGGCTGATTGGCGGCGGCTTTGCGCTATTCAGCGTTTTCACCTTTGTGGTGGTGACACCGGTTGTCGCCTTTTATCTGCTGCGTGATTGGCCCGCCATGCTGACGCGCATTGAAAGCTGGCTGCCGCGGCGCAGTGCAAATGTATTCCGGCAAATCGCGCGCGATACGGACCGCGTTCTATCCGCCTGGCTGCGCGGGCAATTGTTGTGTTGCCTCGGGCTTGGCATTTTCTATGCCTTCGCTTTGCATTTGGCGGGGCTGGAGCTTGGCATCACCATCGGGATCATGTCGGGCTTCCTGACCTTCATTCCTTATGTCGGTTCCATGACCGGTTTCGCGACCGCCGTGCTGCTGGCCATCGGGCAATTCGGATCCTGGCAGGAAGTGCTGGTGATTGTAGCGATTTTCGTGATTGGCCAAGGGATCGAAGGCTACATCATCTATCCCTATCTGCTCGGCAACCGGGTGGAACTGCACGCGGTTTGGGTGATTTTTGCGCTATTCGCCGGTGGGGTGGCTTTTGGTTTTCTGGGCGTGCTGCTGGCCGTGCCCATGGCAGCGGCGATTGGTGTGGTGACGCGCTATTGGCTGCGCCGCTATTTGGAAAGCCCGCTTTATCTTGATCCGCCGCGGACCGGGCAATGATGCGCCAATTGGCCCTGCCGCTGCCCATCGCGGCTTCCTTTGACGCGCGCGATGTGATTGCTGATGCCAGCAATGAGGCCGCGCTAAGCTGGCTGGCAAAGCCTGAGGCCTGGCCGCTTGGCCGGCTGGCGCTGTATGGCGCAGCGGGCGTGGGCAAGACGCATCTGGCGCGCGCCGCTGCCGCGCGTTTTGGTTGGCGCTGGCTGGATGGCATGGGCTTACGCGGCCTGCCTGCCCCCGCGCCCCAGGGCAGTGTCATTGATGATGCGGATTGCGTGGCGGATGAGGCCGCGCTTTTGCATCTGATCAATCTTTGCGCTGAACGAGGCGAGAGCCTGCTGCTGATCGGGCGTGAGGCACCTGCGCGTTGGCCAGTGCGCCTACCTGATCTGGCCAGCCGTTTGCGCGCCATACAGGCGGTCGGCATCGGCCCGGCATCAGATGCACTGCTGCGCGCCCTGCTCAGTAAATTCTTCGCCGATCGGCAATTGCGGGTCGAGCCCGATGTGCAAGCTTGGCTGCTCACGCGCTTGCCACGCGATGCCGCGAGCTTGGCGGAAGCCGTGGCGCGGCTGGATCGCGCGGCACTTGGGATGGGGGGGCGCATTACGCGCCCATTGGCGCGGCTGGCCCTTGATGGCTGGCTGGCAGAACAGGGCATTTGTGAAGTTTCTGAGACTGAATGGCGCCCGCCCTCGCCTTCCCTGCCCCCTCTGCTATAAAATGAATTCATGAGCGACATCATGCCCGATATCGGAGCCTTCCGGCTGGCGGAAAGCCCAGCGCGTTTCAGCAATCGGGAGCTTTCGTGGCTCGCCTTCAATCAGCGTGTGCTGGAAGAAGCGGGCAATGCGCGCCACCCGCTGCTGGAACGGCTGCGCTATGTTGCGATTTCGGCAAACAACTTAGATGAATTCTATTCCGTGCGCGTGGCGGGCCTGGTGGGGCAGGATCGCGCCAGCGTGGTCTCGCCATCCCCCGATGGGCTAACGCCAGCGCAACAGCTTGCCGCCATTCATGAACGCGCACGCGCGCTGATTGATGGCCAGCAGGAATCATGGCGGGACTTGCGCGCCAGGCTGCGCGAAGCACATCTGATGCTGGTGGATCGGCCAGATTTGACCGAAGCCGATAAGGAATGGCTGGGCGAATGGTTCATGGACCGGGTCTTCCCGGTGCTGACCCCCCTTGCCGTTGACCCCGCACATCCCTTCCCCTTCATCGCCAATCTCGCACTTTGCATGGTTTTCAAGCTGGTGCGCGAAGAAGATGGCGGCACCATGCGGGCACTTTTGCCATTACCGCCGCAAGTGGAACGCTTCATCCGCCTACCATCGCGCCGCGGTGCGGGGGCAATCCGCTTCGTGCTTTTGGAAGATGTGATCCTGCTATTCCTGGATCGGCTTTTCCCCGGCTTCATCATGGCGGAAAGCGGGCTGTTTCGCCTGATCCGTGACACGGATGTGGAATTCGAAGAAGAAGCCGAAGACCTTGTCCGTTCCTATGAAAGTGCCCTGAAGCGCCGCCGGCGCGGGCGCGCCATCCGGCTTTCCGTGACTGCCAATACGCCCCCCGATATCCTGGATTTTGTCGCCGAGGAATTGGATGCGCCGCGGTCAGAAGTGTTCGTGGTGGATGGCTTGCTTGGGCTTTCTGATCTGACGCAGTTGATCGTGGATGACCGGCCCGATCTGCTGTTCACACCCTATACGCCGCGCTTTCCCGAACGCATCCTGGATTTCGGTGGCGATTGCTTCGCCGCCATCCGCGCCAAGGATATTGTGGTGCATCACCCCTATGAATCCTTTGATGTAGTGGTGCAATTCCTGCGGCAGGCTGCGCGTGATCCGAATGTGATCGCGATCAAGCAGACGCTTTATCGCACCACGCGCGACAGCCCGATTGCAAAGGCGCTGATTGAAGCAGCCGAGGCCGGCAAAAGCGTGACCGGCATTATTGAATTGAAGGCGCGCTTTGATGAAGAACGCAACATCGCCTTGGCGCGCGAATTGGAAGCCGCTGGCGTGCAGACGGTGTATGGCTTTGTGGAATTAAAAACCCACGCCAAGGTAAGCCTTGTGGTGCGGCGCGAAGGGCAGGCGTTGCGATCCTACGCGCATTTCGGCACGGGCAATTACCATCCCGTCACAGCGCGCATCTATACTGATCTTTCCTATTTCACCGCCGATCCGGCGCTGACGCGCGATGCAGCCAAGCTGTTCAATTACATGACCGGTTATGCGCGGCCGGAGACGATGGAAAAGCTTGCCTTCTCGCCACTCACCACGCGCCCAACCTTGCTCGCGCTGATCCGCCAGGAAATTGCCTTCGCCAAGGAAGGCAAGCCGTCGGCGATTTGGATCAAGATGAATTCGCTGGTGGATGAAACGCTGATTGATGCGCTGTATGAGGCTTCGAGGGCTGGCGTGAAGGTAGATGCCATTGTGCGCGGCATTTGCTGCCTGCGCCCGGGCGTCCCGGGGCTTTCAGATAATATCCGCGTCAAATCCATTGTCGGGCGCTTTCTGGAACATTCGCGCATTTGTGTATTCGGCAATGGGCATCGTCTGCCGTCGCGTCGTGCCAAGATTTATATCTCCTCTGCCGATTGGATGGCGCGCAATATGGATTGGCGCGTGGAAACCATGGTGCCGGTGGAAAACGCAACGGTGCATGCGCAAGTGCTGGATCAGATCATGGTTATCAATCTGAAGGACACGCTGCAAAGCTGGCAGCTTGGCCCAGATGGGCATTGGGCGCGGATTGAGGCACCTGAAAATGGCGTCTCAGCGCATGAGTATTTCATGACCAACCCATCGCTTTCCGGGCGTGGCAGCGCGCTGGCCCGTGCGCCGCGCCGCCAGCGGCAGGATCGTGTGAAGCAGGATTGATGGATGGCACCGATCTACGTGCGCAAGCGGGCCTTGCCAGCATGACAGCACGCTGTGGTGTGGTGGATTTAGGTTCCAATTCCGTGCGCCTGGTTGTCTTTGAAGGGCGCGGGCGTAATCCCGCTGCGATTTTCAACGAAAAAGCCGTGCTGGGGCTGGGCCGCGGGCTGCATGATACGGGGCAGCTCAACGCGGATGCGGTGGACCAGGCGCTCACCATCATGCAGCGCTATCATGCGGTAGCGCGCGCCATGGGCGCCGATCCGATCGAAGTTCTGGCGACCGCTGCCGTGCGTGATGCGTCCAATGGCGCGGCCTTTGTGCGGGCACTCAGCGAAAGAATGCCCGGCGTGCCGATCCATATCCTGACGGGGGATGAGGAAGCGCGGCTTTCCGCCCATGGCTTGCTGCTTGGCTTTCCCGGCGCGGATGGGTTGCTTGGCGATATTGGCGGTGGTTCCTTGGAATTGGTGGAACTCCATCAAGGTGAGCAAGGCAAAACGGGCAGCCTGCCCATTGGCACCATTCGCCTCGCGGATCGTGCGAAAGGCGATATTGGCAAGGCGCGCGCGATTGTGATGGAAGAATTGGCGCGTGTGCCCTGGGTGCATAGCGCATCCGGGCGGGATTTGTATCTGGTGGGCGGCGCCTGGCGGGCCATGGCGCGCATGCATATGGCGCAAACCGGCTATCCGCTTTCCATCGTGCATCATTACGCGCTGACGCGCGAAGAAGCGCGTGATCTTTCCGGCGTATTGATGGCCGCCACGCGGCGCACGCTGGAACGCATGCCCGGCGCGTCCAGCAAGCGCCTGGCTGATCTGCCCTTTGCCGCGCTGGTGCTGCGCCGACTGCTGCGCGCCAGCGGTGCGCGCCGCGTTATCTTCAGCGCCAATGGCCTGCGCGAGGGTTGGTATGCGCGGCTGATTGATGCGGCTGAGCGCAAGCGTGACCCTCTGCTGGCCGCATCGCATGACATGTCGCTGCGCTTTGGGCGCGACCAAGCCATGCCGCCGGCGCTTTTCGCCTGGACCGCGCCACTGTTTGAGGATGAGTCCCCGCTGGCCCTGGCTTTGCGTGAAGCCGCTTGTTGGGTAAGCGATGTCGGCAGCCATGATCATCCGGATTATCGCGCCGAACATGCTTTTTTTCGTGTGCTGCGCCAGCCCGGGGTTGGCTTTGACCATCACGGCCGCGCCTTCCTCGCCCTTGCCGCGGCGCTCCGGTACGAGGCTGAGGCGGAAGCGCCCTTCCTGCCCTCTGCCCGGTTGCTGTTGGATGTAGGCACACTAAGGCGCGCGGAGATTTTGGGGGCAGCCTTCAGGCTTGCCTATACGCTTTCAGGTGGCACGCCCGTGTTGCTGGCGGGCACATCACTTGAACGCCGCGGTGGGCGGCTGGTGCTGCGGCTTGTGGAAGGCAGTGGTGTTTTCGCCGGCGAAAGCGTGCTGCGCCGGCTTGAAACCCTGGCTGCGGCACTTGGGCTTGAATCGAGCGTGCAGGTGACGCAGCGCGGCTAGGGCGTGCTCAAGGCACGTGGAGCCTTCGCTGAACAACTAATGAAAGGATTGCGCCGGGGCGCGGGGGCTTCACCCCCGCTTCAGCACCGCCGCCGCATCCACCGCGAAATAGGTCAGCACCCCCGCAGCACCCGCGCGCTTGAAGCCCAGCAGGCTTTCCATCATGGCGCGTTCGCGATCAATCCAGCCATTTTGCGCGGCACCTGCGATCATGGCGTATTCGCCACTCACCTGATAGGCGAAGGTTGGTACGCCAAAGCGTTCATGCACGCGCCGCACAATATCCAGATACGGCATCCCCGGCTTGACCATGACCATATCGGCACCCTCGGCCAGGTCCATCGCCACTTCGCGCATCGCCTCATCCGTATTGGCGGGGTCCATCTGATAAGTTTTCTTGTCGCCCTTGAGCGAAGAACCAGAACCCACCGCATCACGAAACGGCCCATAAAACGCCGAGGCATATTTCGCGGCGTAGGACATGATGCGCGTATGGATAAAACCCCGCGCATCAAGTGCAGCGCGAATGGCGGCCACGCGTCCATCCATCATGTCGGACGGCGCGATCACATCAATGCCGGCTTCCGCCTGATTGACCGCCTGCGCGGTCAGGATAGCGAGCGTATCATCATTCGCGACATAACCATCGCGGATCACACCATCATGCCCATGATCGGTGTAGGGGTCGAGTGCGACATCACCCACCAAGCCAAGCTCCGGGAATTTTGCTTTCAACAAGCGCGAAGCGCGGCACATCAGATTGTTCGGATTGGTGGATTCCGTGCCTTCCGCATCCTTGATCTCAGTTGGCGTCATCGGGAATAGCGCCACAGCCGGCACGCCAAGCTTCACGGCGGGGGCCACATGTTCTTCCAGCTTGTCGATGGTCACGCGCACCACACCGGGCATGGACGCCACCGGCATGATGGTATTGGTGCCTTCCATGATGAAGATCGGCCAGATCAGATCACCAACACTCAGCACATTTTCCGCGACCAGCTTGCGCGTAAACGCGTCATAACGGTTACGGCGCATGCGAATGGCGGGGAAGGCGCCAAGCGCGGGCGCAGCGGGGCCAAGGCCAAGTTCTTGCGCCATCCGGCGACGATCCGCGTTCATGCCTGTGCCGCCTTCAGCGCCTGGTCCAGATCCGCCAATATGTCGTCAATATGCTCAATGCCGATGGATAGCCGGACGTAACCAGGTGTTACACCCGATGCCGCCTGTTCACTTTCATCCAATTGACTATGCGTCGTGGTGGCGGGATGGATCGCAAGGCTTCGCGCATCGCCGATATTTGCCACGTGGTAGAACATTTTCAGCGCCTCAATAAAACGTTGCCCGGCTTCCTTGCCGCCCTTGAGCTCAATCCCCATCAGGCTGCCATGCCCGCCGCGTAAATAAGCATCGGCCCGGCGGCGGCTTTCGCCTTCCATGAGCGATGGATGGATCACCCGCGTCACCGAAGGGTGCTGCGCCAGGAAGGCAGCCGCGCGCGTGGCATTGGCGCAATGGCGCTCCATGCGCAGCGGCAGGGTTTCCATCCCTTGCAGGAACAGGAAGGCATTCATCGGCGACATGGGCGCGCCCAGATCGCGCAGCAGGCAGGTGCGCATGCGAATGATATACGCAATCGGGCCAAGTGCCTTTACCGCCTGGGTCCAGACCGCGCCGTGATAGGAAGGATCAGGCTTATTCAGCGTAGGGAAGCGATCACCATGCGCTTCCCAATCGAAGTTACCGCCATCCACCACCACACCGCCAATGCTGTTGCCATGTCCGCCAATCCATTTGGTGGTAGAATGCATGACAATCGCGGCACCATGTTCCAGCGGGCGGCAGATGATCGGCGCCGCGGTATTGTCCATGATCAAGGGAATGCCGAGCTTTCGGCCAATCGCCGCCACTTCCGCAATCGGGAAGACTTGCAGCTTCGGATTGGGAAGCGTCTCGGCATAATAGGCGCGGGTGCGCGCATCTGTGGCACGCGCAAAGCCTTCCGGGTCGGCGGGGTCCACGAACCGCACTTCAATGCCGAATTGCTTCAGCGTATTGGCGAAAAGATTCCATGTACCGCCGTAAAGATCGGTGGAGGAGACAATATTATCCCCCGCTTCGCATAAATTCATCACCGCGAAGGTGGTCGCTGCCTGGCCTGAACCCACTGCCAACCCCGCCACGCCACCTTCCAAAGCCGCGACGCGCTTTTCCAGCACATCCACGGTCGGGTTCATGATGCGGGTATAGATATTGCCAAGCTCGGCCAGCCCAAACAGCCGCGCCGCATGGCCGGTATCCTGAAATTGGAAAGACGTCGTCTGATGGATCGGCACCGCGACCGAACCGGTTGTCGGGTCCGCACGCCAGCCGGCATGCAGCACCAGGGTTTCAGGATTGGTCCAATTCGGTGCCGACATGATATTCTCCCATCCCCGCTTGGCGTCAGGCGCGCGGGAAAATTACTTCAGGGCGCGGATTTCACCGCGAACGGGCGAAACCTGCCACGCCACCGCCGGTTGCGAAAGGGTTTTCCGCACAAGACAATGACATTGCCCGGGGCCGGCGCGCGGCACGGCGCCCCTTCCACCTGCAGCATGAAGCAGAGCATTATTTCGCTTACGCCTGCCCAACCCTCAATCAGGCGGCGTCAGGCTCAGGCGCTTGATGGCAATGCCGCGCAAAGGCGGGGCGCGGTGGCCCTGCGGCGGCGGACTATGCAAATGCGGCACACGGATCACCAAATGGGTCGGTCCCTCATCGGCGCGCGGCAGAATGGGGCCGGCGATCAAATTCTTTCCGGGGCCACGCCGCAGTAATGGGTAAAGCTCCCCATCCACAATCAGCGCCAGCGCATCAAGATTGGCCGGGTGGCCGAAATCCGCCAATTCCAACCAGGCGCGCAACGGGTAGCGGCGATCAATCAAAATGGTCAAAGCCGCTTCCGCCCCGGGGCCGGTCCAGCGAAAGGCGCCCTCCGGCCCTTTCTCGGGCGCGTGGAACTGCTCGGCCTCAGCCAGGTCGGAGGCAGCGTCGAAGACAAAGCGCTCAGGCAGCGCCGTTTCAGCGGATTGGCTCATGGCCGCCATTTAACCGGTGATGCGGGGCAGAAGCCAGAGCGGCCTAGCCGCAGCTTTCCCGCCGACACCGCTCGGCGTAGTTTCTGGCCCATCAGCAGGAGCCCACCCGCATGCCCCCCATCACCCGCCGCACCAGCCTTGCCCTTTTCGCCGCCGGGCTTGCCGCCCCCGCGCTCGCCCAAGCGCCCGCCTTCCCCAGCCGGCCGATCCGGATTTTCGTGCCCTTCGCCGCCGGCGGCACCACCGACATCCTGGCCCGTGCCCTCGGCGAAAGGCTGTCCGTGGCGCTTGGCCAGCCTGTGGTCATTGACAATCGCGGCGGCGCCGGCGGCACCGTGGCGGGCGAGGCCTTTGCGCGGTCTGAGCCCGATGGCCATTCGCTGCTGGTCGCGACTGCGTCACTGATTTGCATCAACAAGGCGCTTTATCCGCGCCTGGCCTTTGATCCGGATGCGGATTTCCTGCCAATGGCCATGCTGGCGCAGCAGCCCAATGTGCTGGTGGTCAATCCGCGCGCCCTGCCCTTCACCGATCTGCCGGCCCTGATCGCCCATATCCGCGCCCGGCCCAGCCAGGTGGCCTTTGGTTCTTCCGGCACCGGGTCACAGCTGCATCTGACAGGCGAGATGTTTCGCGCCGCCATTGGCGCGGAGATGACCCATGTCCCTTATCGCGGCAGCGCGCCGGCCATGACGGACCTCGTGGCGGGCAATGTGCCGATGATGTTCGATGGGCTTGGCACGGCGCTCCCGCAAATCCGTGGCGGCGCCATCCGGGCGCTTGGCGTTGCTTCCGCCGCGCCCAATGCCGCCTTGCCGGGTGTGCCGCCCATTGGCAGCGTGTTGCCGGGCTTTCTTTCCGTGAATTGGACTGGGCTTTTCGCGCTGCGCGGTACGCCGGATGTTGTGCTGGCACGGATCGAGGCTGAGACGGCCAAAGCCCTCGCCAGCCCTGAAATGGCGCGGCTTTTCACGGAACGCGCCTTTGACCCCATGCCCATCCCGCGCGCTGAATTGCCTGCCTTTGTCGCCGGCGAAAGCCAGCGCTGGCGCGATGCCGTGCGCCAATCCGGCGCCAAGGCGGAATAGGCGCGCTTTTTGAAAGTTATGCTTTCACCCAACGCGGCGCTGCTGCTGGCGCTGGCACTCCTTACCGGGCTCAGCCAATTCCATCGCAGCGCGCTTGGGGTGATTGCGCCAGAACTCAGCGCCGATCTGGCGCTGACGCCGCCCATGCTGGGCGCGGCCAATGGCATGTTTTTCGCCGCAATTCTGGTGATGCAACTTCCGGTGGGTATCGCGCTCGATCGGCTTGGCCCACACCTGGTGGTGGCGGGGCTGAGTGTGATCGCCGTGCTTGGCCTGGTGCTGCAAGGCCTTGCCACAGACGGCACCACGCTGCTTGTCGCACGTGCGCTGATCGGCATTGGCTGCGCCGCTTCCTTCATGTCCGCGGTGGTGCTCTGCGCGCGCTGGTATGCGGGCGGCGACATGACACTCGCGCTATCGCGCATTTTCGCCCTCTCGCAGATGGGAATTTTGCTGGCGGGTGCGCCGCTCGCCTGGTTGGCCGGCTGGCTTGGGTGGCGGGAAGCCTTTCTGATTTCAGCGCTGCTGACGGGGCTGGCCGCGCTGGCCTGGTGGCGGCTGGTACAGGATGATCCGCCGGATAAGCCTGCCCCCACACGCAAGCCAGAAAGCCTGATGGAAGCCTTGCGCGGCCAGTTTTCCATCTGGCGCCTGCCCGGCCTTTCGCGGGTGCTGGCCTTGCATCTGGTTGCCTATGCCGCCGCTGCCACGGTGATTGGGCTTTGGGCGGGGCCCTATTTGGCTGATGTGCATGGGCTGGATGCCAATGCGCGTGGGCGTGCTTTGGCCGTGATGGGCCTTGCCATGCCGATTGGGCTTTTGCTGGTGGGGCCATTGGAAAAGCATTTTTTCCCCCGCGCTACCTTGATCACTGCAGGGGCGGCGCTGTCGGCCCTTATGCTAATAGGGCTCGCGCTATGGCCCACACCGCCGCTACCTGTGGCGCTAGGGTTGCTGGTTGGGCTGATCTTTTTTTCCAGTTATCCGGTCTTGCTGGTGACCGAAGCGCGCGGGCTGTTTCCCGACCATTTGGTGGGGCGCGGTGCGACTACGGTGAATATGGCGCAGCTTTTGGGATCTGCCCTGCTGCCTTTATTGGTGGGCCTGGTGATCGGCTTCTTCCCCATGGCGGAAGCCGTGCGGCCTGAGGCCGCCTATCGCGCTGGCTTCGCTGTATTGGCGGGCAGCCTGCTTTTGGGTCTGGCGGGTTGGCTTTTGCTGCCGCGCACCAAAGCATGATGACGCGGCCCGATTTCAGCCTGGAAGCAGCCCTTGGTGGCCGGGTGGCCGGGGTGGATGAGGCAGGGCGCGGCCCCCTCGCCGGGCCAGTGCTGGCGGCGGCCTTGGTGTTTCTGGCCCCACCGCCAGGCAGCCTTGCCGCGCTGTTGCAGGATTCCAAGAAGCTCAAGGAAGCGGCGCGGGATGCCGCCTTTGCCGCGCTCAGCGAAGCCCAAGCGCTGGGGCTGGTTGAAATCGGCGTCGGCGCCGCTTCAGCCACTGAGATCGGGCGGGTCAATATCCTGCGTGCCACGCATCTGGCCATGCGCCGCGCGGTGGCGAAGCTGCCCCGCACCCCGGATCACGCGCTGGTGGATGGCAATCAGCCGCCGCCTTTGGCCTGCCCGGTGCGCTGCGTGGTGGGCGGGGATGGGCTCAGCTTTTCCATCGCCGGCGCCTCGATCATCGCCAAGGTGCTGCGTGATCGGGCCATGCGGCTTCTTGACCCGCGCTGGCCGGCTTACGGCTTTGCGCGCCATGCCGGCTACCCAACCGCGGCGCATCGGGAAGCGCTGGCAAGGCTCGGCCCCTCACCCCATCACCGGCGCGGTTTTGGCCCGGTTGACCAGGCCGTTCTGAAACTGACTTGACCGGGCGACTCGGGCGCGCGATTCTTGCCGGAGTCATAAGGGATTTCACGGTGGGAACGCAGCTTGAGCTGCTCTTGGACCAGGTTCTGGTCGGGGATTCAATTGCCATGCTGCGCCGCCTGCCGCCGGCGAGTGTGCATGCGATTTTTGCTGACCCGCCCTATAATCTTCAGCTGAAGGGCGAATTGCGCCGACCCGATGAAAGCATTGTGGATGGCGTGGATGATGCCTGGGATCGCTTCCCCGATCTGGCCACCTATGACGCCTTTACCCGCACCTGGCTGACCGAATGCCGGCGCGTTTTGCGCAAAGACGGCACGATTTGGGTGATGGGCGCTTATCATAATGTGTTCCGCCTGGGGGTCGCGCTGCAGGATCTTGGCTTTTGGATCCTGAATGATGTGATCTGGCGCAAGGCCAATCCCATGCCGAATTTCCGAGGCCGGCGCTTCACCAATGCGCATGAAACCCTGATCTGGGCGGCGCATGGGCAGGAATCAAAATACCGATTCAACTACGCCGCCATGAAGACCCTGAATGATGATGTGCAGATGCGGAGCGACTGGTTCATCCCGCTTTGCACGGGCGGTGAGCGGCTGCGCGATGAAAATGGCGACAAGCTGCACCCAACGCAAAAGCCCGAAGCGCTGCTGCATCGCGTGATCCTGTCCTGCACCCAGCCCGGAGAGGTTGTGCTTGACCCCTTC
>Ga0315899_10002892_pt1 | contig 18811 bp, 17 predicted proteins | sample LakEriMetagenome_2_FD_203518 | JGI IMG/M metagenome (GOLD analysis project Ga0315899, IMG submission 203518) | Freshwater fungal communities from buoy surface, Lake Erie, Ohio, United States - Buoy 4 MA112 | ecosystem: Environmental > Aquatic > Freshwater > Lake | place: USA: Lake Erie, Ohio... | reverse complement strand
AATAACGTGAGCAGCGGGAGCACGCTGAGTGGAAGGTCGACGGTCGATGATGCGCACTGTGAGCCCAAGTTCGTGTGCAAGAAGCGCGCCGGTGAGCCCAACAGGACCTGCGCCAACAATAAGAATGTCGGTTGTCATGAATAAACCTTTAGAAAACACCTTCGTAGCTACCACCATCGAGTTGAATGTTTTGCCCACTCAAGTACCCCGCTTGCGCAGAGCACAAGAAGGCAAACGCATCACCCAACTCTTCCGGGCGTCCCAGGCGGCCAGCCTTAATAGATTTCACTTGATCTGCACGTGCTTCTTCATAGGTGAGACCACGAACTTGCATCATGATCTGCGCCATTTGCTCTTGGCGATAGGTGTCGAAGCGTTCAGGGAGTAATTGATTGACGGTCACATTGAATTGCGCAAGATCTTTGGAGAGGCCTTTCAAGACACCAGTGAGGCCAAGTCGTGGCCCGTGCGAAAGTGACATTGCCGAGTGTGGAGATTTCACCATTGCAGAGCTAATGGCCACAATGCGTCCGAAACGTCGTTCACACATGCCAGGGGTAACGCGCTGAACGAACATCAGCGGCCCGATCAGTGTTTTTTGTAGTGATTCGGAAAAATCTTTTTCCGCAATATCTTGGAAAAACTTTGGTGATGGCCCTTCACCATTTAACAAAACGATGTCGGGCTGGGGGCAAGCTTCCAGCAGTAGTAATTGTGTTTTCTCAGTTGATGAGTCGCCTACAACAGCACTCGCAGAGATGCCGTACTTCGCAGCAAGTTCACTTGCCGTATCGTGCACGTCTTTTTCAGTTCGTCCATTAATCACAACATTGACGCCTTCGCGAGCGAGGCTTTCTGCACATGCTTTGCCGAGGCCTCGACTCGATGCGAGAAGAATGGCGTGGCGACCACGAATTCCTAGGTCCATAACAACTCCTAAATGAGTCCGCGAGCTTCGCGGGCAGCCGCAATTTCAAGCAAGTCGGGTTGGTTAATAAAACTCTCGGGCTCTTTTGGACCCCAAACGGAAAACCCTGCAGGGCCATCGGCACCTTCCCAGTCACGCTTGCAGTGGTTGCGTTCCCAATCGTCGTCATCTGTAATTTGGTCCATGTCGGAGAAGAACTCAAACATATTTCCTGAAGGGTCGGTGAGATACCAGAACATGTTTGCACCCAAGTTGTGGCGACCAATGCCCACCACGTTTGCATCGGGCCTGTCGGCAAGCACTGCCATTCCTGCTTTGCCAATGGCGTCAACATCGTCGACTTCTAGTGCGTAGTGGTTGATATGGCTGGTGAAACCAGGGTGAATAAAAAGGTTGTGGTGGTCGGTCTCAACGCGCATAAAAGTGGCGAAGCCATTGAGAATTTGGTCAGACACTTTGAAACCCAAACCATTCACGTAGAAATCGGTAGCTTTTTCAAAGTGCGGAGTGCCAAGAACCACGTGCCCTAAGCGACGCGGCGGCCGGGGTGAGATTTCACCCAATACATCAGCTCGCTCACCAACACGAAGTGGATTGCCTGGACCATTGAGAGTGCGTACTGGAGGAGCCGTTAACGGAGTGGGTGTGCCCACTTCAATGAGAATCTGATGCCCAAAAATTGGGTCTATGCAGGTGAGTGTTGTTCCCTGAATTACTGACGACACGCCCATGTCGGTGAGGTTGCGAGAAATAAGTGCCAAGTCGCTTTCATTTTCACAACTGAGATGCATTGCCGACAAATGTCGATACGTGTCTTCAACAATGCTGATTTGTTTTTTTCTGTCAGCAGTGCCGAGAGCACCTGAAGCATCGGCAATGAGACCGTTCTTCAGCCAGAAATCTTTCAGCTCTTGCGGGTTCTTGACTGCCAATTCAATGTCGAGAAGACCATTTAGTGCCATAACTAGTTTCCCTTCGCGAAGTTGCTGACGCGGCGACAGACATTTCGCATAGTGCCGATTCCATTAATAGTGGTGGTGATGACATCGCCGTCGCGGAGAAACTTTCCTTGAGCTGCGCCAACCCCGTCGGGCGTGCCCGTGAAAATGATGTCGCCTGGGGAAAGTGTGGTGATGTGCGAGAGATATTGAATGAGATACGGCACATCAAAAATGAGATTCTTAGTGTTGTCGCTCTGGCGTACTTCGTCGTTAACGCGCGTTTCTAAGTTGAAATCATCGAGGTTTGAGAAATGATCGGTGGAGTACATGAATGGTCCAATGGGGCCAAAGGTGTCGAATGATTTGCCTAAATCAAAGTGCGGTGGTTGCGCAGCAAACTGCACCATACGGTCAGAGATGTCTTGACCGATGGTGACCCCGGCAACGTGGCTCCATGCATCAGATGCGTCAATGTCTTTTCCTGCAGTACCGATGACAACAACGAGTTCTACTTCGTAGTCGACAGCATCAGAACGCAGTTCAACATCTGCAGTAGGGCCAACAAGGCACGAAGGGAATTTGGTAAAGACCAATGGGTTCGTTGGCAATTCCATTGCAGATTCTGCTGCGTGGCTCTTGTAGTTAAGACCGACGGCGAAGCAATTTTTTGGTTGCGGAATAGGTGGCCCAACTGTGACCCCAGCAAGATTGCCCGTGGGAGTCAACGTGTTCAGTTGTGCCGAGAGTGCGTGGAGCTCTGCGAGTTGCACAATGGCGTGCATTGGGTTGCTCGAAACAGCTCCCTTGCTCGCGTCTTCGGTGTCGAAGTAGTGCTCGCCATGAATAAGTACTGCTCGGTTGTTGATGTTGCCCAAAATGAATGCCATGGCGAATAGTACGTCTTCAAATTGTTTGATGTCAAAGTAAATGGCTACAGTGGCGGTGTGGATCACCAGCAACTCATCAGCGAGACCCTAGAAACATGGGCCAAAGAGCGCCCAGACCTGAATTTCGCAGCAATGGGCATTGGCCTGAAATTCGACATCATTGCCACAGCAACTATGGGTTTGGCAACCGAGGAGATCGCTGACCTTGGCATCAACCTCGGCGAATTTGATGTGCTTGCCACCTTGCGACGCAATGGGAAAAACGGAGTGCTGACACCCACTGAAATTGCATCTGCAGCAATGGTGTCGCCGAGTGGCCTTACTCACCGTCTCACCCAACTCGAAAAAATGGGTCACATCATTCGACAGAACGATCCAAATGACCGACGCAGTTCACTCGTGCGGCTCACTCCACATGGGAGAAAAATTGCCGATCAAGCAATTGAACGCATTTCAGAACATGCAACGCAACTGGTGAGTAGCTTCTCTGCAGATGAAGTTGAAGTACTGAATACTGCGCTCGACAAAGTTTTAGCAGTGATCTCGCAAAGGCTTACTGCACCGTAAAGGATGTAGCAATGCCAGCGCCGGCAACTGCTTCAACAGGTTGGCAGCATCGTCAGATACCCAGATGAATTGGAGCTTGTAGGCGCCTCTTGCGGAGTTCTGAGGAGCACTCAGGCCTGGCTCTGCCTCCCATGTGGACACGAAGATAGCCCATGTTGAGTACCTCCCTCAGATCTGAGAGACTAGGGAAGGCGCATCGGGGGATTCGCCGTGGCCTATATATAAGGGGGCAGTGATGGCGCAATCAGATGTCGATGTAGTGGTTGTGGGTGCTGGCTTTGCAGGAATGTACTTGCTACACGAACTGCGCAAAACAGGCTTTAGCTATCGGGTGCTTGAAGCTGGCGACGATGTGGGCGGCACCTGGTACTGGAATAGGTACCCCGGAGCGCGTTGTGACGTTTCGACTACCGATTACCAATACACGTGGGACCCCGAACTGCATGAGCAGTGGCAGTGGTCGGAAAAACATGCAGCACAACCAGAAATTTTGCGTTACGCACAATTCGTCGCAAAGAAACACGACCTGTATTCAGACATTGAATTCAAGGTGCGTGTCAATGGAGCACAGTGGAATGAGAAAACAAAACGTTGGAGCATTCACACATCAACTGGCGAAAAAATTTCCTGTCAGCACTATGTGATGGCAACTGGGTGCTTGTCGGTGCCTAAAGAACCCGACATTGCGGGCACTGAAAAATTCACAGGCAATGTATATGTCACTGGCCGTTGGCCACATGAAGGGGTCGACTTCACGGGTAAGCGTGTTGCGGTCATTGGTACGGGTTCATCGGGTATTCAATCAATTCCACACATTGCTGATCAAGCAAAAGAGCTTGTGGTCTTTCAGCGCACACCAAACTTTTCAATGCCTGCATTCAATGGGCCGGCTCCGCAGTATCGCGTTGAGCGTTTAAAGGCCGATCGCGCGACATATGAACGTGAGGCTCGCTATTCGGGTACGGGTGTACCAATGGAAGATTCCACTGTTTCTGCGTTGTCGGTTACGCAGGAAGAAGCCTTTGCGATGTTGGAAGCAGCATGGCAAAAAGGTGAGCTGCTGTCGTTGGGTAATACCTTTATGGACTCTGCAATTAACCGCAAGGCAAACGATGTTGTTGCCGAGTTCATGCGCATGAAAGTGCGCTCGGTTGTCAAAGACCCTGAAGTCGCAGAACTGCTCAGCCCATACAAGCACGGGTACGGCACAAAGCGTCCATGCATGGATACGGGCTATTTTGAAACGTTCAATAAACCACACGTGCGACTCGTTGATTTAAATGCTCAGCCCATTCGCAGCATTACAGAAACCGGAATTGACTTTGGCAATGAGTCAAAAGACTTCGATGCCATTGTGTATGCCACGGGGTTTGATGCAATGACTGGCGCAATTGTGAATGTCGATATTGCTGGCAAAGACGGAGTAACTCTGAAGGACAAGTGGGAAAATGGCCCACTCACGTACCTTGGTCTCACCTCTGTTGGTTTCCCCAACTTGTACATGATCACGGGGCCAGGCAGCCCGTCGGTGTTGTCGAACATGATGGTGTCTATTGAGCAACACGTCGATTGGATTCGCGACACATTGGTGCACATGCGTGACAACGGCTTCGAAACTATTGAGCCAACTCCTCTTGCTGAAGAAGGTTGGCGCGTGCACTGCACCGATTGCGCCGACATCACCATTTTCCAAGAAGCAAACTCGTGGTACATGGGTGCAAACGTTCCTGGCAAACCACGCGTGATGTTTCCCTATATAGGAGGTGTAGGTCGTTATCGCATGGCCTGCGAAGAAGTAGTGGCGAAGGGTTATCTGGGCTTTGAGCTTGCTAGTGGAGCAAAGAAGCAGTGCAACGATGGCTTGGTGCGCGAAGTGCAGCCCGATGTGGACATGGTGCTCGACTTTATTTCAACACTCAATTTGCCGGCAATGGAAACAATGAGTCCCGCCGAGGCTCGTGCATTTTCCGAAGCCTCGTCGGCAATGCGCCCGAGTGGCCCTGAAGTAGGCGAAATCACCGACGGAGTTCTGCAAGGCGCCGACGGCAACCTTGAATATCGCTTGTATCGCCCAGCAACACCTGGCCCGCACCCCATTGCCGTGTATTTCCACGGTGGTGGTTGGGTATTTGGTAGCCACACATCAGACGACCCGCTGTGTCGCGACCTGTGTGCGCAGTCGAACACACTCATTGTTTCAGTGAACTACCGCCATGCTCCTGAAGCGCCGTTTCCTGCAGCAGCAGAAGATGGTTTTGCCGCATTGAAGTGGGTGCACAAGAACGCTGCAGCGCTCGGTGGTATTCCAGAAAAAATCGCGGTGGCTGGTTGGAGTGCTGGCGGCAACGTTGCCGCAGTAACTGCACAAATGGCGCGCGACAAAGGTGGTCCACAACTCAGCGGGCAACTCTTGCTGTGCCCCGTTACCGATGGCTCGCAACAGCACGCTTCGCACCGTGAAAATGGAGAGCGTTTTATTCTCACCAAGTCACTCATGGAATGGTTTTGGGATCACTACGCCACACCAGAGCAACGCAAGAACCCGCAAGCTTCACCGCTGCTTGCTGCATCACTCGCAGAGTTGCCACCAACAATGCTGGTGACATGTCAATTTGACCCTTTGCGTGATGAAGGTAATGCGTATGCACGTGCCCTCATGCAAGCAGGAGTTGAAGTAGAACACGTGGAAGCGCGCGGACACATTCACACCTCAATCACTATGGTCGACATGTTGCCATCGGGCGCTCCGCATCGGCGCGAAATGGCGCAGGCGTTAAAAGGTTTTTTTAACTAGCCGTTACTCGATTCTGCAGGATTTCCACCGATGATTGATGCGATTTCGTCGGCTAATTGAGGCGTGGCAGCAGCGATACCGCTCCACCTCAGGGTGAGGTCGGGCGAGAATGAAAGCGGCCTTCCTTGAGCATCTTTCAGTGCACCACCCGACTTTTCAACGATGAGTGATACTGCAGCGATGTCAACTATGCGGTGAATATCTCCGCCCGGATCACAAAAAGCATCTATTGCCCCATCTGCAACAAGACAAGCCTCAATAACAGAAGAACCCAGAATGCGTATGCGTTCAGAAGTTTGTGCGAGAACAGACCAGGTGTTCCATGTGCTTGGGCGCGGTCGCAACATTGATAGTGCGGCACCCGCCAGTTTGGTGCGGCCAGTTGTGCGCTGAACCACGGCGTCATCACAATGTGCTCGCCATGAATAGTTTGTACCGAGCCAAGTAACGAGAGACTCAACAATGATGTCATCTTCCACGATTGCTGCGGAGAATCCAGAAATAGGCACTCCTGCCGCAGAGTTTGCTGTTCCATCAACTGGATCAAGCACCACGGTGTACGCAGACCCGCGGTCAATCCAGCCGACTTCTTCAGAGAGCACATTGATTTTAAACTTCTCGGCTACTGCGAGCACAGGCTCTTCAATAAATTGATCAAGGAACATCGTTGGTGTTCCATCACCACCAATTCCGATGTCGGCACTGCGTTGTGCTGAAGTGAGATTCGTCATTGCGAACTGGTAAGCATTTTCCGCCACTGATGCCATTTCGCTGAGAAGACTTGAAAATTGAGTCATGTCACGAATCCTGAAGGGCCAAGCTAGGGATACTCGCGGTGCTCGCCCTAAATGTTCCGATAACTGCAGGGTTCTCGCAATTGAGATGACATATCGTGAGGTCTGCTCTTGCACCAACTTCCAAGAATCCGCGATCCGCAAGTCCAACGGTTTCTGCCGGCCCGGAAGTAACTAAGCGAACTGCATCGGGAATTGAACAGATGCCCGTTTGAACAAGTATTCCCAGTGCACCAATCATGGCAAACGGAAGATAGTCCGATGACAAACCATCGCACAGCCCGAGCGAGATGAGTTCTGCTGCAGACACATTGCCATTATGGCTACGCCCACGAAGCACGTTTGGCGCGCCACAAACTGTGCGGAGCCCAGAATCTTTGGCAGCCTTGGCTGCTGCAACTGTGGTGGGAAATTCTGCAATTGACGCATTCCACGTCAGCGCTTCTTCAATGTCCTCTGGCGTTGTGGGGTCGTGTGCAATGAGTCGAATATGACCAGCCGCAGCTTTTTCAGTGAGCCAAGAAAGGGCTATTGCACGTTGGTGAATGAGCGCATCACGTTCCACAATTAGCGCATCAACTTGTGCGCGAGCAGTTTCAAGATCAATCTTTCGCGTTGCCATCACGTATTGTTCAAATGATGATCGATCTTTGTACTGGCCTTGCCCAGGCGTATGGTCTTCAAAACTGACAAGCGGATTCGGTTCTATGAGTCGGTCAGCGTCTATGCGAGCAACTAATGCATCAAACCCCGCAGCATCGCGCGCATCCAACCTATAGAGAACTCTATTGTCTATGAGCGCACTCTCATTTGAGTATCCATAGATCAAGTCAACAAAAGCATTCGCTCCGTCAACCGTACGATTTCCGTCGTTCTCGAAGCCGATGCCGTGGAAGAGAGTTGTGATTCCCGCAGCACGCACTTTTGATTCGAAAGATCTGAGACTAAATCCAAGTGGTAATTGAGCACCAGGACGTGGTCGAGGTTCGGGCTCAAGGCCGTCACTGTGAGTGTCAACAATTCCGGGGATACAAAAAGCACCTCGCCCGTCAAAAGTTTCGTCAATGTTCCCAAGTGAGGGTCCGATCTCTATGACAATTCCATCTTCAACCACAATGCGTGCATCTTTAACTACTTCATCACGCTTCACTGCGGTCACATTGCTAATAATAAATCTGGTCATGGGTGAACATCCGTTGGTTCGAGTTGAGGGAGAATGGAATGAACTGGACCATCATCAATGAGATGTCCATGCGACATGACAACAATTCTCGTTGCAAGCCGAGCGATCGCATCGAGGTCGTGAAAAACTGCAAGTACTGCTACGCCGGCCTCAGATAGTTGCGAAATGAGATCAATAGCTCTCTCGCGATTTTCAGGGTCAAGTGCTGAGACCGGTTCGTCAAGTAGGAGCAGGCGTGGAGGTGAAATTAAACCAGCAGCGATATTCACTCGTTGCTTTTCGCCACCCGATAAGACTGATGTATGTATTTCCCACAGCGATTCAGCAATGTTGAGTCGCCGTAATGATATTGCTGCATGCTCACGAGCATCGTTGCGTGTCATTCCTCGCGAGACACCTGCTCGTGTAACAAGATCAATGACCGCACGTCGAGGCTGCGCACGTAAGAATTGCGATACGTAGCCAATTTCTCTGCCGCGTAATGCAACTACCTCAGGGTCGGTAAGTTTTCCTAAATCAACCCAATCGCCACTGCTCAAACAAAAATTTATTTCACCACTCGTCAAAGTGTATGTTCGGTATAGAAGTCGGAGCAATGTTGATTTACCGGCGCCAGACGACCCCGCTAGGGCAACGTGTTCACCTGGTGCAATAGAAAATGACACATTTTGAAGCGCTGTTACTTCGCGCCCGTCAATGTTGTGAAGAACGAATGTTTTTGAAACATCGCAGACATTAAGTAGCGGAGTGTTCATTAGTTACTCCTCATGAACGTGCAGCCGTAACAAGTTTTTGGCTGTACGGGTGTTGTGGGTCTTCTAAAAGTTGGTCTGTTAGAGCATCTTCAACGACGCGTCCGTGTTGCATGACAATGCAACGTTGAGTCAACATTTCAATTACTGCAAAGTCGTGTGAAACAACTACGACGGCAAGATCAAGTTCTTCTAACAGTCCTCTAATGAGGTCGAGTACGCCAGAGGCAATACTTGCGTCTAAACCTGTGGTCGGTTCATCGAGCAAAACAATTGGTGGATTGTTGGCGAGTGCTCGTGCAATTTGAACGCGTTGGCGCATTCCACCTGAAAAATTGCGAACAATGTCGTCCATGCGATCAAGTGGAACTTCGGTTCGGTCCAAAAGATCACGGGCGCGCACTCGAATAGCCTCAAAGTTGCGCCATCCTGCTGCAGTGAGAGGGTCCGCGATGTTGCCGCCTGCGGTAACACCTAACGACAATCCTTCTGCTGGGTCTTGATAGACAACCGACAATTGGTCAATACGTAGTTTTCGTCGTGCAGCTGGGCTCAGCTCAAGAACATTGGTTCGCCCTTCGTCGTGGCACATCAAATGCACTGAGCCAGCAGAAGATGGCTGATCGCCAGCTATGCAGCGAAGGACAGTCGACTTTCCAGAACCTGATTCGCCAACGATGCCAAGAGCCTCTCCAGCGGCAACATCGAAATTGACATCCCACGCTGCAACAATCGAGCCACTGAGTGGATCTCGGGCAGTTCCAAACTCTGGTCCTGTGCGTGCAATTGCGCCTTCGTCAATAGGGCCAAAAAACTTCGAGAGTCCGCGCACTCGAATGGCGGCTTGTGGCGTGATGATTGGAGATTTGGTCATAGTCATTTCGTTCTCTTTCGACGGCACCATGCCGTGTCACTGCATGACCAACGCGATTCAGATCCGGGAGTCTCAACAAGGAAAGTTTCCTCAGATCCACAGAGCCGACACTTTGCGCCATTGCTCGCCTCTACTTCGAATGGCACGTCTTCAAAGGTCAGTGGCTCTACATCGGTAAATGGAGGAATTGCGTAGACACGCTTTTCTCGGCCTGCTCCGAAGAGGGTAAGAAACTCTGCTTGGTGAAGCCGTGGTATGTCCCAGCGAGGTATTGGTGTTGTAGCCATTACATAACGTTGTGCAACAAGGCATGGATACCCAGTTGTTTGAGTGATGACCCCATTGCGCACCTTGTCTTCATAAAGGCTTACCCACATTTTTGAGTAGTCACCCTCAGCGTGCATACGTTCAAGTTCCTTCATATTGCGCTCTATTCCGCGAAGCGGCTCCGGTACCGGAACTTGAAGTACAAGAATGTGGTCGCTTGTCATTGCATCTTCCGGAATGCGGTGACGACTTTGAACAATTGTCGCCTCATCTGTTTCCGAAGTTTCCTCAATACCGGTTGATGACGTAATGAGCCGACGCAAGTTGACCGCATTCACTCCTTCGTCGTCTCCTTGGTCAATCACTTTGACGGTGTCGTTGACTCCAACAATGGCCAAAGAAATTTGTAATCCGCCAGAACCCCAGCCCCGAGCGACTGGCATCTCCCGTGATCCAAATGGAACTTGGAATCCTGGAATACAAACGGCCTGAAGTAACGCTCTTCGAATTTCACGCTTGGACTCTTCATCAAGAAGTGCAAAGGGCACTGACTGTGGTGGTCCGGCAATTTCATCAACTGTTGAATTCATGGTTTTGACTCCGTCGGCGTGGACTGTAATCGCGCTTGTCGAACTGCAATTTTGCGTTCAATCATTGAACGGAAGGTCACATAATGCGGCAGTTTGAGGTGCTCAAGAAAACCTGATGAATCGAGTCCGTCTGTAGTCATCAAAATTGATTGTTCAAGTTCTGAACGTTGGCCATCGCGATGGCATGCAATATCAAGATTCGCCATGGCAATTGCCTTGCGCTCGTTCTGACCAAAACATAAGCCGTAACCGATATCGAACAAGGCGCGGTCTTCGTCAATGCCATCAAGGTCTTCAATGGCTTCAACTTCCGTCACTCTGTACTCGCCAATTTTTACCGGATTACGTGTAACAGGATGGGTGACCGTAATGGGCATTGCGCCGTGGCGCACTTCGCCAAGTGTGACTTCATGAAGATAACCATCGGGCCCAAGGATGTTTCGATACCACTGTCCGACGAGTGCTCCAGTTTCAGCACGCGCCATGGTTGACAAGCGTGCCGATCTTGGTGCAGGAGGCTTAGCGGGCATGCGTGTGATGTCGAATGGTTCCGGATCATCGGTGCGTCGACGATCAACGAGAAGCTGCATATCGCGCAGTACATCGCTCATGCGTTGCATGGGAGGTATCACGTCTAAAGGTTCATCTGCAGGTGTTCCCGTGGCGGGCTGCACTTTTGGTTTTGTCTCGCGACGCGTGGTGCTCAGCATGCGAGCCGTGTAGTCAGTGCTGCGACCCAGTATTTGTGGGCCGCCAGGTTCACGAAATGCAGGAACAATGCGTCGTTCGGGAATCATGTCATCGGCATCAACCACCTCAGAAATTCCGATTCTCGGAAGAGTAGATTTAAACGCGCGCAGTAAGTGAACCGCTTCAATAACGTCACCTTCCGCCTGACGTAACGCTTGAGCGGCTAATTCTGGAGCCCATAGACCGGCTTCTCCCATTACTCGATCAACGAGTAACCGAAGTCGCCCGGTGACTTGGTCGGTTTCAAGAGGCGAACTCGGATGTCCGTCGCGCAGTTCCTGTACCAAATTTTCAGCGAACTCAATTGCTGCAAGGCCACCTCGGGCTGCTGCGTATCCCATGTCAGTGCTCCAATACTTTCTCGTCGTGTTGAGCCATCACACCTGTGATGTTGCTTGTGCGAGGAATTCCAACAACTTGTCCAAAGTCATCGACAAGAAAAATGTCAAAGCCCATTGGCCATGAGTCACTTCGCGCCGTTAAAAGACTTTGCAAACTCGAAAGTTCGTCGGTTGCCCATTCAACTGAGACATTTCGCACCGTTGGTACTCCAGGACCAGCGATAGAGAATATTGATTCCCTAGTAGTGCCAGGAACAAGGCGGCCTGAAATTTGGTATGAAATCTGACAGCCACCATCTGGACGATGAGCAGAACCACGTCGAATTGTGCTTGCATCTGGCACATGCCCAGATAAGGCCGCAATGTATGCGGCAAACTCGGGTTCAACGCTCCGGCCAAACGTTGCTCGTTCAACAGCAATGGAAGTTGCAACAGATTCGCCGCCACAAATTGAAAAGGGAACATCGTGGCTGACGAGCGCTGCAAGAGGCGCAAGTACAGGTGTAAATCGATGCGACACGGTTTGGGGGAGGTGATGGATTGTTCCAGGCTGACTTAATGCATCGAGAAGAGTCCTAAAAACTTCTTGAGACTCATGCACGTTGAGAACGAGATTTGCGTATAGTGCAATTTCTGCTTGATTAGTCATCTGTCTAGTCCAACTCTTCAAATTGGATCGCAGTTGACAGCACTTGTGTTGTCTTTAACGATCGCTCAGTTGATTCATGTAGCACTGTCGCTTGAAGCAAGTCTTCAAGCATGGTTAAGTGAAGGGCATCAGTCTCAGGCGTTGATTGTGCAACCCAGCCATCAAGAATCGCTGCGGCCATAGCTCCATGAGGGTCATTTCCCGTTCTCATTGCCCAACCAAGTGAAGATCCGACTGCCACCTCGGCAACGGTTACGAGTGCGTCGCCAAGAATGAATCTTTCCTGGCAAATCGGCTCCCGAACTTGTAATTGAACAGTGCCGACCTCAGGGGAGCGCACGGCTCGAACATCCTTTACTGCACCAACTTCTAGGAGTGTGTCAACAAATGAAGTGAGGTCTTGCGTTGCACAATGAGACAAGATTTCACAAATTGCTTCCCGTGTGAAATTCATGTGCTCACAGTAAACAACCAACATGAAGTGAATAAGAAGAAATTGAGTTTTCCAAAGAACTAAATATGGAATTCAGATGAACGAAATTTCCTGTAAGAAACAAATGTTGAGCATCTCCAAATGTTTGCTTACTGCACACTCACTAGTAAGGCACTGCTCAACTTGCGTTTTTTGTGGTCGTCTACTTTCATCGCATGGAAAAATTCAAAAAAATTCGGATACAGGTGGTCGTAGCTGCGATCAGTATTGGTGGAGTTGTAACAACAGCGATCGGCAACAGTGCGGCGCCGGCTTCTGCAGATGCAACAACCGGTGCTGGTCTTCGCTTTCTCGGGCGGTGGACAAGTGGTAGTGGCCTTGGCGGAGCTGAAATATCTGCTTATGATGCTGCGACTCAAAGACTTTTCGTAACCAATGGTAAAACGAATCAAATTGACATCGTTGACATCTCAAAGCCTGGCAAGATGAAGAAAGTTAAGTCAATTGATCTGGCAAGTAAGTTTGCGACTGGAATTCAAAGCGTTGCAACCAAGAATGGTCTTGTGGCCATCGCAACTTCGGTTAACAACAATAGCCAAGGTTACGGAAAAATCTTTTTCACCGATACAAACGGAAAATTGATAAAAGGCGTTGAAAATGGCATTGAAGTAGGTGCTCTTCCTGATCATGTTTCCTTCTCGCCAGACGGTCGTTACGTACTCTCGGCAAATGAAGGCGAACCAAAGTCATATTGCAAAGCTGCCGATGGCACATTGCCTGTGACAACTGATCCATATGGAACGGTATCAATCATTGACGTCGGTGGTGCCAAGCCCAGTGCGGCAACCACTATCAACTTTGAATCGTTCAATGACCGTGCAACATCAATTGTGTTCGGTGGTGGACGCGTATTCGGCCCGGGTGCGACGTTGGCACAAGACCTTGAGCCCGAATACATCACGATGTCGAGCGATAGCAAGTATGCCTACGTGACGTTGCAAGAAAATAATGCAATTGCAACCATTGATATGGCCACAAAGTCAGTACTCGCCATCAGCGGATTGAATTACAAAAAACACGCTGACCCAAACAAAGGGCTTGATGCAATCAGCGACAAAACTCCGCTTGTTGTCAGTCAGAACGTGCTCGGCATGTATCAGCCTGACGGAATTGCAACTCTTGTTGGCCCAGATGGCACCGAGTACCTCGTGACGGCTAACGAAGGTGACGCACGAGAGTATCCATGCCTGTTGGGCGGAACCGACGCTTCAAAAGCTGAAGGGGAAGAAATGAAGCTTTCTTCCGCCGCCGATTCAACTGACGCAACAATTACAGCTTTAGGAAAAGTAATCGGGTCACTTGGAGTGACACCATTTGCGCCTTCAAATCCTCGTCTTTCAACAATTACCTCATCAACCAAGGTGAAGGTTGCACACGCGTTCGGCGCTCGCTCCTTCTCAATCTGGCAGCCGGCAGTGGGGACCGAAGGAACAGACACCATGACCCAAGTATGGGACTCTGGACAGCAACTCGAAAATTTGGTTGCCGACCGGCGCCCATTGTATTTCAACGCAGATTGGGATACTTCAACTGGAGCGATCAAGGCTGTGGACGCACGCTCAACGAAAAAGGGTCCCGAGCCTGAGGGTGTTGCAGTGGGTAAAGCGTATGGAAAAACCTGGATTGCAGTTGGCATGGAACGTGACGGTGGAGTTGCGCTTTACGATGCTTCTAACCCGTTAGCACCCGTGTTTGTGGACTACATCAATACTTCTGTTCCTGCTGGAAACCTCACACGCATTCTCGAACCTGCCGGTGACGTTTCGCCAGAAGGAATTCTCTTTGTCTCAGAAGAAGAGAGCCCAACTGGTGCTGCACTTGTTGTGGTTTCCTTCGAGCTTTCCGGCACGGTTGCAATCTATGAGATCCCTCGCAAGACACCTTCCAAAATCGAACGTGTTACGACGAAAGTAGAAGCAGGAAAGGTGAAGCTCGGCTTCAAAAAGCCTGCCACCGCCGGCTGGAACAGCGATATGACATACCAACTGAAGTGCTCATCGTCACGAGGCGCACTCGTTGCAAGCAGCTCAACAAACAAGTTGATTGCAACTGTTCCAACATCGCTCCGTGGTGTGACGGCAACTTGTGAAGTCTTCGCCAAAACGTCACTTGGTCGAGGCGCTAAGGGCAACAAATTCGAAGTGAAATTGAAATAGTTCAAACAACTTAAACAACTCCTGGAGGACAAAATGAATAAAAAATCAATAAGAAAAGTGGTTGCAGTAATGGCTGCGACTGTCACATCAATGGTGATGGTTTCATCTCAGGCTGGTGCAAGTTCAGCTACGCCAACAGCTGGCAAGAGCTGCACTAAGGCCCAGTACGGCAAAGTGCTCAAAGTGAAACCAACTGCTATCCAATGTACTTATAACGGAAAAACGAAAAAGTACACATGGACACGAGTTGCGACGACAGTTAGCACCGTCAAGCCAATTGATTTAACAAAGCTTGACAAAAAAGGTTGGCCAAAGAAGTTCGTTATTGGCGGAGTACCTGCAGAAAATGCAACGACTATGCAAACAAAGTGGCAAGGCATGGTCGACCTCTTCAAAACAGAACTGGGAATTCCAGTTGAGTTCTACAGCGCAACGTCGTATGCCGGTGTTATTGAAGCGTCAATATCTAAGAAGATTGACTTTGTGGCTTGGGGTGCAATGTCGTACATCGTTGCGAAGCTCAACGGTGCAAAAATTGAACCTGTTGGACTCAGCAAGTATGTAGACGGAACAACTTCTTACACATCGAAATTGTGGACACGTACCGGAAGCAGCATCACGGGAATTAAAGATCTCAAAGGCAAGAAGGTGTGCTTGGTTTCGGCAACTTCAACTTCTGGTGGCCTTGTTCCTACAGAAGGAATTCTGAATGCTGGCATGACGCTGAAGGATATGACAACGTCGTTTGAGGGAACTCATGACAACTCAATGCTGGGGCTTTCCACCAATAAGTGCGAAGCAGCTTTTTCATGTTGCGTCATTATTGGTCAGTCAACTTTGAAAGATATGAAGCCAGCCGACTACAAGCAAGTCTGGGAGTCAGGTGCTATCCCGAATGGACCTTTCTCGCTGAACAGTACATTGCCTGCTTCTTTCAAAGCGGCTGTGAAAGACATTGTTTTGAAGAAATTGAATAAAGAATACTTCGTTCAAAAAGGCTTGAACGGTTGCACAGATGTAGCTACCTGCATCATTATTGAAGACAAGAACACTGCTTCAATTATGGAAGTCAAAGACTCCTTCTATGACTACATTCGCGCAATGTGCGAGGCAACAAAGAGTTCTTCATGCAAGGCTTAAACGCTGTCGAGAGTGACGCGGTGATTTCCATCGCGTCACTCTCTAAGCGATTTCCAAACGGAACGCTTGCCGTCGACAACGTCTCTTTTGATGTTCCTGAAGGACAAGTTCTAGGGCTCCTTGGTTTGTCAGGGTCTGGGAAGTCAACATTGATGAGACTTCTCAACGGTCTACACACACCTACATCTGGTCACGCAAGGATCTTGGGGACTGTTCTCGATCAGTGCTCTCCGTCAGAATTACGCCTTCTTCGACGCAGTATCGGTTTTGTTTTTCAGCAATTCGGTCTGGTTGGGCGAATGACATGTATGGAAAATGTACTTGTAGGTGCGCTCGGACAACTTCGAGGTCCACGGCTTGGAATTCGTTCCTATCCCAAAGCTCTTCGACAAGAAGCTCTGGAGCACCTTGATCGTGTGGGGTTGGCGTCTCAGGTTTTCCAACGCGCAGATACTTTGTCGGGTGGGCAAATGCAGCGAGTGGCAATTGCGCGCAGTTTGATGCAAAAGCCGAAAGTGTTGCTCGCAGATGAACCAGTTGCATCGCTCGACCCAGAGTCGTCTGTGCAAGTGTTAGATCTGCTCACAAGAATTGCACGTGAAGACAAGATGACTGTTGTTTGCAGCTTGCACCAAGTGGAACTAGCTGTGGGCCGTACCGATCGACTTATTGGGCTTCGTGATGGACGTGTTGTTCTTGACACATTGACCAATGGAACTGATCCTGAGTCAATCATGCACCTCTATCGTCGCACCGGTACAGCGGAAGTTGCGCCAATCAAAGTGAAAGAATACGCATGACGAAGAGTGGTGAGACATTGCCACTCGCGCCAAAGATTGATGTTCCATACATCTGCAAGGTAGCCCTAGCCATTGGTTTCCTTGGACTTTTTTTACTGAGCTGGTTCAAGCTTGATATGTCAATCTTCGGATTCTTCACCGATTTTCAAAATGTGATCAATCTTTTCCGCCGAATGTATCCTCCAGATTTTAGTGAAATATCTACGGTGGTCTCCGCAATGGTGGAAACGCTGTGGATTGCGCTTCTTGGTACATTGGGAGCAGTTTTGCTCAGTTACCCATTGGCGCTCTTGGCCGCTTCTAACACTTCACCCAATCGAGCTTTGCGTGCCCTGAGCCGTGGAATCATTACTCTCAGTCGTGCGGTACCAGAAATTATTTTGGCAGCAATTTTTGTTGTTGCATTCGGTACTGGGCCATTTCCTGGAGTGCTCGCTTTGGCGTTGCATTCCATTGGAATGATCGGGCGCCTCTTTGCAGATGCTCTGGAGAATGCTGATGAGGTTCCACGCGAAGCAGTAATGGCAGTGGGGTCAAGTAAGCGCCAAACAATTAGGTCTTCACTCATTCCACAAGCTCTACCGTCAATGATTGCGACTGCGCTTTTTCGTTTTGAAATCAACCTACGTGGTTCTGCGGTGTTGGGTCTTGTGGGCGCTGGTGGTATCGGTGCCATTATTTCAGAGTCTTTAGAGACCATCCAGTATCGTCCAGCATTGGCCGCAGTGGCGGTACTTTTTGTCGTCATATTGTTAACTGAACTGGGATCAAATGCCATTAGGCAATCACTCATTGGAACTGCGGCAAATATAAGTTTGCAAAGCCAACACACGCGACTATGGGCAAGACTCAAGCAACGTAGAGATACTCGGATTCTCAGTGAAACGTTGGCTCGACGCAGCATCGTGCAACCGTGGACATCTGAAAGGCTTTTTCGCATGAGTGCGGTGTCGTTAGTAACAGTACTGATACTCGTAGCCATCCTCACTGTTGATATCAACTGGTTTCAAATGCTGGGAAATATTGACCGGATCCAGATTGTTGCAAAGCAGATGGTGCCGCCATCTTTTGCCGGAGAACGAACGATGTTGATTTCTGGTCTTATTGAGTCGTTAGCAATCTCAATAGTCGCCACAACTTTGGGTATTGCAGTGGCTCTACCCATTGGTGTGCTCATGGCGAGAAATCTCAATGTTCGGAAATGGTTCTCCACTTTAATGCGCATTGTGGTCTTGGCTGTGCGCGGGATCCCTGAGCTGATTATTGCGGTCATCTTTGTTAGTGCAATGGGTCTTGGGCCGGTGTCGGGAACTCTTGCGATGTCCATTGCAGTGATGGTCTTCGCTGGAAAACTATTTGCAGACTCCCTGGAGGAAGTGAGCCCTGCTCCTCGTGAGGCCCTGGTGTCAGTTGGTGCATCACGCAGACAAGAGTTTGTGTCAGCTGTGATTCCTCAGTTTGTGCCCTCTTTTATTTCGCATCTCTTTTACATGTTTGATGTGTTTTTCCGATCGTCAACCATCCTCGGTATTGTCGGCGGTGGAGGAATTGGGTTCCTCCTGATTTCATCAATACGCGCTTACGAATTCCAACTGACCCTCACGATAATCATTGCAATATTTGCAATTGTTCTTGTAATCGAGTGGTTGGGGCTAATGATCAAACGCCTTTATCGCTAGTCAAGAAATCACATATTATTGTGACGAGCGGTTAGTGTCGTCAGATGTCACGTTTTCAAAATCGTCGTAGCGTTGTTCTTGTTGTAGCACTTCTTGCAGGTGGTGCATCTCTTGTTTCTTGTGGAAGCAGCTCGCCGAGCAGTGACACGTTGCTCGCAAGTACGGCCGATACCGCACTAGCCGATGCCTCCGACACAACCCTTGCTGGAAAATCTGAAGAACCAAA
>Ga0315899_10002887_pt1 | contig 18840 bp, 16 predicted proteins | sample LakEriMetagenome_2_FD_203518 | JGI IMG/M metagenome (GOLD analysis project Ga0315899, IMG submission 203518) | Freshwater fungal communities from buoy surface, Lake Erie, Ohio, United States - Buoy 4 MA112 | ecosystem: Environmental > Aquatic > Freshwater > Lake | place: USA: Lake Erie, Ohio... | reverse complement strand
CCGTCATGATGAGCGGCAAGGCACCGGGCAGCGCCACCGTTCTGAAGACCTGCCAGCGGCCGGCGCCGAAATTGCGCGAAACATCGAAATGGATCTTCGAGATTTCGAGCACGCCTGCCATGGCATTGATGAGGATGGGATAGAAAACGCCCGTCGCCACCATGACGATCTTTGAGGCTTCACCCAAGCCGAAGATGAGCAGGATGAGCGGCAGGATGGCGCTTTTGGGAATTGGATAGGTGGCGGCAATCACCGGCTCCACGACGATGCGCAGGCCGCGATACATGCCCATCGCCACGCCCAAGATCAGCGCCGGAATGCCACCAAACAAAATGCCCCACCACAAGCGCTGTAAGCTCGCCCATGCATGTTTCACGAGCTGGCCATTTTCGATCAGGTTATACATGACCTGAAAGACTTTTGAGGGCGCGGGGAAGAAGCGCACATCAATCAGGCCGAAGCGGGCACACAGTTCCCACACCAGCAACAACCCCACGGGGGAGACGATATTCATCAACCGCTCAGTGGTCTGGCGGCTCCATTTGCGGCGCGGACGCGCAAATGCTTGCGTCTTGACGGGAGTATTCTCGACGACGTTGGTCATGCAGCCCTCCCTTCGTCCTGAGCACGGGCACGCTGCACTTCATCGCGCAGATGACCCCAGATGTTGTAAACGAGTTCGCCATATTCGGGCCGTGCGCGCAGCTCCAGCACCCGGCGTGGACGCTCAAAGGGCACATCCACCATCACCTTGGCGCGGCCGGGATGCGCGGTCATGATCATGATGCGATCGCCCAGCGTGACAGCTTCATCGACTGAGTGGGTGATGAACATCACGGTCTTGCGTGTCTCTTCCCAAATGCGCAGCAACTCTTCCTGCAACAGCACCTTGTTCTGCTCATCAAGCGCCGAGAAGGGCTCGTCCATCAGCAGAATGTCAGGGTCATTGGCGAAGGCGCGCGCAATCGAAACGCGCTGGCGCATACCACCGGAGAGCTGATGGGGATAGGAATCGTGGAAGCGCGAGAGGCCGGTGCGTGCGAGATAATGGCTGACAACTTCCTTGACTTCCGCCTTGGGGCGGCCACGCATGACAAGCCCGTAGGCGGCATTGTCCCACACGGTCATCCAGGGGAAGAGCGAGTCACCCTGAAACACCATCGAATTGCCGGGGCGGTTGGCGGCGGGCGCGGAAATCTCCATCGAGCCCGTCGTATGGTCTTCAAGTCCGGCGAGAATGCGCAGCAAGGTTGTCTTGCCGCAACCCGACGGACCCACGATCATGAAGAAACATCCGCGCGGAATGTCGAGATTGATCGTATCGAGCGCGACGAAAGGGCCGGCCTTTGTCGGGAACACCTTGGAAAGATCGCGGATGCGGATCTTCACATCGGCGTCGGACGTCGCTTGCCCGGGCGTCAGTGTGGACATTGTCATGAAGGCATATCCTGCTGCTGTTGCGGGCAATAGGCCCGCATCATAAAAGCGCGCAAGTGACCGGCGTGGCGTCCTTGAGGCTGCCCGCCCAAATCACGCTCAGCTGCCAGTGCTGGCGGCACGCTTCTCTCCCCGTTTGGCCGCGAAATTCGCTTCTCCGCGGCAGACGATTTTTGCTTTGCAACACGCCCGCGTATGGCTCTGCCACAGTGGTTTATTGCACTATTTGAGAGGTATCGGGAATGGCCTCGCCCGTCAATCGCGATATCGGCTGCGCCAGCGGAGGGGCGCGCAGTCTCCACGCCTATCACGCGGGCGTGATCCTAGGCCTCGAACTCTGCCGGGTCATAGGAGCGATGGGTCGAGCAGAATTCGCAGGTGACGCCGATGCGACCGTCTTCACCCGTCATGTCGCCGCGCTCCTGCGGTGTGAAGCGGCGCAGCATCTCCCGGATCCGGTCATCTGAACAACGGCAGATATCGCGCACGCTGTTTGCGTCGAACACAGTCACGCCCCGCTCATGAAACAGACGGTAGAGAAGCCGCTCGCTCGACAGCGAGGGGTCGATCAATTCATGATCCTCAACCGTCGCCGCAAGCGCCTTGGCTTCAGACCAGGCATCATCTTCAGGGACCTCATGCAGCAGCGTGCCTTCAGGCGCATCGCCGGGATCAAGATCGGCCACCCGCATGCGCTCGGAATTGGTGGGCAGGAACTGGATCATCAAACCACCTGCACGCCAATGCGTGCCCGCAGGCGTTAGATCTTCAGCAACCGCGAGGCGCACCAGAGTCGGGATCTGCTCGGACTGGCGGAAATATTCATGCGCGGCTTCTTCGAGCCCCTGTCCCGTCAAGGCGACAACCCCCTGATAGCGGGAGAGATCGCCACCCTGCTCAATGGTGAATCCCAGATGGCCACGCCCCAGAAGGGCGGCGGGCATGGGTTGCCCTGAGGCCTCGGCGGCACTCAATTTCTGCGCATCAAAACGCGCGAAAGCGCGCAGATGATCGGGCGCATCAAAATCAACCACCAGCATGTCAACAACGCCATCTGTGCGCGTCTGCAACTGAAATCGGCCTTCGAATTTCAAGGCAGACCCCAATAGCACGGTCAACACTGCCGCCTCACCAAGCAAGCGCGCCACGCTTGGTGGATAAGCATGGCGAGACAAGATCTGATCAATCGAGGGGCCAAGGCGCACCAGCCGACCGCGCACATCGAGCGGCTCGACGGCGAAAGGCAGGACACGATCATCGAGACCGGAATCAGACACCGGACGCGAAGCGCTCGTCATGCGGGCACCGCTCCAAGGCACCAGGCCATGATGCCCTTCTGCGCATGCAGACGGTTCTCAGCCTCGTCGAACACCACCGATTGCGGACCGTCCATCACCTCATCCGTCACTTCCTCGCCGCGATGGGCGGGCAGGCAATGCATGAAAACCGCGTCCTTCGCTGCAGCCGCCATCAGCTTTGCATTGACCTGATATGGTGAGAGCAATTTCTGGCGGCGGCGCGCCTCGTCTTCATCGCCCATCGAGACCCAGCAATCAGACACAACGGCATGAGCGCCATCGACAGCAGCGAATGGATCACTCGTTAGTTCGAGCTTCGCGCCATTCTTGCGTGCCCAGTCCAGCAAGCCTTGTGGCGGTGCCAATTCAGACGGCGTTGCTACGCGCATGGTGAATTCAAAGCGCTGGGCTGCATGAATCCAGCTCGCCAGCACATTGTTGGAGTCGCCCGTCCAGGCAATTGTGCGCCCCTTGATGGGGCCGCGATGTTCTTCAAAGGTCATTACGTCAGCCATGACCTGACAGGGATGGGACCGCTTCGTCAAACCGTTGATGACGGGAACGCTAGCATATCGCGCAAGTTCCAGGAGATCATCATGATCAAGAATGCGGATCATAATGACATCCACATAGCGCGACAGAACGCGGGCCGTGTCGGCAATGGTCTCCCCACGGCCGAGCTGCATTTCCGTGCCAGTGAGCATGATGGTTTCGCCACCAAGCTCACGCATCCCGACATCAAAGGAAACGCGAGTGCGCGTCGATGGTTTGTCAAAGATCATTGCCAGAACCTTGCCCTCCAGCGGGCGGTCCTTGGCAAGCTCACCCTTGCGGCGGCGACTTTTGATGAGGGCACAGGCATCGAGAATGCGGCGCAATTCAATGGCCGACACTTCCGTCAGATCAAGAAAATGTTTGACGCCACTCATGATGACGATCCGTTCTTGGCCAGATCGGCCTCAAGCCGCTGGCAGGCTTTTTCAAGCCGCGTGATGGCCTCAGCAAATTCGGCCTCATCCGCCACCAATGGAGGCAGCAAGCGCACGACATTATCACCCGCTGGAATAACGAGCATATTCTCAGCGCGCGTTGCGACGGCGAAATCTGTGTTGGGGACATGGGTGCGCAAGCCTAGCATCATCCCCTCACCGCGTACTTCCGCAATGATCTTGGGATGGGCATCCTTCAAGGCAGCAAGGCGCTGCTTGAGCACGAGGCCCTTGCGCGCAACGCTGTCCAGGAAACCCTGCTCCATCAGCACATCCATCACGGCATTGCCGCAGGCCATGGCGAGCGGATTGCCGCCATAGGTCGTGCCATGCGTGCCAACCACCATGCCGCGTCCGGCCTCGCGCGTCGCCATGAAGCAACCGAGTGGAAAGCCGCCACCGATGCCCTTGGCGGTTGCCAGAATGTCCGGTGTCACGCCTGCAAGCTCATAAGCGAAAAGCTTGCCCGTGCGACCCATACCACTTTGCACCTCATCCAGCACCAGCAAAAGCCGATGCTCATCGCACAAGGCGCGCAGGCCCTTCAGAAAAGCCGGATCTGGCACACGAATGCCGCCCTCACCCTGAATGGGCTCAACCAGAATACCCGCAGTCTGCGGGCCGATGAGTTTCTTCACCGCATCCAGATCGCCAAAGGGAGCTTGATCGAAGCCCGCCGCCTTGGGGCCGAAACCTTCAATATATTTCGGGTTGCCGCCAGCTGCGATGGTTGCCAGCGTGCGACCATGGAAAGCGCCTTCGAAAGTGATGAGATGAAAGCGCTCAGGATGGCCGCCAGCCGCATGATATTTGCGCGCAGTCTTGATGGCGCCCTCAAGCGCTTCCGCCCCTGAATTGGTGAAGAAGACATAATCGGCAAAGCTCGCATCCACGAGACGTTGCGCGAGCTTCTCGGCTTCCGGGATGCGGAAGAGGTTCGACACATGCCAGAGCTTTTGCCCCTGCGCGATCAGCGCGCCCACCAGATGGGGATGGTTGTGCCCAAGACAGCACACGGCAATGCCCGCGCCAAAGTCGAGATAGCGCTGACCATTGGTGGCATAAAGCCAGCAACCATCTCCTCGCTCAAAAGCGACATCGGCACGCGCATAGGTCGGCAGCATTGCGGAAGCTGTCGCAGTGGCAGTCGGGGTCGGGTCAGCCATGGTTTCGAGCCTCTGACAGGGCAGAAAATCAAATGCCGCCCCCTCGGGCGGCACTTTTTGAACATACGCATATTGTAGGAAATGACGGCGCTGCGGTCAAACTGGCTTCGCCTTTCGGCGTGGTGCAGAGTTTTCCACGGTTTGATGCGCAACTGCGTTGGGGAAAACAGCGCGCGAGCTTCTGCACGCCTTGCGTGCGATTCAATCGCTAGTGTAGCATCCCGCCTGTCACTACGAGATGTCGTGCGACGGTTCATCTTGAGAGCGTAACGCGAGTACCACGACGACGGGAATGCCCGTCGCAGCGGGCGTTTTTGCTCAACCTGATGTACCGCGCCCTGAATGGATGGAGGACGCATGTCCTGGACTGATGAGCGCGTCGAGCAGCTGCGCAAACTCTGGCTCGATGGAAAAAGCGCCAGTCAGATTGCGGCTGAACTTGCCAATGGCATCACGCGCAATGCTGTCATCGGCAAGGTGCATCGTCTGGGCCTGTCTGGCCGGGTGAAGAGCCCGACACAGGCTGCCCCGCGCCCGCGCCCGGCCAAGCCCGCCAATGCGGCCCCGCGCCGTGAGGCCAGCCCCCGCCCCTCCGCGCCCATGTCGCGCGGCAACACGGCCTTGGCCTTTGCGCCCCGGATGGAAGCTGAACCCGTCATCCGCCCGATGGAGGATGTGGTGATCCCGATGTCCGAGCGGGTGACCGTCATGGAGCTGAAGGAAGCAATGTGCCGCTGGCCGCTAGGCGATCCGGCCACGGCGGAATTCCGTTATTGCGGCGCGAAGTCTCCCGTGGGCACGCCCTATTGCTCGCATCATTCGCGCATTGCCTATCAACCGGCGCAAGATCGCCGTCGCGAACGCGACAAGGAGCGTCGGGCACAAGCTCAGGCCCAGCGCCTCAATTGATCTTCAAGGCCGGGGCAACCCGGCCTTTTATTTTCGCTGTGAAGATGACATGGCCGCGCGCAACGATGCCCAGCGACGCAGACATTCATGCGCGCCCAACAGGGCCAGCGCGAATACAAATGGCACGACATAATAAATTGCGCGGAAGAGCAGCAAGGAAGCCAGTACGCCTTCCTGCGTGGGGGCTGTGACGGCTTTGAGCATCGTCACTTCAAAAGGTCCGAGCCCACCGGGCGTGTGGGATACGATGCCGACAATGCAGCCGAAAACGTAGCTGGCAACGAAGCTGATGAAATCCGTTGAGTGGCTCTGTGGCAGTAGCACATAAAGCGCCATCGCCGCCGCGCAAAGATCAATCACGCCCAGCACCATTTGACCGCTGGTCAGACGAAATCCCGGCAGCTCCAGTGAGAGGCCCTGAAATTGCAAACGCCGATGGCCGGCAGAAACCCAGATCAGATAGGCTACCACTCCGGCAAGAATGGCAATGCCGAGCAGCATATTCACCCAGACCTTGAGCTGATTGACCTCTGCGATTGCAACGGGGTCGATCACAAGAGCTGCGCCTATCACAATCGCCATGCCGAGCCAGAATGTAATGCCCGCCATCACGGTGAGGCTCGCGACCTTGCCGGCGGACACGCCCTGTTGCGAATAGATCCAGTACCGAACCGTACCGCCGGTGATGAGCGGAAAGCCAAGCGTGAAGGAAATCGCATAGCTGGTGAAAGATCCCAGCGCGGTGATGCGATAGGGAACGCGCAGATTCAGCTGACGCAAGGCAAGCGCATCATAGCCTGTCAGCGCAATATAGGAGATGGCAGTAAAACCTGCCGCTGCAAAAATCTGCTCCCAGCTTGTTGCTGCAAAAGCCGCGCGCAAGTCGCTCCAGCTGACCGTGCGTAGAATGTTGAATAGCACCACCGCCGAGATGACAATGAGCGCGATGCTGAGCGTGGCACCTGCAAGGCGTAGCAATTGACGACGGCGCTCTGCACGGATGTCGTGATCCTGCGAGGGAACAGGCAGAGGATCTGCCTGCGCAGGGCGGTCGTGCGCCCGCTCATCCTGTGGATCAAACGCCATTCCCAACCTATCCGGCCAAAGGGCCTACCGCTTTATGGGCAGCGCAAGGCCCTGAGGCAAGGCCTATGGCTGATCAGGGTTGCGCTTTTATGACCATCAGGGGGTCCGCAACTGAGCCAAAAGCCCTTGCAGGGGATGGAACGAAAAGCGAATGCGTGATGTGCCAGCCTCAACAGCCACGGCCCGGAACATCACGTTAGCGCGCAAGATTGGCACGGATTTGCCATTGATCTGGGCCCGCCACCAGGGATGCCATTGATCATTCAAAACGAGGTAACCGCCTTCGGGCGAGGTCACCTCAATGTCCACGATCGTGTTGCGATAGCTTACCAAACGCGCTGTGCCCTTGGGCCGTTGGCGCTGATCCTTGAGATCGCTTGTGCTGAGCAAGACAGTCTGGGTGAAATCAATCTGTGGCCATTGGCCTGTCGCAATCATGGCGTCAAAGTCTGCCCCTTGTGCAGACCCCACCATCATGACCCGTGGCAAGGCACGCGGATTTTCCCACACATAGGCATCTTTTGTGCGACCCAGCGAAATGAAAGCTGCGGGATCAAATTTGGGATCCATCTGTTCCAGCGGATAGCGCGACAAGATGAGACGCACGCCCATCAAATCTGCCAGCGGGGAATGAAAGCCTGCATAAAGAGGCGAGAAGGTGCGCTGCTCAGAGATTGCCACCTGATCCTGCGCGTTGGTTGCATCGGCATAAAGCTTCATGCGGATCGGATTGAAACCGAGATCGTGGTCAAAGTCATGCACGAGGCCGGCATTCGGCCAGTCATAATCCACCGCAGCCAGTTCCACACGGTCGCGCCGATCCGGCGCCTGATGCTTTGCCAGCTCACGACGAATGAGGGCCAGAGTTTCATTTTTGCTGTCAAAGCGCAGCACATCATATTGAGATGGCGGCGCTGCTGTTGACTCATTGGGCTTATTGCTGATGGCGAGATCAGCGCTCATCACAACACCAATACATAGCAGCGCCAGCACCGGGGCGCGTTGCATCAGACGCGGCAACCAAGCAAGCAGCAGCATGGCCAAGCCCAGCGACACGGCACCGATCAGAAGTGGTCCGGATGCTTGCGCAAAACGGTCCTTCCAGATTGCAACAGCCACGCAAGCAGCAAACAGCGCAAGGATGATGCCCACAGCGCTTGTCCAGCGAAAGGACTGGCGCGCGCTCACAAGCACATGCACCGCATAACCACCGCAAATTGCAAGCAAGGCTGCCAGCGGAAAAGTTGCATCCGCTGGGCGGCGATAGAGATCGACGCCCGGCAGGTAATATGCCAGCGCAAAAAAGGGCGTGTATTTTCCCACCGCATAAAGCGCCATGATGAGCGCAAGAGCTGCAAAAAGCCGGATGTTTTTCTGACCCAAAGCCAGCAGCGCGCCAGCCATGGCAACCAGCGGCACAGCGCCGAAATAGATCGCGCCCATATTGCGCGCCAAAGCGAGATTGGTCTCGCCCCAGACATGCGAAGCCGGTGGACCCCAGAACTCCGTCAATGGCCCATCAACACCATAAAGATTGGAGACGACCGCAGACAAAAGCGACAAGGGCGGCAGCGAGCCGCCCACTGCCCCTTCAAGACTGAATTCGGGTCGATTGGACTGGCCGGCAAGCGCAAAGGTGAGTGCCAGCGGAATGGCGATCACCAATGTCCCACCTACAAAACCCGCGCTGAGGACGGGGACCCGCATCTGCATCGCCGCGCGCCATTGTGCGCCCACCAGCTGCGCAATGGCATAGACGGCGAGAATGAAGACGCACAGCATGGCAATCTGGTCACGCCCCAGCACCATGAAACCAGCACTAACGCCCGACAGGAAGCCGTTGAGCAGCGAGCCTCTAGCCAAACCACGCGCCAAAAAGAACAGCGCGATGGCGAACCAGCACAGCGAAATCACTTCGCCCACATGCTGCAAGCGCCACGCATTCGACCCCCCAAAGGCAAATGCAAAAGCGGTCACCAAAGCGCCCGCAACATGCCAGCCGCGATCCTTGAAAAAAGCGATCAGCGCGAAGCCGGACAACAGCAACATGATGAACGGCACAGTGTCGGCAGCGCGAAAGGAAGGCTCGCTATTGAACAGCGCCAGCAACAGAAAGGGCGGCGAGAAAATCAGCGACTGTGGATCAGCGATTTGTGGATGGCCTGTGAAGACATTGGGCGTCCAGAACGGACTGTCACCAACACCCAGCGAACGCGCGAGAAAAGCCAGCTGGGAATAAGCCTGCGCTTTGGCATCCCATGGAATTGTCACCGCACCCGACAGCCAAGGCCAGAAGATGACCAGAGCGCCTGCAACGAAAATCAGGCCGGCGTAAAGATAAAGCCGCCCGGAGGTGACGGACGGCTCGTTGTTTGACGACATAGGTTCATTCCATTCGCGCTAGCGCTCATCCTTGCTGCCCGGCACCGGCACTTCATCCACTTCGATAAAATGGCCCGCACGGTCGCGCTTGGAGGCAAGATAGCGCACATTCTGATCGGTCTTTCGGCCAAGAATACGGCGATCAGACACGACTTCAAGCCCAGCTTCCTTCAAAGCGCCAATCTTCACGGGATTGTTGGTCATGACCTGAACACGGGTGACGCCCAGCTGCTTGAGCATCTCGGCTGCAAAGTCGAAACCACGCTGATCATGGCCGAAGCCCAAAACCTCGTCTGCGTCATAGGTGTCGAAACCCTGTGACTGCAACTTGTAAGCCCGCATCTTGTTGGACAGGCCGTTACCGCGCCCTTCCTGATCCAGATAAAGCAGAATGCCGCCTCCATTTTGCGCCATAAACTGTGCGGTATGGCGCAACTGGTCACCGCAATCGCATTTCAGGCTACCAAAAAGATCGCCTGTGAGGCAGGCTGAGTGAAGCCGTACGGTCACGGGCTCGCCCAGATCCGGCTTACCGACAACGATAGCCACCTGATCTCGCAGGCCCTCACCACCCCGGAAAATGACGAATTCTGACTCCGGCGCGCCTTCCAGCGGTACAGGTGCGCGACCAACGATATGAAGCTCGGCCACACGCGCGCGACGATAGGCCTCGATGGCCGACACTTCGACACGCACCAAACCCTCACCCTCAATGTCGCGCACCGAAACCGGCAGCGCGACGACGGCAGGCAGAACAAGTGCAAGGCTCGCAAGCTCCAGCGCCGCCTGGTCCAATCGGCCAAGGGTCGCGACAGGCGCATCAATACGTGCGCCAACTTCAAGCGCGAGCGTCTCGATGCGCTTGAGGTCAATGGTTGGCAGGGCAATCGCACCGGACTTTACCCGGTCTTGACCCATGCGCCGCAAGCGGGGCGCAGGCAGCAACAGGCGCGCACGGTGCTTGCCCAAAGCCTCAAGGCTTGCCACATGACGTTCATCCAGTGCCTCGACGCAAAGCATGAGCAAATGAGAACGACCAGCCTTGATGATGACGGGACGACCGGCCCGCACTTCTGCAAGGGCGCGGTCAACGGCAATCCGTCCCATTCCGCCCTCAGCATCAAGAATTGTCTTGATTTCGACCACGCGACCCCCGAACTGACAGAAGCTTGACCCGGCCCACTTACGGATGATGGCTTCCTTTGGATGGCCTTTGTAGACCACATCCTGGCCAATAAATAGGAGCTACCTTTGACTGGGTTAAGACCTGCGCTGGACCAATGTGAGGCCAGCCCCGCCCTGCGGCGCATCATGCAGGCACCAGCCGAGCGCCCCTTTGTAGTGGCCCAACTGGGGCAATCGCTTGACGGGCGGATTGCGACCATCACCGGGGACTCCCGCTATATCAACGGGCAAGCAGCCCTCACCCATCTCCATGCCCTGCGCGCCTGTGTCGATGCCGTGGTTGTGGGCGTTGGCACCATTGTCGCGGATGATCCGCAACTGACCGTTCGTTTGGTTGAAGGTCGCAACCCTGCCCGTGTGGTGATTGATCCTCGCGGACGGCTGCCCCTGAGCGGCAAGTGGCTGATGGGGGATGGGGCGATGATGGTGGTGAGCCCGCTCAAGCCCAAGCTCGCAGGCGTGACCCATATCGAAGTGAGCAGCAGGGATGGACAACTGGAGCCCCGCGAAATTGTGAACGCCCTTTTTGCCCACGGCCTGAAACGCATTTTGATCGAAGGGGGAGCGCGCACCATCTCCCATTTTATCGACGCAGATTGCGTTGACCGACTGCATATCCTGCAAGCGCCGGTGCTGATCGGTTCAGGCAAGATGGGGCTGGAGTTGAAACCCCAAGGTGAACTGGCCCGTGCCCGTCGCCCGTATGTAGACCTCTACCCGCTCACAGGGGGCGATGTTTTGTTCGACTGTGCGCTGCGCTGAGGGGAGGCCTTGATGACCATGCAACGACCGCTCGCTTATTCGACCGCCAGCAAGATCATCCACTGGACGACAGCGCTTCTGGTGCTGTTCATCATCCCTGCCGGCTTCATCATGGTGAATATCGGACCGAGTGCCCTGCAGAACCAGCTTTTCGATCTGCACCGCGCCTTCGGCGTGGTCGTATTCTTCCTTGCCATCCTACGGGTTCTCGCCCGACGCTATTATGGCACACCTGCGCCCTTTGAGGGGCTCACCCCCTTCGAACGCAAGGCCTCGGTTGCCGCCCACCACAGTTTGCTCGCCTTGCTGTTCATCATGCCGCTTCTGGGCTGGTTCATGATGTCCACCTATCGCGTGGATGTCAGCGTCTTCGGTCTCTTCACGCTACCCCATATCCTGCCAGAAAACCGCGCGGTCTATGAGATGCTGTCACCCCTGCACATGATTGGCGGCATCATCATGACGCTGGTGCTGCTGCTTCATGCAGGAGCAGGGCTGATGCATCATTTCATCCGCAAGGATCGCGTGCTGCATCGCATGTTGCCGGGCGCCAAGCCCTAAGGCCGGGCAAACAGGTCGAGATGGCCAATCTCGACCTCACGTGCCAAACGGCGCGCTTCAAGCCATGAAGCGAGAGTTGTGTGCACAACGCGGTTGGTTTCTGCCACTGCCTGAGCAGCGCCTTCTGCAAGTGCGCGGATCAATGCTTCATCCCGCTCCGCCTCAAGCTGCCACGGGCTCTGCGCGAGGCTCACTTTATATCCTGCGTCTTTGAAGGCCGCTTCCATGATGCCTGTTGCCTTCGGCCCTGCGGCAGGCCCGAAGCCTTTATCTGTGGCCTGATGCGCATGGAAAGCTGCAAGAACATCTAGATCCGCCTCATGCGCAGGTTGCCAATGCTCGATGCCATCATAGGTGAGCACCGTATAAAAAGGCAGCTGGCGCGCAGCAACTGCGTCACAAAAACGCTTCAGCCATGGCGCTGCCACGAGGTCAAAGAAAGCCGCAGCTGTGACGAGATCGGTTGCGCGATCGAGCACCTGTTCCAGATCACGCGCAAGATCAGCCTGTTCGAAGCGAACTTGGATGATCTTGCCCGACTTGACGAGATGCAGGCTGTCGCCATCGCGACGGGCTTCATCCGCCCAATCACCCAGTAAACGCTGCGCCGCCTCCAGCAAAACAGGATCAGCATCGACCAGACGCCACATTTGCCCACTCGGCAAAAGCGGTGCCAGCGCCCGCAGATTGGAACCAGAGCCGCAACCAAGATCCGTCAGGCGCGGTGCATGTATCTGGCTTAGCCAGGTACAGACCTGCGCCTGCAAATCCCTGTTGCGCGAGCGATGATCGACCCCTTCGCGCAGAGATAGCCAATGTGCCGAAAAGCCACTCATCCGCGCACCCCCTGCAAAACCGTTGCGATGATGCGCGCGGTGTCCTGCCAGCGCGGCAAGGCTTGTCCCGCTTGCCATGACGCCTCAGCGAGAGACGCGCGCAAGGCGCCATCTTCAATCGCCCGCTGCAAGGCATCTCGCAGGGGCGCAACCTCGCCTGCTGCCACTTTAAGCGCTGCACGATCAGGTACCGTCGCGGCTGCTGCGCCGCCCGTCGTTGTAATGATAGGCAGACCCCGCGCCATAGCCTCGGCAAGCACCATGCCATAACCTTCATAGAGCGATGGCAGAACGAAAAGGTCGCTGCCTGCATAGATGCGGTCCAGCGCCTCAGCGTCACATTCACCCGCCAGCGTGATCCGCATGGCAAGATCATGCGAGATCATCAGCTCTTGCAGAGCACGCGCGCAATCTACATCGCGCCTGTCACTGCCCACAATGGTGAGGTGCCAATTCACTGCCGTCAGTCCGGCCAGCGCTTCGACCAAAATCGCGTGGCCTTTGCGCGGCGTGATGGAACCGACGCTCAATAACTCCACATCGTCACGCCCAGAACCTATCGCACGTTGTGCGGGATCTGTGCCGGGCTCAGCGACGGTGATCTTTTCCAGCGGCACATCCAGATCTCTATGCAAGGCTACGCGCGTTGTCTCACTTGAGGCCAGAACGTGATGCGCATAAGCAAGCACCGCACTCTCATTGGCAAGCAGGTGATGCGCATGCTTAGGCTCCATGCCCGATTCAAAACCGAGCGGATGATGCACAAGCCCGACCAGCGGTGCCTTCAGGCTTGCCACCTCGTTGGGCTGCAATGCACCCAAAGCAAGCCCGTCCACCAAGAGCACATAATCGGAGGGAACCTGACGCATTTTTGCGATTGCCTCTTGCATCTGCTGCGTATCAGGAAAAGGAAAGCCATCGGGCAAGGGCAAGTGGCGGATATCGACGCCATGAACCGGCAGAAGTGAGAGAACGGCACGGGCATAGCCATAGCCGCCCGTCAGCGTCATCACATCACCGGGAATGGCGAAGACGGCCTTGATCACGCCTGGACCGGCCCTTCGAACCAGGCGCGAGCGACATGAGATTCATGCAGACTAACACGGATCTTCACGATGCCCTCGCCGCCAGGACCCAGCCGACCGCTGCGCGCTGCATCAGCCATCGCATCGAAAATATATTTCGACAGAAATTCCGTCGTGGTCTGCTTGCCCTTGAACTGAGGCAGCGCATCAAGATTTTGATAATTCAGCGGACCAAGCACAGCCTTCAGCGCATCATGGGCGCGACCAATATCAACGACCACCCCATCATCGGTGATTGACGCGCGGAAGAAAGCGACATCCACCACAAAGGTTGCGCCATGGAGATTTTGGGCTGGACCGAACAGCTCGCCCTTGAAACTATGGGCGATCATGATGTGGTCACGAACTTCTACTGCGAACATGGGCCAAAACTCCTGCGCCTGAATGACTTCTACGCCTGCACGGTCTCACGGATCATAGCGCACGACGCCAGCAAGGCCCGGCGCCTTTCCATCAAGGAATTGCGGCAGCTTTTTGGGAAGATCGTCAAAAGCCACCTCATCCGTGATGAGCACATCCAGCCGATCATCGCGCAACAGCTCCAGCGCCTTTGCCAATCTGCGCGCATAGGACCAACGGGAACGGCGCGATGGCGCCACCTGCCCCACTTGCGAGGAGACGAGTTGCAGGCGTTGACTGTGAAAAGCCCCCCCCAGAGGGGCTGAGACATTGGCTGATCCGTACCAGCTCAGCTCAACCACTTTGCCCTCAAGCCCCGCACAATCGACGGCGGTTGAAAGCCCGGCAGATGTAGCACTGGCATGAAAGACAACATCGCCATCTTGCGGCGCCCCAACTGCATCCGGTGCAAGCAGCCTCAAACCCAGCGCACGCGCCTGTTGCGCACGTCCCGCCTGCGGATCAATCACAGTGACCTCAGCGCCGGGCAGCGCAGCGCAAAGATGAGCGACAAGTAACCCGACGAGACCCGCGCCGATCACATAGATGCGATCACCCGGCCCCGCACCCGAATCCCAAAGGGCATTGAGTGCCGTCTCCATATTCGCCGCCAGAGCGGCGCGGCGCGGGGACAGGCCATCCGGCAGCAGGCTCACCATGCCAGCGGGAACCGCCAGATGCGTCTGATGCGGGGCGAGGCAAAATGCGAGCTTGCCCGTCATGGCCGGATCATCGGCCTCTTCAATGCGGCCGACCGCGCAATAGCCGTATTTCACGGGGAAAGGAAAGCTGCCCTCCTGAAGCGGCGCTTTCATGCGCTGAAATTCTGACGGGGGCACTTGGCCGTGAAAGATGAGGCGTTCTGTGCCGCGACTGATGCCTGACCAGACCATGCGCAAGAGTATTTCGCCAGTGCCCCGGAAAATCTCTGCCGGTCGCAGCTCCACCCGGCCGGGTGCCACGTACCAAAGGGCGCGGGCATTCTGGGTGCTGTTCGACGTCGGGCTTTTCATCTCGACCATGTCCGGCTCTGCCACTATGGTCCGCATCGCTACGACATATGCCGCATGATTACCAGAGAGACGCAAGGCCCCATGAGCGCTGAGACTGCCCCCGCCCAAGAGGCCATGGCCATGACACCGGCTGGCCTGCAATCAACCGATCTGCTCGCCAAACGTCGCTTCATAGCTGCTCTCGTCAATGGCGGCATCTATGTCGCGCTGCTGATCTGGCTTGCCAGCATTCTGGGCGCGCAGGGCTGGAGCGTGATTGATGTTTTGATCTTCATTGCCTTTGCCATTGCCGCGCCATGGAGCGTTCTGGGCGTGTGGAATGCGCTTCTGGGTTTGTGGCTCTTGCAGCGTGCTGATGCGATCGAGAGCGTTGCACCCTTTGCAGCAGCGGGCGATGAGCCTGTCGCCATTCACCACCAAACCGCCATTTTAATGACCTTGCGCAATGAAGATCCTGCGCGCGCCTTTGCACGTTTGCGCACGGTGAAAGCCAGTCTCGATGCAACGGGCTATGGACAACACTTCGCCTATTTCATTCTCAGCGACACGAATGATGCAGATGTCGCACGCGTAGAAGAAACAATGGCGGCAGCCTGGCGGGCGGCCCAGCAGTCAGATGCAGCGCGCATCATCTATCGCCGTCGCACCAGCAATGAAGGCTATAAGGCGGGCAATGTCCGCGACTTCTGCCTGCGCTGGGGTAGCGAATATGAATTCATGCTGCCGCTCGACGCTGACAGCCTCATGTCAGGCGAAATGATCTTGCGGATGGTGCGCATCGCACAGGCCTATCCCAAACTTGGGATCTTGCAGAGCCTTGTGGTCGGCGCTCCATCAAACTCAGCCTTTGCGCGTATTTTTCAATTTGGAATGCGCCATGGGATGCGACCCTATACGATGGGAAGTGCGTGGTGGGCTGGAGATTGCGGACCATTTTGGGGGCATAATGCGCTGGTGCGTATCGCGCCTTTCCTGACACAATGTGATCTGCCAGAGCTGCCGGGAAAGCCACCTCTGGGCGGACAAATTCTCAGCCATGATCAGGTGGAAGCCGTCTTCATGCGTCGCGCAGGCTATGAAGTGCGTGTGCTGCCCGTTGAATGCGGCAGCTATGAAGACAATCCACCCACCTTGCTCGAATTCACGCGCCGCGATTTACGCTGGTGTCAGGGCAATCTGCAATATGTCAAACTGCTCGGCCTGAAAGGCATCATGCCAATGAGCCGCTTTCAGCTTCTCTGGGCCATCATGATGTTCATGGGCGTGCCCGCATGGACGCTGATCATTCTGCTCAGCGCTCTCAAGCCGCTTGATGGTGAAGATGTTGCGCTCTTCCCAGTCACAAGCGCGCTGCTTCTCTATGCAACATTCCTCTTCATGTATCTTGCGCCCAAACTCGCCGGCTTTCTTGATATTGCGCTCACGAAGGGGGAGTTGAAACGATATGGCGGGGCCTGGCGCTTCAGTCTTGGCTGTCTTGTCGAACTCGCCTTTTCCTTCTTGCTCGGCGCCTCGACCACCTTACGCACCAGCCTTTTCATGATCGGACTCGCCTTTGGCCGCTCTGTCACCTGGAGCGGGCAGGCGCGTGATGCTCATGCCCTGTCACTTTCCACGGCCTTTGCGGGCTTGTGGCCCCAGACGCTCTTCGGCGTGTTCGTTCTGGGGACTGCGGCATGGCTGGCGCCGGGCCTCATCCTCTGGTCATTGCCGCTCACTCTGGGCTATATCCTCGCTGTGCCTTTTGCGATGGTGAGCGCCTCACCTCAGCTGGGGGCCGCACTGGCAGCCACGCAGCTTTGCGCGCTGCCAGAGGAGATCGACGAGCCGCAAATTCTCAAGGCGCTGAAGACCGAGCTTTCCACGCCAACATGAGTTCTGCCCCATGAAGCAAAGCCTGATTGCCAGCCTGCTGATGCTCTCCGCAACTTATGCGGCCAATGCTCAGTCAAAGCCTCCGCAGGCATCGACCCTGACCAATATCGAACAGCCCTTCGTGCCCAATCAAGGCATTGACCCCAATGAGCTGCCGGTTGAAGTGGTGAACAAAAGCACGCCCGTCCTTTGTGCCGAAAAGGACAATGTGCATCTTGATTTCATCTCGCCGCGTGTACGTCAGTTTCGCATTCAGGCGGTGCATCCTGCTTATATCAACACCATTGTTGTGGATCGCTTTGCCCCCGACTTCACCTCCTGTGACATGACGCGCGATCCCAGTTTCAAATCCGACAATTCACGTCGTGTGACCTTTTGGGAAACGCCAGAGTTCTGGCTGGTGGGCTATACATTCCCAAGTTTCTGGCGCCCCGCCACCGTGCCGGTGCGCGTTGGAAACCGCGTAGAACAGGGCTTGCATCTCGTGCAGCTATGGATGCGCTATCGTGAACGCGCAGAAGAAGTGCTCGTTTTCTATCCGCCGGATGGCTATTGGCGTGCACGCCCGCTGCCTTTCGGCGAAATGCGCTGGACGGCCTATGGCTCTTCCTTCCTTGTCGGGCCCGTTGAGATTCAAGAACGCCCGATCGTTGCACTCAAGGAAGTGGCCTTCGATCCTGAAAGCAAAACCTTCACGATTCAATTTGCGCGTGGCGGTTCTGCGACGTTGAAGCTGCAGTCGATTGATCAGGAGCGAATTGTTCTTGATGCTGCCACATCAGGACCCATGCCAAATGGCTTGCCCTTCATGGCGATGCGCTCAATGTATGCGACGGAATTCAACTCTGATGTTGCAAAACTCGCCTGGCGTAGCAAGGGCGGAGAAGGTTGGGGTGAAGCGAATATCATGCCCTTCAAATCTGCTGCCGCGACGGAGTTATGGGCCGGACGCACAGTGCCCTCCATTCATAATCTCTCCGCACCTGACATGATCTTCAGTCACTTCTCGGAGAAAGCGCCGAAGTGAGCAACCCGACCATGAGTGCAAGCCCGCGGCGCCTTCACGCTATTGATGCGCTGCGCGGCCTCGCACTGATCGGCATGTTTGCCTATCATCTGACATGGGATCTGGGTTATTTTCGGCTTGTATCGCCTGATCTGCCCTTCACACCTGTGATGATGGGTTTGGGCCATGTGGTTGCCGCAAGCTTCATTGCCCTTTCAGGCGCATCCCTCGCTTTCTCATGGCAGAACGGGTTTAACCTGACGCGCTTCACACGGCGCTTCGCGATGATCGTGCTGGCAGCTGGCGCAATCACCGCCCTCACTGCATGGCAATTTCCCGACGCAGTCATCTTCTATGGCATCTTGCATTGCATCGCTGTCGCAAGCCTCGTCTGTCTCGCCTTGCGTCGGGCACCGCTGTGGCTCGTCTTTGCCATGGCTGCGCTCCTGCTCACGCTACCGTTTTTTGTCGCCTCCCCGATCTTTGATGCAGCGGCATGGTGGTGGCTTGGGCTCGGAACGCGCGATCCACCCAGTCTTGACTGGCGGCCCTTTGCACCCTGGACAGGTTTTGCACTGATCGGCTTAGGGGTCATGCGGCACTGGATTGCCCACGGGTTGCCGCAAGGGCTTGCCAGCTGGCAGGACAGGACTGCATTGACACGCTTGCTGGTCTTGGGCGGCCGTCATTCGCTGCTTGTTTATCTAACGCATCAGCCCATCTTCATCGTGCTGGTTTTTATGGCAGCGCAAGTTTTAGGCGCGCCCCACGCCAAGCTTCAGCCACAAGATCCGTTTCTGGAAAGCTGCACGCAGCAATGCACGATCAGCGGCGGCAATCAGATACAATGC
>Ga0315899_10002886_pt1 | contig 18841 bp, 9 predicted proteins | sample LakEriMetagenome_2_FD_203518 | JGI IMG/M metagenome (GOLD analysis project Ga0315899, IMG submission 203518) | Freshwater fungal communities from buoy surface, Lake Erie, Ohio, United States - Buoy 4 MA112 | ecosystem: Environmental > Aquatic > Freshwater > Lake | place: USA: Lake Erie, Ohio... | reverse complement strand
CCGTCGCAGTCAACCCCTGCACACCGGCGGGCAGTGCCCGGAATCCGTCGTCGTAGCCGAGGGCGTCGGTGGAGCTGCGCTGGCTGCTCAGGACGTCGCGGAAGGTGCTTTGGTCGTTGTAGCCGAGTGTCGAGGTGAAGTTGAAGGTGAAGGCGTCCGGGAAATCCTTCGTGATGACGTTGAGGTACGCGCCGCTCCAATCGCCCGGCAGGTTTGCGCTTTGGGTCTTGACGACCACGAGGTTGTCGACCAGATTCGTCGGGAAGATGTCCATCTCCAGCGTGTTCCGGCGGGGGTTGATGCTCGGAACTTCTAGGCCGTTCAGGGTCGTTTTGATGTAGCGGTCGGACAGGCCGCGGACGAAGATGAAATTCCCGACGGTCGACACACCGGTCACGCGGCGCATGGCTCCAGCCGCATCGCTGTCGCCGGTGCGTCGGATTTGCTGGCTGCTGATGTAGTCAAGACTCGCCGCGTCTTTTTTGCGGATGTTCTCCATGTACACGTCGCGCGAGCGGTCGATGGTGGCGACGACTTCCGCAGCTTGCTCGATAACGATGGTTTCCACCAGCAGGTTGAAGTTGACCGTGACGACTTCTCGGCCCGTGATGGTGACCATTTCGACCTTGGGGGTATAGCCGATGAAGCTCCCCGTCACCTTGTAGGTGCCGGGGGCCAAACCCTCCAGCCCGTACCGTCCATCGAGGTCCGCCATGGCGCCCTTGTAGGGCTCGGCGATGACTACGTTCGCGCCGATCAGGGCTTCGCCCGTTTGGCCATCGGAAACCACACCCCGGATGCTCCCTTGCGCCAGCAAAACACCCGGGAGAAGCAAGTAGGTCAAAAGGAGCGCGCGCATGGCTTCGGTTTTACGCTGCGAAGGTCACGCTCCAGCCTCACCTCAGTATGAAGGCAATGTTACGGGAATGCAAAAAGGGCCACCCGTGCGGATGGCCCTTTTCTTATGCGTGGTGTTCGATCAGTTGCAGTTGCTGCCGAACGCTGCCAAGAAGATGAGCAAGTCCGGCGTTCCGACCACTCCGTCTCCGGTCAAGTCCGAGGGGCAGGAGCTGCCCAGTTCGAAGGTGCAGCTTCCGTCTTCCACGTTTGCTGAGGCGTTGAAGTTCTCCGCATCTGCGTACGTGCAACCGGCTACGGCCGTCTGCGTGCATGCTCCGGAAACGGTTGCGTTCGGGTTGAAGTCAGCGTATTCGCTGTTCGTGCAGCCCGTGCAACCGGTCTGTGAACCGAAACAAACGGCTGCCACATTTTCAGCACCGTCGACCACGAGGGTCCGGGTGATGCCGTCCGACACGCCTGCCGCGTTGCGGAAGGTGTAGGTGTAGGTGCCAGGAGACAGGGTTGCAGAGAAGCGGTAGAGCTCGTAGTTCGCCCACGTCATGTTCACGATCGCGTTTGCCGTGAAGTCGCCGCTGATTTTTGCAGCTCCACCGGCGTTCCACATGTCGACGCGCACGGTGATGGCGAATTGGCAGCTGGCGTTCGCGTCCGTTGCAGCCGGGTTGTAGTTCGCGGCCGTCGGGTCGGTGCAGCCTGCGATTTCGTTCGCGTTGCAGACGCCGTCGTTGTCGGTGTCGCCGTCGACCACGGTGCCTGTGCCGTTCGTAGCGCCGCTGCAGAAGTCACAGCCCGTGGCGTATACGCAGGTGCTGTTGTTCGCTTCGGTCGCTGCAGCGTTGTAGTTACAGGCATTAGATGCCGTGCAGCCGAGGACTTCAGCGTTGTTGCACACGCCGTCGTTGTCGGCGTCGCCGTCGACCACGGTGCCCGTTCCGTTCGTCGCTCCGCTGCAGGTATCGCAGCCGGTGGCGAAGATGCACGAACCGTTGTCCACCGTTGCAGCGCTGTTGTAGTTGCACGCTGTGGCGTTCATGCAGCCCGGGACGTCTGTTCCACCTGCTCCGAGCGGAATGTTAGCTGCGCCGGAAAGGTCGAGGAACGACCAATCCGCAAGCCAGTTCGTTCCGTTCGGGTCGAACGCTCCCATGTACGGGAAGGCACCGGTGGTGGTGACGTCGGTTGTCGGTACCGGGTTGAAGGTGTTCGTGAAGGCCGTTCCCGAAGCGTTCGCAGCCCAATCGGCGTCGATGCCCACGTTGCCAAGTGCGATGTTGTTCGCAGCGGCATAGGTGTCGAGGATGCCGTCAGCACCAGTAACGGCCGTGCCGTCGTAATCAATCACATCCGTTGCGCCCTGTGCGCGGATGTTGCTGAGCGACAGGTTGCCGGCCACATACATGTCGTACGAATCCTGGCCGTTCGTGGCCTTGTCTTCGATTTCGATGGCCTCGCCGAAGTTGACGACGAGCGCGTTCGAGATGTTGCCGCCTGAGTTTGCGCGGAAAAGCATGCCGATGACCCCATTTGCCGTGGTGGCGGTGTTTCCGATCATGGTCCAGTTTGAGACGGTCGGGGTGGTGTAGGGCTGCTGGTTTGCCGAGGTGTTCGGGTAGTCGTCGCCGTCGCCTTCAAGGCCTTTGTCGGCTGTTCCACCGGCCACCGAGTGGATGGAGAACCAGTGGTGACCCGATCCGCGCCATCCCTGGTCCCAGTCGAAGCTGTCGTCGCCGGCCCACGCCACCGCGGCGTAGTTGACCGCAACGGTCCCGCCGAAGAACTCGATGCCGTCGTCTTCGTTTGCGATGACCTCGATGTGGTCGATGGTGGTTCCGGAACCGACGCCGCCGAGGGTAAGCCCGTTGATCTCGTTGTTCGCAGCGAGGGTGGTTCCGCCGTGGCGGATGCTGACGTAGCGGAGGATGCCGGAATTGTCAGCATCGTTCGTGCCGCCGTACTGCGCGCGGTTGTTGTCGCTTGGGATGCCTTCGACCTGGCCGTTCGGGGTGGACAGGTTCGTGGAGGCCGCACCGAGGATGATCAGACCACCCCACTGGTTCGACAAGTTGTACGCCACAGAACCGTCCAGCGGATCGGCTTCGTGTGTGAAGACAATCGGGCAGGCCGCTGTTCCATCGGCGAAGATTTTACCGCCGCGGGCAACGATCAGCGCAGAAGCATCTGCGCCATTTCCGACTGCACCCTTCACCACCGTTCCGGGTTCAATCGTCAGGACTTGGCCACTGTTCACGAACACGAATCCGTCGATGACGTAGGTGTTGTCGCAGGTCCACGTGGTGGTGCCGGTGCCGGCACCGCTGTTGTCCGTAATCACCACCGTCGGACGTTGGCTCAGAGCGGGGCAATCGCAGGTCTCTTCGCCACCGTTCGGATCGGCTAACGGAATGTCTGCGGCACCTGAGTTGTCGAGGAAAGACCAGCCGGCAAGCCAGTTCGTTCCGTTCGGGTCGAACGCTCCCATGTACCCGTAGGTGCCGGTCGCAGTCACGTCTGCCGTCGGTACCGGGTTGAAGGTGTTCGTGAAGGCCGTTCCCGAAGCGTTCGCAGCCCAATCGGCGTCGATGCCCACGTTGCCGAGTGCGATGTTGTTCGCAGCGGCATAGGCGTCGAGGATGCCGTCAGCACCTGTGACAGCCGTTCCGTCGTAGTCGATGACGTCGGTCGAGCCCTGTGCGCGGATGTTGCTGAGCGACAGGTTGCCGGCCACATACATGTCGTACGAATCCTGGCCGTTCGTGGCCTTGTCTTCGATTTCGATGGCCTCGCCGAAGTTGACGACGAGCGCGTTCGAGATGTTGCCGCCTGAGTTTGCGCGGAAAAGCATGCCGATGACCCCATTTGCCGTGGTGGCGGTGTTTCCGATCATGGTCCAGTTTGAGACGGTCGGGGTGGTGTAGGGCTGCTGGTTTGCCGAGGTGTTCGGGTAGTCGTCGCCGTCGCCTTCAAGGCCTTTGTCGGCTGTTCCACCGGCCACCGAGTGGATGGAGAACCAGTGGTGACCCGATCCGCGCCATCCCTGGTCCCAGTCGAAGCTGTCGTCGCCGGCCCACGCCACCGCGGCGTAGTTGACCGCAACGGTCCCGCCGAAGAACTCGATGCCGTCGTCTTCGTTTGCGATGACCTCGATGTGGTCGATGGTGGTTCCGGAACCGACGCCGCCGAGGGTAAGCCCGTTGATCTCGTTGTTCGCAGCGAGGGTGGTTCCGCCGTGGCGGATGCTGACGTAGCGGAGGATGCCGGAATTGTCAGCATCGTTCGTCCCGCCGTATTGTGCGCGGTTGTTGTCGCTTGGGATGCCTTCGACCTGGCCGTTCGGGGTGGACAGGTTCGTGGAGGCTGCGCCGAGGATAATCAAGCCGCCCCACTGGTTCGACAGGTTGTAGGCCACAGAACCGTCCAGCGGATCGGCTTCGTGGGTGAAGACAATCGGGCAGTCTGCAGTTCCTTCTGCGTAGATTTTACCACCACGGGCAACGATGAGGGCGGAAGCATCTGCACCATTTCCTGCAGCGCCCTTGACCACAGTACCCGGCTCGATCGTCAGGACTTGGCCGCTGTTCACGAAGACAAATCCGTCGATGACGTAGGTGTTATCACACGTCCAGGTAGACGTTCCGACACCTGCGCCGCTGTTGTCCGTGATGAGCACGGTCGGACGCTGGCTCAGAGGCGGGCAATCGCATGTAGTGCCAGAACCGTCCGACAAGGGAATGTTTGCAGCTCCTGATTCGTCGAGGAAGGACCAACCTGCAAGCCAGTTGATTCCGTTCGGGTCGAATGCGCCCATGTAGGGGTAAGCACCCGAACTGGTCACGCTGGAGGTCGGCACCGGATTGAACGGATTCGTAAACGTTGTTCCCGAAGCATTTGCAGCCCAATCGGCGTCGATGCCCACGTTCCCGAGCGCGATGTTGTTCGCAGCAGCATAGGTGTCGAGGATGCCGTCGGCACCTGCGACAGCCGTTCCGTCGTAGTCGATGATGTCCGTTGCGCCCTGTGCCCGGATGTTGCTCAGCGACAGGTTGCCCGCCACATACATGTCGTACGAATCCTGGCCGTTCGTGGCCTTGTCCTCAATTTCGATCGCCTCGCCGAAGTTGACGATGAGCGCGTTCGAGATGTTGCCACCCGAGTTTGCCCGGAAGAGCATGCCGATGACGCCGTTTGCCGTGGTGGCGGTGTTTCCGATCATCGTCCAGTTCGAGACGGTCGGAGTGGTGTACGGCTGCTGGTTCGCCGAGGTGTTCGGGTAGTCGTCGCCGTCGCCTTCAAGGCCTTTGTCGGCCGTGCCGCCGGCCACCGCATGGATGGAGAACCAGTGGTGACCCGATCCGCGCCATCCCTGGTCCCAGTCGAAGCTGTCGTCGCCTGCCCACGCCACTGCAGCATAGTTCACCGATACGGTTCCACCGAAGAACTCGATGCCGTCGTCCTCGTTTGCGATGACCTCGATGTGGTCGATGGTGGTGCCAGAACCGACACCTGCAAGGGTGAGGCCGTTGATTTCGTTGTTCGCAGCGAGGGTGGTTCCACCGTGGCGGATGCTGACGTAGCGGAGGATGCCGGAGTTCGAGGCATCGTTCGTGCCGCCGTACTGTGCGCGGTTGTTGTCGCTCGGGATACCTTCGACCTGGCCGTTCGGGGTAGACAGGTTCGTGGAGGCCGAACCGAGTATGATGAGACCACCCCACTGGTTCGACAGGTTGTACGCCACGGAACCGTCCAGCGGATCGGCTTCGTGCGTGAACGTGATCGGGCAATCCGCCGTACCGGCAGCGTAGATGCTACCGCCCCGTGCGACGATGAGGGCTGAAGCGTCGGAACCGTTTCCGGCCATCCCTTTCACAACCGTTCCGGGTTGGATGGTGAGCGATTGTCCGCTGTTGACGAAGACGTACCCGTCGAGCAGGTAGGTGTTCGCGCAGGTCCACGTCGTGGTGCCGGTGCCTGCGCCGCTGTTGTCGGTCACGACGACCGTCGGACGCTGATTCACGGGGGGACAGTTGCATTGGGCCTGAGCCTGCTGCACGCCTGCCGCCGCGAAGAGCGCTGAAAGAAGGAGCAATCGCTTCATGGTGAGGGGTTTGGTGGTTAGATATTCCATTTCGTCGACAAAATTGCGCCGACGAATACCCCGGTTCGGTTGCGCAGGTGTGAAGGTTCGGTGAACCTACTGCGCCCAAAAGGTTAGCAGAATGTTATGCGGCAGCGAAAGCGGCCGCGAGCAAGCCTCCCCCTAATGTGGCTTTGAGCCACGCAGAAGTGCCACGGATGTTACCGGTATGCAACGTCCAGTGCGCACCGGCGAAGGGGAGGAGGAAGGCAGCGCACCACCCCTTCATGCCCCCGGCAGAAATGGCCACGGCCAGGAGGGGAATCCAGGTGAGGGTGAAGAGGAGGGTCAGGAATCGCCGGGTGGCGTTTGGCCCCCACACCACAGGCAACGTGGAATACCCTGCCGCAGCATCTCCCTCGCGGTCTTGTAGGTCTTTTACCACTTCGCGCAGGAAGGTGATCCAGGCGGAAAGACACGCATATACAGCGATTTGCGTAGCAATTTCCGGTCGCAGGAGGTCCGGCCCCCAGGCCGTCCAAACAGGCAACACCCCCACCGCAAGCGCGATGATCACATTGCCGCGCAAAAAGCCCCGCTTGAACAGCGGCGAATAGAGGCCCAAAGCCAGCGCAACTGCACACGCGAGCAGGAAGAAACCGGAGGTGTCTTCCCTGAGGGCAACCTGTGCCGCGCATCCTAGCCCGATCAGCGTTGTGCTGAGATGAGCAGCCAGCGCAGCCCGCCGGGAAATCACGGTTCCCACGAGGGCAAGCCGCGGTTTGTTGATGTGGTCCTCGCGCACATCGAAGTAATCGTTGATCGCATTGCCCCCCGCGGCCAGGAAGGCCAGCGCCGCCGTTGCAAGCCAAAAGCTCTCAACGCTTCGAGCAGGAGCACCGAAAGGGACAATCAAACCATGACGCACAGCCAAGCATCCCAGCGCAACCATGGCCACGTTGGCCGGCCGGAGAATGTGGATTAGTGCGGCAGTAGGGTTGCGCGTAACCGGAGCATCAGCCATGCGAGGCGTCGATCAGCTGCGACCCACCGGCCGTGGTCAACGCATAGTTGAAACCGGGATGGATCGCATGTGCTCCGACTTCGCCCTCCGGGCTCAGTGCCAAATACCCGACTTGCAAGTCATCCACGGGCATGCGGTCCACGATGCGGTCCACGGCTTCGCGGCATGCCTCGGTCGGCGAAGCGCCCTGTCGCATAAGTTCCACGACGAGAAAGGAACCCACCGTCCGAAGAACCGCCTCCCCGAGACCTGTCGCTGTCGCGCCGCCCCATGCTCCATCCACGAACAGCCCCGCGCCGATGACCGGACTGTCGCCTACCCTTCCGTGCATCTTATAGGCCAGTCCGCTGGTCGTACATCCGCCGGCCAAACGCCCTTGTCCATCGAGGGCAAGCAATCCGATGGTGTCGTGGTTCTCGATGTTGATGATGGGCTTGTACTGCGAAGTGGCCTTCCAGTCTTCCCAAGCTTTCCGGCTGTCCTCAGTGAGCAAATCCACACGCTCCATGCCGCACTGGGCTGCAAACAGCTCGGCCCCCGCCCCCGCCAGCATGACGTGGGGCGTGTCCTGCATGACCCGTCGCGCCAGAGAAAGTGGGTGGAGCACGCCCTGCACGAAGCACACCGAGCCCGCACGGCCGGTGTGGTCCATGATGCACGCATCGAGGGTGACGTGGCCGTCGCGGTCCGGTCGCCCACCGATTCCCACACTCGTTCCCGTGGGGTCAGCTTCGACGATGCGCGCACCGGCCTCGATCATGTCAAGGGCATTGCCGCCGCGTGCGAGGGCCCCGAATCCGGCTTCGTTTGCGGCGAGTCCGTGGTTCCAGGTGCTGACCATGGTGGGAACTCCGGGGGTGGAGCGTTTGGATCGTTTGCCCGGCTCTGCGGCCTCCAGCCGCACGAGCGCCGGGCCCAAACCCAGTGCCCCCGCCATCCAGCCGACCCGCTTCAAAAAGGTCCGTCGCGTCGCATTCATGCCGCCGAAGTTCGGCGCGGACGGTAGAATTTCAACAGCAACCACGGCAGCAGCAGCAAATCCAACGCCACCGCAACGGCTAGCGAGCCCGCAATCGAAGCTCCGAGGAAGACAGTGCCTGCGAAATCACTCAGCGTCAGCACACTGAATCCGGCACACAGGATGACACTGGTCAGGACGATGGCCTTGCCCGTCGACCGGTGTGTCGCCCGCAAGGCGGCCGGCAGGGCGATTCCTCGTGTCAACTCAATCCGCAATCTGCTCAGGAAGTGGATGGTGTCGTCCACTGCGATGCCGAAGGCAATGCAGAACACGATCCCCGTGCTCACTTTGAGGTCGATGTCTGCAAATCCCATCCACCCTGCGATGGCCGCGATGGGAAGCACGTTTACTACAACGGCGATGATGGCCACAGTCAAGCTGCGGAACATGGCACCCGCGAGTAGAGCAATCACCGCGATGGAGAGCAGGATGCCTCCCGTGAGGTTGCGCGTGAGGTCTGCGTTGTTCAGGTCGATGAGCCGCGCGGTGCCGGTCGGATGGAGCCGCAGCGCGGACCGTGGATAGGCCGTGGCATGCCAAGCAAGGAGCTCGGCCTCCCGCTGGGCGTGGGCGCGCGCGCCGTCGTCGGTGGTTCGCCCCGCGATCCGGATGAGGCCCGCCTCGGGGGCGACGGTCCGTTCGAGCACGTCCCGTCCTGCTCCGCGGTTCACTGAGGCAGCAAGACGCGCGAGCTCCTCATCGTCCGAAGGCAGCCGTTGGGCAGAGGGCGCATCGCCATTTTTCCAGCGGTTTGCCAGGGCCAGCACCCGGCTAGGCGCCATCACAGCGCCTGCACCGAGCTGTTCTGCTCGGGCAGCGATGGCTTCGGTTTCCCGGAGCACATCCGGGTCGAACACGCTCAATCCGCCGGGTACCTCGACGGCAAGTTCGAACGGTCGGACCCCTGCAAAGTGCGCTTCGAAGTAGCTGAATTCCTTCCGCAAGGGGTCGTCTTCCGTCAAGTCCTCGAGCAGGCGGGTGTCTGTGGTGACGCGCAGGGTGCCGGCCACAGAAAACACCGTCAACACGGCAGTTCCGATCGCGATGGCTCGGCCATGGGCGAAGGTCCACCGGAACAGCTTCCCGAGCCCGGCATCCCAGGGACCGTCTCCACCGCTTCTTGCCCGAGGCGCAGGAGGGAAGAGGACGAGAATGGCGGGGAGGACCGTAAAGGCGCAGATGTAGGCCACCCCGACCCCGATGGCCGTGTACAGGCCGAAGTTGCGGACCGGTGCGATGGCCGCCGTGAGCAAGGTCAGAAAGCCGATGGCCGTGGTGGCAGAGGTCAGGAAGGTGGCCAGGCCCACCTCGCGGTACGTTCGGCGCAAGGCCTCGGGAGGCGCGTGGCCGTCGAGTTGTTCGTCGTTGAAGCGGGCGAGGATGTGCACGACATCGCTGACACCGACCACGAACAGGAGGGTCGGCATGACGACGGTCATGATGTCGATTTGGCCTCCGGCAAGATGCAAAATCCCTAAGGTCCAGACCGCACTGAGCAGCACGATGCCGATGGGAGCCACGACGCCCACCCACGAGCGGAAGGCGATGTAAAGGAGCACGGTGAGCAGGACCAGGCCTACAACGACGAACAGAATGAGCTCATTTCGCAGGGTTCCGATGTAGTGGCGCTGGGCAAGGGCGCGGCCGGTGGCATGCAGACCCGGAAAATCTGCGCGGAGGCTATCGATGGAAGCCGCGAGCGCATCGCATCCTTCTGCGCTCAGGGCGGGAGCATGCTGGACGACGATGGCGCAGGCGGTTTGGTCAGCGGCAATCGCGTTGCCCAGGATGTCCGGTCGGCGGGCAATCCGGATGCTGTCCGCGCGCAAGGCTTCGGGTCCGGATTCCCACCGCAGCAAGGGCCTCTTGAAGACAGAACCGCCGAAAACGAGGGGTTCTGCGATGCGTGTCGGACTGATGACCTCCACCACATGCGGACAACCGAGCAGCCGGTCCGTCAGTGCATCTACCCGGCCGAGATACGCCGCATCGTAGACCGTTCCATCGGACTCCAGCGCGATGAGCACGAAGTCGTTGTCGGTCGCGAACTGATCGCGAAAGGCGCGGTAGTAGGCGGTTTCCGGGTCATCCGACGGGAAAAACTGTTCGAAGTCGTAGTTGACGACGAGCTGCGCAGCCCGGTATCCCGCAAAGGCCGTCCAAACGCCCGCCACCGCGATCACCGCCCACGCCGCCCGGCGCCACTTCGAAGGGAACATGCAGTGCGAACACCTCGCAGGCAGCAAGGTTCACCGGTAGGCAAAAAAATGCCCCGGCCGGAAGGGCCAGGGCATCTTCATCCTCGCAAGGAGGTTACTTCACTTCCTCGAAGTCGACATCGGTCACTTCCGCATCCGCCGTTTCGCGCGTTCCGGCAGAACCCGCGTCACCGCCTTGTTGCTGTGCCGCATACATGTCTGCGCTTGCGGCTTGGAAGGCTGCGTTGAGCGCCTCGATTCCGCGGGTGCAGCCGTCCACATCCTGCGACGCATGGGCCACCTTGAGGTCGGACAGCGCGGTATCGATGGGACCTCGCTTGTCCGCGGGAATCTTGTCGCCAAACTCCTTGAGCTGCTTCTCCGTCGAGAACACAAGGGCATCCGCCTGGTTTAGCGTGTCCGCCTTTTCGCGGGCGAGCCGGTCCGTCTCGGCATTCGCCTCGGCCTCGCGCTTCATCCGTTCGATGTCGTCGGCGCTGAGTCCGCTCGAGGCTTCGATGCGGATCTTCTGTTCTTTTCCGGTGGCCTTGTCTTTCGCGCTGACGTGGATGATACCGTTCGCGTCGATGTCAAAGGTCACTTCGATTTGCGGGACACCGCGCGGTGCAGAAGGGATGTCAGACAGCTGGAACTTCCCGATGGTCCGGTTGTCACGGGCCATGGAGCGCTCGCCCTGCAGGACGTGGATTTCCACGCTCGGCTGGTTGTCGCTGGCAGTAGAGAACGTCTCGGACTTCTTCGTCGGGATCGTGGTGTTCGCCTCGATGAGCTTCGTCATGACCCCGCCCATGGTCTCGATGCCGAGCGACAGCGGTGTCACATCGAGGAGCAGCACGTCCTTTACGTCACCTGTCAACACGCCGCCTTGGATCGCGGCGCCGACGGCCACCACCTCGTCCGGGTTCACGCCCTTCGATGGCTCCTTGCCGAAGTAGGTGCGCACGGCTTCCTGAACCGCCGGGATGCGGGTCGAACCACCGACGAGAATGATCTCATCGATGTCCGACTTGTCGAGGCCTGCCGCCTTCAGGGCAGAAGCGCACGGGGCGATGGTCCGCTTGATGAGGCCATCGGCGAGCTGCTCGAATTTGGCCCGCGAGAGCGAGCGCACGAGGTGCTTCGGGATGCCGTCCACCGGCATGATGTAGGGCAGGTTGATTTCCGACGTCGTGGTCGACGACAGCTCGATTTTTGCCTTTTCTGCGGCATCCTTCAGACGCTGGAGGGCCATAGGGTCCTTCGACAGGTCGAGACCGCCGTTTTCGTCTTTGAATTCTTGGACCAAATAATCGATGATGACCTGGTCGAAATCGTCACCCCCGAGGTGGGTATCCCCGTCCGTCGAGAGGACTTCGAAGACACCGTCGCCGAGCTCGAGCACACTGACGTCGTGCGTTCCACCGCCGAGGTCGAACACGACAATCTTCTGGTCCTTTTGCTTCTTGTCGAGTCCGTAGGCCAGCGCTGCCGCCGTCGGCTCGTTGATGATCCGGCGCACATTCAAGCCCGCGATTTCACCGGCCTCTTTCGTGGCCTGGCGCTGCGCATCGTTGAAGTAGGCCGGAACGGTGATTACCGCCTCCGTGACTTCGTGCCCGAGGTAATCTTCCGCGGTCTTCTTCATTTTCTGAAGGACCATCGCGCTGATTTCCTGGGGGGTGTAGAGGCGCTCATCGATTTTTACCCGCGGAGTGCGGTTGTCCCCTTCGACCACTTCGTACGGCACACGGCGCACTTCTTCCTTCACATCGCCGAAGGACGAGCCCATGAAGCGCTTGATGGAGTATACCGTTTTGCGCGGGTTCGTGATGGCTTGACGCTTTGCGGGTTCGCCGACTTTGCGTTCGCCGCCGTCGACGAATGCCACGATGGACGGCGTAGTCCGGCGGCCTTCCGCATTCGTGATGACAACGGGCTCGTTGCCTTCCATGACCGCGACACAGCTGTTCGTCGTGCCGAGGTCGATTCCGATAATTTTACTCATGACGTGGAATTTTTCAGGGGTTTCGGCAAGGGCCGTGCCGGAGGCCCTGCCCTGCCAAATCTGTCACATCCCTGCCTTTGGCGCCCCCTCCCGACTGCCACCTTGTCCGAGGCACGCGTGGACATGCCACATCCGGCTGCCGTACCAACTGAAGGCTTCCCCGTCCACGAGCAGTGGCCGTCCCCCGGCCCGCTGCACCTCTTCCGCTTCGCGCGCCCCGAACGGATACGGTTCATTCGGCAGCAGCACGGCATCGCACGCTTCCCACGTCTTGCCGGGCTGCACCTCCGGATACCGGTTCATGTCAGCGTAGGCATTTTCCCAACCCCACCACCGCATCACGTCTGAGATGTAGGTGTCGCCCCCGGCCACCATCCAGGGGCGGGCCCACACGGCATAGACCGCCCGACCGCGCACCGGCCGTGGCTCCCCCCAGGCCTCGCGGATGCGGTCGATCCACTCGCATCCTGCGGCCCCGCATTCCACGGCATCTGCCACGCGCTGCATTTCCGCCCAAGCCGTCTCGACGGAGGAGATGTCGGTGACGAGGACGGGACAGGAGCGGGCGAGGTCCTCGATTTGGCCGCGCACGTTTTCTTCGCGGTTTGCCACGATGAGGTCGGGCTTCAGGTCGAGAATGCGGTCGTGGTGCACCTGCTTTGTGCCTCCGATGCGCGCGATCTGAGCAACGGCAGGCGCAGGGTGCACGCAGAACCGCGTGCGGCCCACCACGTTCGCACCCACATCCACAAGCCATTCCGTCAAGCTCGGGACACAACTGACCACCCGCATGGGACGAAATTAGGTCCTGCCTACCTTCACGGCGTGCGCCACTTCATCGCCGCAGTCGGTTTTTTTGCCGCCGTCTCGGCTACAGCCCAAACCCCGCGCGTCGGCGTCGTTCTCAGCGGCGGTGGCGCGAAAGGCGCTGCCCACGTCGGCTTTCTGCGTGTGCTCGAGGAGGCCGGGATTCGGGTCGATTGCATTGCCGGGACCAGCGTCGGCGCCCTCGTCGGAGCCTACTACGCCGCGGGATGGTCTCCGGCTGAGATGGATTCTCTGCTGCGCAGTCCGGAGTTCGAGCGGCGTTCATCGGGGGACCTCGGCCCGGTTTCCGCCTTTTTCCAACCTCCGGCCGACCCGTCCATTGCCTCCGTCCGGCTGACAGAGACAGGTGGTCCCGAGGCGCGGCTGATCCGGAGCTTCCCGACGGATTGGGGCCTGGTGCGCGAGCTCAGTCCGGCCACCGCTGGCGCGGCGGGCGATTTTGATCGGCTGTTCGTTCCCTTCCGGTGTGTGGCCGCGGACGTGGTGGAAAAGCGCGATACGGTGTTCTCCCGAGGAGATGTGGCAGAGGCCGTTCGGGCTTCCATGACCTATCCGTTTTATTTGGAGCCCATCGTGGTCGATGGCCATCCGCTCTTCGACGGTGGACTCTACAACAACTTCCCGAGTGACGTTCTCTACCGCGATTTCCTGCCCGACGTCATTCTCGGCTGCAATGTCTCGGACTTAAGTGCGCTGGACGATGCGGGCCAAGCTTCAGTCGCCCTGGAATTGCTGGTAACCCGGCCCTCGAACTTCGAGGAGTTGTGCGATGCCATGGTCATCGTGCGGCCAGAATTGAGCTGGGATACCTTCGATTTCGACGACGTGGCGGCCATTTCCCAAGCGGGGGTCGATGCAACGCGTGCGGTGCTGGATTCCGTGCTCGGTTTGCTGAACGCGGCGGGTGGACACTGGGAACCGGACACTTCCCTTGCCGACCGACGGGCAGCGTACCGTGCGGGCCTGCCACCGTTCGTGGTCGGCAGCTTTCAGGTGGAGGGCTTGGACGAACGGGCCGCCCGGTATGCAGAATCCATGCTGGAGCCGGGGGCGGGAGCAGAAGCCGCCTTGCGGCGTTTGGCGGCCGATCCCCACCTGGCATCGGTGCGGCCGTCCGCGGAATGGAACGCACAGACGCGTTCGTTCGACGTCACCGTCCATGCCCGGCCGGAGCGGCCGTTCCGGTTGTCTGCAGGCGGAAGTGTGAGCTCCTCGCCCGTCAGCATGGGCTACGTCGGCGCCACGTACGGCCGGTTCAAACGGGTGCCCACCACGGTGCGCGCGGCGACCACCTTCGGCAGCCTGTACAGTGCTTTCGACGCGGGAATTCGCTTCGACATCCGGGCTCCCATTGCGTTAGCCATCGAACCCTACTTTATTCTGCACCGCTGGAACTACGTGCGCAGTTTTGCCACGTTCTACCAGGACGTGCGACCGAGTTTCTTGACGATGAATGAGCAATCCGTCGGGGTAAACATCGCCTTTCCAGTGCGCGAGCATGCGGTGTTTCGCATCGGGGCGGCGGGGTTGCGTACGGTGGACGACCACTACGCGACTCAGGCGGATTTCAATCCAGCGGACACCACCGACCGGACCCGGTTCATCGGCGAAGCGTTCACCTTCGGCTGGCGGCACAGTTCGCTGCCGAAGAAGGCCTGGAACCGGGAGGGAAGCCTATTCGAGTGGTCGGTCCAAACCACGTCCGGAGTGGTGCGCAGTCTCCACCGATCCGACTCGGGCACCGCCCGGGGCGACACGGTGCGCATCGACGGCTCCACGGCACGCTTCATCGGCTCCTTCGAACGCTACTGGACCACCACCGAACGCGGAGCCTCGTGGGGCCTCAAAGGCAGCTGGTGCTTCTCGGGCGAAACCGAGCGCCCCACGCAACGCGGCACGGAGGTCAACGCCCGCCCGTTCGAACCCACCCCCGGAGTGCGGTCCCGGTTCCTCGAACGCTACCGCGGCCACAACTGGATCGCCCTCGGCACCGTGCTCGATGTACAGGTCTTCGAGACCGTCCGCATGCGTGGCGAGGCCCACGCCTTCTACCGCTACGAAGATCTCCGGGTCGGAGATTCCGAAGGACTCGGCACGATTTGCTCGCTGGCCACCTTGTCTGAATCGCCTTTGGGCCCCGTCGCCCTCGCGCTCGAGTGGTACGCCGGGGAGGCGGAACCGTGGTTGCTCGAGTTCACACTCGGCTACCGCATCTTCGGGGGGAGCTGGCGGCGCTGACGTACTTTCGCGGCATGGATTCCATTCGGTTTGGCGTCGTGGGTGCGGGCCACATCGGCAAGCGACACGCCGAGATGATTCGCCGCATGTCCGGCTGCAGTTTGGTGGCCATGGCGGACGTGCGGGACCGCGCAGCCTGCGGACTGGGGGAGGAAATTCCCTTGTACGCCTCGGTGGAGGCCTTGCTGACGGCCCATCCGGAGGTAGATGTGTTGAGCGTTTGCACGCCCAACGGACTCCACGCAGAGCACGCCATCGCAGGACTCCGGGCAGGATGCCATGTCGTGATTGAGAAGCCCATGGCCTTGAGCCGGAGGGAAGGGGAGGCGGTACTTCATGCCGCACTCGAAGCCGGCCGGCAGGTCTTTTGTGTCATGCAAAACCGCTATTCGCCTCCTTCGGTATGGCTGAAAGAAGTCATCGAAGGCGGGCGTCTCGGTGCGGTCCACATGGTCACCATCGAGTGCTTCTGGAACCGGGACGACCGCTACTATGCGGCTTCTCCGTGGAAAGGAAGTTTGGCCCTGGACGGCGGCACGCTGTTCACGCAGTTCAGCCACTTCATCGATATCTTGTACTGGCTGTTTGGCGACATCGAGGCCATTTCATCGCGTTTCCACGACTTCGCCCACGGCCACAGCACCGAGTTCGAAGACAGCGGATCGGTGGTATTCGACCTGGTGCAGGGCGGCACGGGGACGTTCGTCTTCTCCACGGCCGTCGACCGGACGAATTTCGCGAGCACCCTGACGGTTGTCGGTCAGCACGGCACCATCAAGGTCGGAGGCCAATACATGAACGAAGTCGTCCACTGCGACATCGCCGGCTACACCCTGCCAGAGCTCCCCGAAGCAGGCCCGGCAAACGACTACGGACACTACAAAGGGTCCGCGGCAAACCACCATTTGGTCTATGAAAACGTCGTTGCCGCCTTGCGCGGAACCGACCGCATCGCCACGAACGCGCTCGAAGGCCTGAAGGTGGTGGACATCATCGAACGGATGTACGCTGCTGGAGAGCGTCCACTCAAGCCGGGCGTGCGCTCGGCAGGCATTCAGGCCGCGGCCGTCTGATCAGCGTTCGATGGACTTCCGGACTGCCGCCATTTCGCGGTCGTTCGGAAACAGGGATTCCGTCAAGGTAAACCACTCGATGGCCGCAGCTCGGCTGCCGGAAGCAGCTTGTGATTCTGCGGTCACGATGACGGCAAACCGAAGCAAATCCCGTTGTACTTCTTCGAGACCAGACCCTCCAGATTCAGCGAGGAGAGCTTTTGCCTTCTTCCATGCTTCTTCAGCTTCCCGAGGCGATTTGGCTAACCAAAGCATGGTTCCATACAGCATGGTCGCGCCCACATCACCCGGGTCTAACGTCATCAAATTCTTGTAGTTCGCTTTTGCTTTAGGATACTTCGAATCGCTGTAATACGCCTCTGCCTCATTCATGTAGGCCCTACGCAGTTCGTTCAGGAAGGCCGTATAGGTCCCTACATGGTTTTTGGCCTTGTCCTTTTTGATGAACTTCAAGGCATACTTCATGGATTCAGCTAAAGCCTTCGGATACATTTCTTTCAGCTTTGCATCATCGCTTTCGTGAATCCGGAAGTAGGCTTCTGCCATGAAGGCATACGGCAGCGGTTCGTTCGTCGTTTTTTCGGATTCCGTGTAGCGGATTGCTTTGTAGAGTACCTTCTCGTACTTGCCATTCACCATCCAAATCAACATCTCATCGTAGTCCTTTTGCGGGATGAGTGGCTTGGCTTCATCTTGCCCGCGTACCCCGGTGGCAATCGCCAGGAGGAGAACGAAACTGAGTAGCAGGTTGTATTTCATGCAGATTGTGGTCCAAATGACATGCCGAAGATACGCGTGAACGGGAAGGGGGCAAATTTCTTCGGTGCAGCCGAGGCGTGGTTTCACGGCCGCGGCCGGAGGCCGCAGGCCTTCCAAACCGATCTCTGGTGCGCGATGTGTGTCGGCCGCAGCGGACTCCTCACTGCTCCGACCGGTTCGGGTAAAACCCTGGCCGTCGGGGTCGGTGCCCTGCTCGATGGCCTGGCCCGCGGGGCCACCGGTCCCGTCGGTCTGCAAGTCCTCTGGATCACCCCGGTGCGGGCGCTGGCCCACGAAATCGCCCTGAGCCTGGACGAGGCATCCGCCGGACTCGGCCTCGGATGGCGGGTCGGGGTCCGGACTGGTGACACCTCGGCGGCGGACCGGCGGTCGCAGCGCGCCGCCCTTCCCGAAATTCTCGTGACCACACCCGAGTCGCTCCACCACCTGCTCGCCACTCCCGGATGCTCTCGGACCCTGGGCGGGGTGCGCTGGCTCGTGGTCGATGAATGGCACGAACTCATCGGGTCGAAGCGGGGGGTGGCCCTGGAGCTCGCGCGCGAGCGCCTCTTCAGCATCCAGCCAAACCTCGGGGTGTGGGGACTCAGCGCGACCCTGGGCAATCCGACGGAGGCCCTCGCGGTGCTCGTCGGGCCACAGCGGGCGGAGCGCGCGCTGCACGTGCATCCGGACCTGCGAAAATCCACCGAGGTAATCCCGGTAATGCCCGATGCCGTGGAGCCGCTGCCCTGGGCGGGTCACCTCGGCTTAGGGCTGGCGCCACAGGTGGTCGATATCGTTCGGGCCCACCAGTCGACGCTGGTGTTCACAAACACGCGGGCCCAGGCGGAACGATGGTACCGGCGGCTGCTCGAAGAAGATCCGGAACTGGCGGGCGTGCTCGCCGTGCACCACGGTTCGCTCGACGGTACCCTGCGCCGCTGGGTGGAGGACGGTCTCCGGGACGGCGCGCTGCGTGCGGTGGTGTGCACGAGTTCACTGGATTTGGGCGTGGACTTCGGACCGGTGGAAGCCGTAGTCCAAATCGGAGGCCCGAAAGGCGTAGCCCGCTTCGCCCAACGCGCGGGCCGCTCCGGCCACCGTCCGGGCGCCGTCTCCCGAATCCACTTTGTGCCCACCCACGGACTCGAGTTGCTCGAATGTGTCGCCCTGCGCGAGGCCCTTGCGGCGGGCACGACTGAACCGCGCACGCCCCTTGAAGGATGTTGGGACGTGCTGGTGCAGTTTCTGTGCACCCTGGCCCTCGGGGAGGGGTGGCAGCCGGAGAACGTTCGGAACGCCGTGCTGCGCACGTGGGCCTTTCGGACGATGGACGAGGCCGCGTGGGCGTGGTGTTTGGCCTTCATCACGACCGGCGGGCCGGCGCTCGCCGCCTACGATGATTTCCGGCGGGTGGTGCCAGGGGAGGTATGGAGGATGCCTGCGGGGCGGCTAGCCCGGAGGGCCAGGATGTCAATCGGGACCATCGTGTCGGACCCGCTGTACCGCGTGCGCAAGCAGCGGGGAGGACTGCTCGGTCACGTGGAGGCGTCGTTTGCGACCTCGCTGGAGGTGGGGCAATCGTTTTGGTTCGCAGGCGAATGCCTCGAACTCCTGCGCGCACACGATTCGACGCTGTTCGTGAAGCCCTCCACGGCCACGACCCACCGCGTGCCATCGTACCAGGGCGGACGGCTCCCGCTGAGTTCAGAACTCGCATCCGGCCTGCGCAGGGCGCTCGAACAGGCCGCCGAGGCCCTCGC
>Ga0315899_10002884_pt1 | contig 18849 bp, 19 predicted proteins | sample LakEriMetagenome_2_FD_203518 | JGI IMG/M metagenome (GOLD analysis project Ga0315899, IMG submission 203518) | Freshwater fungal communities from buoy surface, Lake Erie, Ohio, United States - Buoy 4 MA112 | ecosystem: Environmental > Aquatic > Freshwater > Lake | place: USA: Lake Erie, Ohio... | reverse complement strand
ACTTAGATTAATCAGAGCAATCAAAAATCGCTTTGGAGCTTCCGATGAGGTTGGATGTTTTGATTTAAATGACTCTGGCATTGTTGGATTACCTGATCCAACTGGCTTATTCACATCCCGTCACACCGATCCAGTTCCGGGCACCTGTGTAACAGTTGCGTTAGAGGGCAGACGAGCCTTGCTTGCTGAGATTCAATCACTAGTTAGCGCACCAAACTCAGATGGTAGAGATTGGGGAAATTCAAGGCGAGTAACAAGTGGATTAGATAATTCACGGACTGCCATGACTTTGGCAGTGTTAGAGCTTCGCGCAGGAATTAAAATTTCAGGCCGAGATGTTTATGTTGCAACTGTTGGTGGCATGAAAATTAATGAACCATCAGCTGATCTTGCGGTAGCGCTTTCAGTGGCATCGGCTGCTAAATGTTTAGCTCTACCAGCTGATTTAGTTGCAATTGGTGAGGTTGGTTTGGCTGGTGAGATTAGAAAAGTTACTGGAATTACTCAGCGGGTATCAGAGGCCGCACGACTTGGTTTTAAAAGAGCAATCGTGCCAGTAGGTAGTGATTTAAAGATTGCTGGAATAGAGATACTAGAGGCAGCCCGAGTTGAGCAAGCAATTAGTAAGGTGAAGATTCACGAGTAATTCTTTCAAGCAGTTTGTGTATTTCGAATTCCAAGCTAATAGGATCCAATGAACCAAAAGTGCCAACCATTTTTGAATTATCAAGAGTCATACTCTTAGGGCGGCTACTTTTGAAACTTCGAACGAGCATTCTACATCCAGTTCTTTCTAAAATAATGTTAGCAATATCAAGCACATTGATTCTTTGAGTATCGCATAAATTATAAGTACCATCAAAAAGTTTGATTCCATTTACGAATTGACTGTAAACAAATCTAGATAAACTAGTCACGTGCAATAAGCTGCGGAAATTTGAGATTTTATCAACCATAATTTCTCCACGTAAAATCGCATCCTTGCACATTTTATAGATAAAACTTGAGTTATCGAATTCACCACCCCAGACTGTTGGAAGGCGCAGAATTACACTATGCCCGGTAACATCCTTGAAATAATTTTCTTGATTAATTTTGTAAATACCATATTTGTTGTCCACAGTTTTTCTCCCGTCTTCACGCCACGGTGAATTCAAGCTGAAGTCATACACATCCAATGAACTCAATAAAATTACCCGAGAGGTACAATTAATGAGTAAATCTAATATAGAACGGTCTAGGCTTTGATTGAAATTTGCGTTAACAAAAGATTCACGCCTAGGCCCCTGCGTAAGAATTATCCAAGAATTTTCCTTCATTTTCTGCAATGCTGTGGCAACTTCGTCAAGCTCTGCAGGCAAAACAAGCGTATTTAAACCTTTTTGTTTTAGATCATGACCTATACTTCTTGAGATGAATCCATTCTTGCCTATTAATATGATATCCGAATTATAGTTCATGTTTACTCATAAAAACACGTTGTAAAATGAAATATAGACGGGCGACAGTTGTGCCCTTGCTAGATAACTGTATTTTATTCTCTTTTTCATTAAAGTATCCATTCTTCCGTAATGATGTGATCCTGCCAATAAATAAACTATCAAAACCAACACACTTCTCTAAATGAGTGAGCGAAAATTGCTTTTGAATGTTAAATGCACGGATAATTCTCACCGTTACAGATTTAAACAAACCGCTAAAAACGAAAATATAAGCGCCCTGATAGAGCAAAACAATAAAACTGATTTCACTATAACTTAACCTATTGCTTAGATTAGGTAAAAAACTAATCAAATGGAATGTTACAAAGCTTGCTAGAAGCATGTTACCAACTGGACCAAATCTAGATTTAATCTTGCTTGCACAAAAAACAATTAAATGACCAAAAACGATATAAATCATTTAGGAATCCGAACATGCATTATTTTTACAAGTAAATTGACTAGATGGAGAATATAAATCCCTTGCTTAGTTAAATGGACATCATTTTGGTCGCCGGTAATAAGCTTAAGATGAAAAGTTCCTAAAAGCCTTGTTTTCCAAACATAATTTGATCCTCCGTGTGGATAGAAAGCCAGAATGGATTGTTTAGAGAAATCAGGTAATTCCTCAGTTAACATTTTTTTCAAAATTTGAAGCGAAATTGCTCGATATAATAGTGACAGAAACTCTAATAAAATCAAGTATGAGATAGCAAGACAGAGGGCAATATCAACAATGCTCACGCTTTTGGACTCAAAAATTTCAAAATACCAATTCAGCAAAACTGCATGAGAAATAGTGGAGAGCATTAATCTCTTTTGGTGACCAATCTTAATTCTGGCAATATCAAATAGTTTAGTAATCCCTATGGTAGTGAGACTCAAGATCAGAAAAATTGATAACAGTAGCACTGAGTTATTCATACGTTATATTTCTAAAGATTTTTTCGAAAACCAAATTTTTGGCAGATAACCTATAATTAGATGCTCTTCACTCAACAAACCTTTTTCGAGAAAATCAACAAATGCTTCTTTTGCTACAAAGAAATAGCTTTTCAAAAAATTAGGAACGTATTTGGACTTACTAATCGGACCAAGCTTAGAATTCTCTGAATAACTCATTGGGCCGCAAATAGCAATTCGGATTTTAACATTTTTACCTGATATCTGTTGATATAAAAATGAATTAAACTTCTTTTGCTTGGAATACAACTTATTAGGATAAAATGGGTTGATATAACTCATTGAGCTGATAAAAAATATTTGAATATTAATTCTATTCAAATCACTAATTTGGGAAATGATTCTCCAAGGTGCGATGGTATTTACATTAATGCTCTCGAGTATCTCATCAAAGGTTAGATTGACATTTGTAGAGTGGGTGGCACTCAGCACGAAAAGATTCATACTATCACACTGCAGTGACTTAATTTTTTGATCAATAAATTCTGTTAATCTTGAAATTTCTGAATCAATCTTCAAATCTATTTTAATGTGCTCACTATGCTTGAACTTCTCTCTGTGATCTGTTCGACAACTTGTTAAGACTAAATCATTTGGATCAATTCTCTTGCAACTTGATATCCAGTCAGCTAAGAATGAACTATCTCCCAAAACCACATTAAGGTTAGATTTAGTTGACACCGTTAACCATTCTATAACTGTTAAGCCTGATTGCATCGATTTCAAGATCAGATTTAACTAATCTTTCTTCAAATAATTTGTAAGAAAATTTCTCACCTACGGGATTAAAGTTATAGGGAAAATCTGTTGAATACAAGATCTTGTGTGAATCAACCTCGGCTCGAATAGTTTTCAACCATCTTATAGATAGATGAAAGCTTGATATATCTATATATACATTATCTAGTTTACTAGTCATTTCAATACCAGTTTTTGTCATGGGAAATCCGCCATACCCAAGTATCCAAGTATACATGCTGTATTCATTCAAAAATGCTTCCAATTCTTGTGAGTCCATCCAATCGAGGATTAGATAAATCGGCTTATTCAGTTTTATCAAATGTTGACTCATTAAGTTACGTAAATCGTCAATTTTTAATTTATGCCAGAACATATGAATTTTCAATCCGAAAACTTTTTCATGGGCCAAAAGTGCCAATTCTTCGATGGAAACTGAATTTTTAGGATTGATCCAACACCATAGTTTAATCTCATCTATCGTTTGGAATTTTTCAATCATTTTTGTATTGTCGGGTAACATAACCTTTTCCAGTGTTTTAAATCTTGAGCTGAAGAGCCTATAAAATGGTCTGAGTTGATTTTTATCATTATAAAATGAACTAGTAAGATACTTTTGAATTTTGCGTCCAATGAAGAAATTCGAAAGTATATGTTGAAATCTATACATATTTCTGCTTTTAGCTGGTTCGGTACCCACAGTACATTGAGGGCTGACTACGACTACATCATGAATTGCAGTTTTTATATAACTTTCTAAGGTATCCGTGTCACTTTTTTCGTGATCATAGTAAATATGTATATCGGCTGATTTCATTCTACAAGTCATTTCCTAGATATCGTTGGATTTGCCTACTTTGAAAAATTGAATCCTTAGACACTTCAAATTGACTAATCAATTCAAAGTACTCAGGGTACATTCTTTGAATCTGACTTGTGTTACAAATAGAATCTTTTGTAAGGTAGACGTTCCCGCCAAGATTAATCACTAAATCAATAATTCCAACCATAAAATGGTTGGAATTATTCTTAACTACTTTCTTAATTCCTATATCGATCCCAATACTTATAGATTCACTGTTACGAAACCCGGGCTCTGATATTCCCACTTTTGGGGGATGAATCTTGATCCCACACAATTCTGAATTTAGTTCATGTTCATTGCAGTAATCCAAAAGTTTTCTGATTGAAACTTCAGCCGATGCAATCGGAAAAAAAGCCTGTATTTCTACAAATCCCTCCGGATAATGTAATTGGTTTAATTCAGGAAATTTATGGTGAATGAAATTCCAGTCTAGGAAATTGCCTTCATGAAAATTGCTAGATGCACTTTTTAATTTTACTGTGTAATATTTAAAACTATTGAGTAATTTAAGGCTCATATCGTTATAGAAAATCCTTACGATTTTCCAAAACCTCACTTGATCCAATCCGATTATTTTGTTATTAACCTTAGATGTGATACCAGAAGCGCTTGTTGAAGTTGCAGCTTGTGCATTAAGATTTGCTAAAGTTAAAAAACCCCGCCCCGTGGGTTTGTTATCAACAACATTGAAGCAATCAACCCAGCCTACAATAAATTCAAATTTACTTTTTGATGTCAACAGTAACTTTATGCCCTCTTCTATAGTATCAAAACAGATTTCTTTATACTGGATACTAAAACTAGGTTTTTTAATAATTCTTATTGTAGCTTCTAAGATAAAGAGATTACTTCCAATAAGTAAATTCTGGGAATATATCTCTTCCAATTTTAATTGTTGCATTTTGCCATATCTATCGCAGGTGATAACTGAGACTATATTTTTATTAAAATTTCCAACTTTCCAACTATTTTTACCGTGTACATTAGTAGCTATAGCGCCTCCGATGCTCACCTCGCCAATTCCAGGTAATGACTCGAGTATATAGCCATGCTTTGTTATTGAGTTTAAAACCTCATTTAATGTATAGCCTGCTGAGACTGTTAAAAGATCTTGTTTGTGATTGATTACCATTCTGGTTTTCAGTTTTTTTGTTGATATGGTTATTGAATTTTGAGATTCGTTCGGAAAAAAAGCATCGCCATAACTTAATCCTGAACCCATAATCGAAACACCAACTTGTGATTTTGTATTAGACAAGATTTCAGTTATTTCTTCAACAGTCTTTGGTTCATAAAACTCGACTTCAGACCTCAAATTGAGACCATAACCAGTTATTTTTTTTATCATATTTTACTCTTGTATAAGCGTATTCTACGAAATAGGATTAGCCCAGCAGATTTTGCAACTGAAACAAAATTAGCTGCTCTAAAAGCTTTTGATACTCCCCATTGTCTATCCGAATTTGTAACGGGGATCTCCATGTAACTTATACCGCGTGAGATTAATTCGCATAGAATTTCACATTGATATGCATATCCAGATACTGCAAAATTTAATTGCTTAAGATTTTGCGACTTATGTAAAACTGCCCCATTGTAATATTTCAACTTATTGCCAGAAATTAAGTTTATAACCTTCGTGAAAACTAGAGAAAGATTCCGCCGAAATATTGATCTTGAATCATTCTTTCCGAAAAATGGTACGATCGAATCTGCTTGACCCTTATGGTTCAAAATAGTTTTGATTTGTTCAACAGTCTCTACGTTATCGCCATTAATCAACATAAAATAAGTTCCGCGGCATTTTTTTGCTGCTTCTAAATATCTAAATCCTAAACCTTTATTTTTTTTTTCATCAAACAACTCAAAAGCACAATTCTTAAGATTTTTAATGTCGTGACCTAATGCCAATGAAATAGTAGCATCGGTGGAACCGTCACTAACTAACATAATTTCAAAATTAATATCAAAATTGTGGATGGCTTTTTGAATTGTTGAAAGCGTAGATAAAATGTTATCTTCCTCATTGAAACATGGAACAAAAAGGGTTACTTCATATGTCATTTGAGAACAAAAGTTATATAGTTCATGCGTGCAAACATACCATAAAACTAGACTTATTCCCTGGGTTTTGTTCTCGTGGTTCTGCTTGGTAATCCTTTTATCCATTTTAAAGATAACGTTCCAAGTTGATCCAATTCATGACGGTACTTTTTATTCCTCGGGATTTGCATTAACTCAAAACTTGCTCATTTATAAAGACATAGCAACTTCCTATGGGCCCATAACACATCTATTTTCTGCGATTTTAATTAATTTTTTCGGAACTAGCCTTATGGTTCACAGAATTGGATGGTTATTATTGCAGTTATTTATTGCGTTAATCTCATTTAAGTTATTAATGATCAAATTGAATTTTAATAAGTCTTTTTTCTTAGCTATTTCCTTGATACTACTAGATCCAAATGCAATGGGGATTTCTTTAGGGTATGTACATGCCAGTCGATACTGGCCTAATCAAATTATTGTACTAACCTCTTTAATAGTTGTTTTATTGGTTTACAAAATTTTATCATTGAAACGCAATTTAAATTTTTTAATTTTTTTATTAGGTATGATCAATTGTTTATTCCCTTTTATCAGAGCCCAGTCTTCCGTTATATTTATTTTTATAACAGGTTTTGTTTTGTTTTTATTTAAAAGCAATCCTAAATCACTACTTTACTTTCTATTCGGTACATTTATCGGTTTAGCTTCTTTAATGGCGACTCTATCGAAATACATGGATTTTGTAGAGTTTATTAAGCAAACTCTTATTCTGCCGCTCGATCCTTCAGTCCCATATAGCAAATTTGATTTTATTGGCACTTCAAGATTTTTAGTAATTGTTTTGTTATCTGTAAGTTTCTTTTATTTAGTTTTTTTCACAACCAAAATTCTAACTTTGTCAAAATTCAGAATTAGTCATTTTCTGCTTGACTTATTTTTCACATTTATATTATTTTATATTGCATGGCAATCGATTCAATATTCAACATTGAATAATTCCTACAAAGACCCTTATTTTTTAGTTCTTACTCTAGTTAGAGGAAGTGGTATTGCATTCACTGTTTTATTACTTGCGCTTTTACTTTATTTTGTAACCAAAGCGTTATTCGAGAGAAATGAATTAATTGATTCGTCTAATAGAAGATTAGTTATTTTTGCATTATTGATGTTATTTTTTAATCTGATTACCATATATCCAAAATTCGGATACCTTCCATATTTACTTCCTTTAACAGCGCCGCTTCTATTTACTTTACCATTTTTGAAGATTTACAAGGAGAATTTCTTTGCATATTTCTACAAAGTTGCTTTGGTGTCTACGATTGCCACAATTTCTGCTACTTCGATCTATACTTCATATTCCTACCAAAGCTACAATTTAGAGTTACTTCGATCTACAAACCTAACGGCATCTAGAACTATCGATAAAGAAATCTCATTCTTAAATCAACTTAAGCCCCGAAGTGTAGTTTGGGGTTCGGGTTGCTACGAACTAATGTCAGCAATTACAGGGAAGTATCTGCCAATTGGAATAAACTATGGTCCAGACATTCCATATCCGCCTAAGAAACAAGTGGGCAAACTTTATCTGTCTTGTGATGAAAATTTTTCAACGTTCGGAACCGAAATATACAAATCAAATGTAGATGTTTTTGCTATAATTACCAGCAACAGAATTTTAAAAGTTTTGGATTTAAGGTAATTCAAGTGTTTCTATAATTGTTAGCAAGCAAGTAATTACTCTCTGTTCCTATATCTATGTGTATGCCATCGATTTTATAAGTATAAAACTCCCTTATATTACTTGGGATAAAATCTCTACTGAAATCGGAAATGCCAAGATTTAGATTTTTTAAAGATAAAATCTCAGAGACATCTGAGGCAAAAACTCCAGCGTTTGCCCACTCATATTTAGTTGACAAAGGCTTTTCTTCATAAGTGATGGCCATTCCATCTGTGCTAACTTCCAACATTCCACAACCAGCGAAACTCAGGGGCTCAAAAATACCCATTGTATATTTGGCTTTTTTTGGTCTGTTTAAATGGCATTCAAGAAAATCGCGTAAGTTTATATCAGAATAATTGTCAGTGTGAATAAATAAAATTGTTTTAAATTCACTGAACATTGTAATATACTCCAATAAGCTTCCACCTGTACCGAGTAATTCAGGCTCGTGTACAGTTTTAAGTTTGACACTGTTATTGTAATTATTCAATATAAATTTATTTATTTTTTCGCTCAGGTAGTGCGTGTTGACAAGAATCATACTGGCATCAATACTCATTAGTTTGTCTATCCAAATTTTGAGAATTGGCACTCCCTTGATAGGAAGCAAGACTTTTGGTGTATCGATTGTACGATGCCCTAATCTAGATCCGTAACCTGCAGAAAATAAAATAGCACCTACTTTATTATGCACGATAAAATATCCGAGCTTGTGATTGGGATATTGCCAACGCGCTGTACTTGAATTGCTGCTCCGATTGACCCCAATAATGCTGCTTCCTCAAGTGAGGCACCACACGCTAATGCCAATCCAGAGATCACGAGCAATGAGTCACCTGCACCAGATACATCTACAGGGTTTTTAGTTAAAGACGGAATCAACTCTGGCTGTGACATCGACTTTGAAAGCTTAGATTTTAGGAATAATCCGTCAGCAGCTAGGGTCATAATCAAATTCTCAACTTTCATCTCATCAAAAAACTCACGAGAGAGCTCAGCTAGTCCGCTGTCTTGATTCCGCAAAGCCAATCTAATTTCATGCTCTGTTGGGGTTATGAGATTTACTCCTTTATATTTAAAAATATTCCCATACTGCGAAGAGCTTTGACAATCTGCAGCCACCATAACTTGGTGAAGATTAGCCAGCGTTAAAATCTTATCAACTAAATCCTTACCTAAAACACCATAGTTAAAATCTGAAAGTATTATGAGATCATACTGATTGATTGTCGAATTAAGCATCTCAAATATCAATTTCTGATTTTCTAAGTTAATTTCATGAGGCGAAAGCTCGCTAACGCGAAAAACTGGCCTTTGATGAAGCCGAAATCTTTTTTTTAGGCTTGTCTTTCTGCCAAGCTCATAGTAGAAATTTGAATTAATCCCTGTTTCGTTAAAGTCACTAATAACTTCTTCCCCGGTCGCATCTTTACCAATGACAGAAATAAAAGTGGTTTTTGCCCCTAAACCCTGTGCATGTTTAGCCACAATCCCTGCGCCGCCAATAAATTTAAATGACTCGATTGGGCTCGCAATCACATTTCCATCTTCCTGTGACAACCCAATAGGTTCGCAATTGATATACTCATCTAGAATTACATCGCCTAAAACTAGTATTCTCTTCTCCGCAAAGTTTCTCACCCTATTCTTAAGCGCATTACTCGTAATTGAATATCGCTGTACAAAATTTTTCGGAAAAAGTATTTTTGATGAATCAAAATTATTCTCTTCATTTAACAAGTCTCGGGAGTTAAAAACATGGTCGCCAGAAGAAAAAAACAAAGCACCGCCATATTTGATTAAAACTTTAGATTCTTCATTCTCTAAATTTTCAAATTCTTTCCCCTTTAAAACAATTTCGGGCTTCAACTCATCAATCAAGTCGCAGATTGGACCATCGATTCGAATTACTTGGTCAACCAATTTACATTGAGCTAAAGATTCTAGTCGGTCCTGAAATGATATGAATGCAGGTGGTTTAGAAAATTCCTCATTAGTGATGCCTACAATTAAGAAGTCGCCTAACTCTTTAGCATATTTAAAAAGTCTTAAATGCCCGGGATGCAATACATTAAAAGTGCCCGAAATGAAAACTTTTTTCAATTTATTCATCCTTTTTGAAACTTCTGCCTAGGGTTATATTACCAAAAAATAAATGTTTTGTTGAATTATAGATGTAGTATTGAACCATGATCGCTGCGGTTTTAGTGGAAATCGGTAAACCTTTAGAAATTATTGCCGATATAATTTCGCAACCTTTACGTGATGGACAAGTAAAAGTAAAAATGATTTATTCAGGTTTATGCCGAAGCCAACTAATGGAGATTGATGGCTTTCGTGGAGAGGATAAATTTCTACCCCATTTACTTGGGCATGAAGGGGTTGGAATAGTATTAGAAATTGGAAAATTAGTTACGAGAGTGAAACCAAAAGACCAAGTTGTTTTGAGTTGGATAAGAGGCGAAGGCTTAAGTGAGCCCGGGGCAATCTATAAATCAAAAAAAGGGGTTTTAAACTCAGGTCCCGTTGTAACACTTTGTTCTGAGGCAATAGTTTCCGAGAGTAGAGTTTACAAATTAGATCATGAAGTACCATTGCCAGTAGCTGCAATATTGGGGTGTGCTGTGGCAACCGGAGCAGGCGTGGCAATAAATTTTCAAAATGAAATTAGAGATAAAATCGCTTTGGTTAATGGGCTCGGAGGAGTTGGAGTTAACACGCTTTTAATGGCTAAAAACTTTAACCCTAAACTAATTATTGCTTCTGACATCGACCGAAATAAGTTAAACGTTGCACAGCAACTAGGTTTCACTAATTTAGTAGATTTAACAACTATTGATTTAAAGTCTCAAGTAGACAAGTTAACTTACGGTGCAGGAATTGACATTGCGTTTGACTCAAGCGGTTCGGTCGCAGGCATTGAAAATGCATTTGATGTGTTAAATAAAAATGGTCTGTTGGTTTTTTCATCTCATCCTAAGTATGGAGAGTTTATGAAGATTGATCCATTTGAGTTGATTAATGGGAAAAAAATAATTGGCTCATGGGGCGGTGGATTACCACTCGAGGAAACACTTAAAACTGTTTTGCCATTTTATCTTAAGAATTTACTGAATTTAGATAGTTTGATCTCAGATGTATTTCCTCTTTCTAGGGTTAATGAAGCTATAGAATTAATGAGGCTCGGTAAAATACTTCGACCTGTAATCAGTATTGAATAGCATGAATAAAGTTGCAATCCTTGGCTCAAGCTCATTTTTTGGAAAATCTCTAATTGATGAGTACCTCACAAAAGGGAATTTAGTACTTGGTTTATGTAGAACCAGCCCTAACAACCCTATAATGACGTCTTATCTGAGAAACAAAAATATATCTAATCTTCAAATTTTTGAAGCAGATTTAAAACTAAATATAGAAGGAATCATACAAAGACTAAGGGATTTTAAGCCGGACTATGTCATTGATGCGGCAGGGCAGGGTATGGTGGTTGAGAGTTGGGAACAACCACATAATTGGTTTGAAACAAATTTAAGTCAGAAATCCAAATTGCTCAAGGCTCTAATGAGTTTTGAGTTCCTAAAGAAATACATAAAAATTTCTACGCCGGAAGTTTATGGATCTTATTCTAATAAGATAAAAACAACTCATAGCTATAATCCTTCAACGCCATACGCTATCTCTCATGCTGCCATAGACATGCTATTGCAATCTTACTTTAAAGAATTTAATTTCCCAATGGTTATTGCTAGATTTGCGAATTTTTATGGCCCTGAACAACAGTTGTATCGAATAGTACCCAAGTCAATCATTACGTGTCTAAAGTCTGAAAAATTAGGATTGCATGGTGGAGGAATTTCGAAAAGATCATTCATTTATAAAAGTGATTTTGTATCTGCAGTTGAATTGCTGGTCAAGAATAGTGAGCTAGGAAAGGTTTACCATTTTTCAGACGATTCATTGCTTTCTATCAAAGAAATTGTGGAGATTGTCTGCGTTTTATTGAATAAAAATTATGATGAATTTGTATTTGATGTTCCTGAAAGGTCTGGGAAAGATTTCAAATATGATTTGGATATTTCAGAATCCGCTTCAATAGGTTGGAGACCAACAACTGGAATAAGAGAGGGAATTGAAAATACAATACACTGGATAACCGAATATCAAGATGCTATTCTAAAAATGGATTTGTCTTATAGATATAAGCCATAATTAGTGTTATAATTTTTTATGAAGAATTTTTATCCAGAAAAATACAAAAGCGATAGTCTCCTTGAGATAAGGCATAATTATTTACCAGAGCAATTTAAAAACTCTGCAGAAATTCTTGATTTAATTAGTAAAGTTGTAGAAATTGGGGATTTTACACTCGGTCAGTCAGTTGACGAATTCGAAGAGAATTTTGCAAAAAAAATTGGTGTTGAACATGCGGTTGGGGTCGGAAGTGGCACTGATGCCATATTTTTGACCCTTAAAGCTCTGGTTGACCAGGAATACGGTGAAAAATTCGAAGTAATCACTACTCCATTTACTTTTTATGCAACTATTGGAGCCGTTGCTACAGCAAATTTTGTACCCGTTTTTTCAGATATTTCAATTGACGACTTCAACATTGACCCATCTGGCATAAGTAGCAAAATTACAAAAAACACCAAGGCAATTTTACCTGTTCATTGGGCCGGTAGAATTTGTCGAATGGATGAAATAAACAGTATTGCCAAATCTCATGACCTATTTGTAGTGGAAGATGCCTGTCATGCAATACTTGCAAGTTATAAAACCAGAATGGCAGGGACTTTTGGGTCTGCTGGCTGCTTTTCATTCCATCCTTTAAAGAATCTAAATGTTTGGGGTGATGGTGGAATAGTAGTCACTGACTCTTTAGCTTTGGCAAATAAGCTTAGGTTGTTAAGAAATCACGGACTTATTGATAGAGATACGTGTTCATTTTTTGGGTACAATTCACGCCTCGATACTATTCAGGCAGTCGTTGCAAATTATTTACTTAAAAATAGAATTGATGAAATTACCAATTCTAGAATAAAAAACTCTAAATTATATGATGATGGCCTAAAAGAAATTAATTCTTTAAAAATTCCGCAGAGGCACACCCAGCTAAAGGAAGTTTTTCACCTTTACAGTTTTCTGGCTGAAAATAGGGATTCTCTTTTGGAATTTTTAGTTAGGAATGGGGTAGACGCAAAAATTCATTACCCAATTCCGATGCACCTGCAACCTGCGGCTAGAAAGTATGGCTACGCCCGCGGTGACTTTCCAGTTGCAGAATATGTCACGCAAAATATTATTTCTCTGCCTGTTCATGAATTTGTTAAAGAGGATCAAATTTATCGAGTGATCGAATTAATCCGAAAGTTTTATTCATGAGTTCTTCAAAAGTAATCCAGATTCCATTTGTAGATTTAGGCGCTGATTTTACAAAAAATGAATCTGAGTATCTCGAAGTCTTTAAAAAAATTGGTCGATCAGGTCAGTATATTCTAGGAGAAAATGTAATTGATTTTGAAAAGAATATTGGTTTGCTCTTAAAGACAAAACATGTAATTTCTGTTGGTAATGGCTCGGACGCGATAGTTTTTGTACTAAAGGCACTTGGAATAGGACCTGGAGATGAAGTTATTACGGCCCCAAATTCATTTATAGCGTCTGCCTGGTCAATCGTCTCAGTTGGAGCTGTTCCTGTATTTTGTGATATTGATGAAAGCCTAAATCTTAACCCAGTTGAACTAAGTAAACATATAACGAAAAGAACTAAGGCCATTCTCGCGGTTCACTTAGCGGGCGTCCCAAGTAAAATCGATGTTATCGAAAACATATGCAAGCAGAACAAAATTTACCTTATTGAAGATTGCGCACAATCGATCGGATCGCTTTACAAGTCCCGGAGCACGGGTACTTTTGGCATTGCAGGTGCATTTAGTCTCCATCCACTCAAGAATTTGGGGGGTTTAGGGGATGGAGGATTTATAACAACCGACAATGCAGAGCTTGCCAATTCTCTTTCTTTATTGCGTAACCACGGATTATCGAATAGAGATTCTGCAGAAACTTGGGGATACAACTCACGCTTAGATGAACTTCAAGCTGCATTCTTGAATATTCGCTTGCAAAATTTCCATAAAAATAAGAAGCGAGTTCAAGATATAGCTTCATACTTCATGCAGAATTTAACCTCTGAAATTGAGACACCAAAAATTGATTCAGACATGGATGTTTTCTGGCACAGATTTATACTGTTCACTAAATCCAGAGATTACATACGAGAAGAATTGATGAATAAAGGTGTCGACACAAGAATTCATTATCCTATACCGATACACCTGCAGAATTGTTCAAAAAATCTAGGCTATACCCTCGGGGATTTTCCAAAGACAGAACGACAGTCATATGAATCCTTTAGTCTTCCTCTGTATGCACATTTGTCTGATCTTCAAGTCGAGTATATAGTTCAATGTCTGAACACAATCGTTAAAAAGGCCCTTTAAAATCAGGATGAGGAATATCGTGCAAAGAGTTTAAATCTTTGGAATGAAAGTTTGTATAGTCTTGGTTTCGATCTAGGTAGGTTAGAATTTCAAAGATAATTCTTTCATTTGAAATGTACTGAGACTTAGTAAGATTAAAACTTGTTGGTTCGGGAATATTATCTCGTAGTATACATAATGGTGGTTTAACAATTTTACTAAATAATTTTTCGACAACTCGAAAAGCTATTTCAGAGGCTACAGAAAGTACCGGGTACCCATCGTCTATAATTACAAGCTTTTTTGTCTTATTCACCGATTTGTATATTGTATCTAAATCTAACGGTGCATAGCTTATCAAATCTATATGCTCAATGCTGACTTTAGCACTATCGAAAAAGCTATAAAGTGCCCTAACTTGATTGGTTTGATAAGAGGATGTGACGATTGTTAATTCTTCTCCCTGCTTCAAAACTCTACTTTTATTCAATGGTAAATGATAAATCTCGTCTGGTACATCTTCGATGACATCATGTATCCATCTATGTTCTATAAAAATTACTGGGTTTGGATCTTCAATTGCTGAAATCAATAATCCTTTTGCAGTATAAGGCGATGATGGTGAAACGACTTTTAACCCTGGAATGTGAGCAAACCAGGCATGCAGCATTTGTGAATGTGTTGGGCCCTGCCCCCACCCTTTACCTACAATCAATCTAATGGTTACTGGAACTGAAGACCTGTTTCCAAACATGAAATACCATTTTGCTGCACTGTTTACCAATTGATCCATTGCTAATAAGAAAAAATCTAAACGCTGGTGTGTGATAACGCTTCCAACACCAGCAATTCCTAGACCAACCCCGACGCCTGTAAGTGCATTCTCGGAGGTGGGAACGTCATACGCCCTATTTTCACCGTAAAATTCAACAAGATTTTCTGTTGTCCCAAAAATTCTCTTAGGATCATTGTGGCCCAGACCATAACTGACAAGCAGTGGATTTTGGTGCATTGATTGAACTAAAGCCTCATTAATAGCTTGAGTGGTTTTAATTAGTCTCATACTTTGGCTTTAAAAACATCACTAACCGAGTTAATAGTTTCAGGAAATGGAGAATTTTCAGCAAATACAAAAGCGGATTCGATTTCACTATCAATTTTTGTCAACTCTAGAGATCTTTCACTTTCAAAATTTTTGTCGGCTTTGACCAAAAACTCTTCCAATTGATTTAGTGGATCACTCAATAAACCTTTTTTTATTTCACTTTCTGTACGATATCCCAAGTGGTCATCATTATTTGGACCACAATGTTCTAAAACTCGAAAGGTCTTGATTTCCAGGAATGAAGGTTTTCTAGTACGTTTAACAGTCTCAATAGCTAACTGAATTTCATCTAAGCTATTCATGTCAAAATCTGAAATGACTTGAGAACTGATTCCAAATTCTGCCACAAGCCTAAAATTCTCTCGCTTCAATGATTGTCTCGGATTCTTGTTTGTATATACTGAAAAATCATTGTTCTCGCAAACAAATAGCACTGGGATATTTCTAACCGCGGCATAATTGACACTCTCATAAAACACCCCCTCTTCGGTGGCTCCATCCCCTAAAAAAATCACGCTTATACTGTTTTCTTCTTTAAGTGATATAGCTTCTCCAATTCCAACACCTATGGGTATCGTATTACCAACAATTGCTGTTGCGCCCATAAAATTAACATCTAAGTCAATTAAATGCATTGAGCCACCACGGCCAAGAGAACAACCCGTCACCTTTCCATATAGTTCAGCAATCATTTTGTTCAAACTACCACCCTTTGACAGGTAATGTGCATGGCTTCGATGACTACTCACTACGTAATCAGATTTGGTAAGAAAAGCACAAACAGATGCAGCGATTAATTCTTGGCCAACAGATAAATGAATTGGACAACGCATTTGATTTTGTATGTATTTCTGTGCAATCGTATTTTCAATTTTTCTTATTCTTAAAGCATTAAAATATATTTTTTTGACCAAATTTAGATTCAAGGTATGAACCAATAATAATCGCCATTATATCCCACATCTTTGAAAAATGCCTCCCAATCAACTGTACTCATGTAAGTTTGGGCGGTTAGGTTCCAAGATTCCATGCGATTTTTCTCTTCTGAATTTCTATATGCATCTACAACAATGAATGCATGCTTTTTTGAGACTCGAACGACTTCCTTGAATGCTTTCTTACATTCTTCTAAATCTAGATTATGTAAAGTATTTATGGATATAACCAAATCAAAGGAATTATCTTTAAAATCTAACTTTTTTGCGTTCCCAACTGAAACATGCTGCTTAACTTCAGGCATGCAATTTTCTATCGCATAATTTGAAATGTCAATGCCTTTAACTTTGAGTTTAGGGTTTGAACTTAAAAAATCGTAAAGCATAAATCCTTTGCCGCAACCGATATCTAGAATCGAGTCATTACTTTCCAACCCATAAAATTCTATAAAATCCTTTACAACTTGGCTCCAGTATTTAGGATTATAAGAGAATCCACCATACCCGTGACGTCTTTCTCCATCAAAAAATTCCCGTCCAAACTCTCTAGCAATCTTTCTATCATCATCAGTCTTGGATGAAACTCGTTCATTCAAATTGCGCGGAGTTACAGGATAATTTCGCAGTAAATTCACTTCGCGTCCACCTCCAATAAGTGTCATAAATTTAGAGCTTTCATTTGCTCCACCGTGTGAAATCTTAACTCATCCTTAAGATTTCCAGATTTATATTCTTGAGTTAAGTCCTCGATAGCATGTCTGACACTTTTTCTCGGAATAAAACCTGCCTCTTTGATTTTTGTTGAATCAAGTCTATAAGATCGAGGATCGTTAGAAACTTCGTAGCTAATTTCACATTTAATTTTTTCGCTAATTAAAGCAGCTAAATCTCGAATTGATAGATTCTCAAATCCAGCATTATAAATCCCTGATAAGTCCAACGAACCTAATACACATGATTCATAAATGCTAACCATATCTTCAATGTTTATGTGGGGGCGCATTTGGTCGCCTCCAAATACTCTAATGAGTCCTTTATCTAAGGCTTGAAAAACTAAACTGTTGACTGCAAGATCTAATCTCATTCTAGGAGAAAACCCACACACTGTGGCTGGCCTGATACAAATTACATTAAATTCTTTGGTGTAAGAAAGTACTACTTGCTCTGCCACCATTTTTGTTTTATTGTAAGCAGAAATAGGATTTCTAACTGTAGATTCTGTGACTTTTGGCTCGTTTGAAACACCATAGACACTACCCGAACTAGCATAAACAAATTTCTTGACCCCGGATTTCTTGGCCCATTCCAAAATTTTAAATGTTCCTAGTGCATTAATTTCCCAAGATAATGATTCATTTAATTCTACACTTGGGTCATTAGCCACATTTGCAAGATGGACAACTACATCAAATTTTTCTGCCAGTAAATCATCTATACACCTAACATCACCTTTTATAAATCGCAACTTAGATTGATCCGACTTATTCGCGATTGAATTTCCGAACCACATAGTATCCAATACGGTTACATCTAAATTTGACCGAACTAAGTTCATTACTAATTTTGAACCGATGTACCCACAGCCCCCAGTAATTAATACTTTCATGCTAAATTCACTTTGGATGTTAACACTGTAAGTTGTTTCATAAGCATGTGAACAAGTGAAATTTGTAAATCTTCAACCACCTGCATATCATTTACTGCGAAATGAATTAATTCCTTTACTAAACCTTTTGCTTTTCCTCCATCAAAACCCAAAACTCCAATAGATAAAGCATCTATGCTGTTGGCAAATTCAATGGCATTTATAATGTTTTTAGAATTCCCACTCCCTGAAAGTACAAGCAAAATATCATTTTGATTTAATTTATTTTTGAGTTGGTTTACAAAGATATCTTCAAAAGACGCATCGTTTGCGATGCAGGTAACTACAGCAATGTTTGCATTTAGAGCCTCGGTTTTTACTCCTTTGAATTTCTCTTTTTGCCCGAACAACATCAAATCATTTGCCATGTGTAACGCATTTGCCCCACTCCCTCCATTTCCGCAAAGATAAACTGTTCGGTCATTCTGCCAAGCATCAAACATTAAATTAGTCAATTTCTCTGCTGCGGGAATTAGATAAGTTTTTTGGGCTAAAATTAAATCATTTACGTAAATTTCAAAAATATCATATTTATAAGATTCACTAGTCATGGTAGCCAGATTGTACTCCCAAATTTAAGTTTAAATCTTCAATTTGAACTTGAAGCTAATTCACCAGGTGCGTCTGGCAAAGCGGATTTTGGTGTTCCCTTAAAGGTAAAAGTTGCATTATCAGTTGCATCTGAAACATCTACCAAAATAATCTCACCAGCTTTTAGATCACCAAATAGCATCTTCTCAGATAACACATCTTCAAGCTCTCGCTGAATTGTTCTACGAAGTGGGCGAGCGCCAAGAACTGGGTCATAACCACGCTTTGCTAGCAATGACTTAGCACCAGTTGTTAACTCAATTCCCATATCT
>Ga0315899_10002883_pt1 | contig 18852 bp, 26 predicted proteins | sample LakEriMetagenome_2_FD_203518 | JGI IMG/M metagenome (GOLD analysis project Ga0315899, IMG submission 203518) | Freshwater fungal communities from buoy surface, Lake Erie, Ohio, United States - Buoy 4 MA112 | ecosystem: Environmental > Aquatic > Freshwater > Lake | place: USA: Lake Erie, Ohio... | reverse complement strand
TAATTTAACAGAAAAAAGTAAAATGAATCTAAGAGGTGCTGGATTTCTTTAAATTGTTTTTTAAAATAAAATTGAAATCAATTTAAAGAGAAGTATAAACAGTATAATAATATATACGAAAATGGTCAAGAACTTTGGAGGAAATAAAGCTAAGGGTTTTGCTCGCAAGAGCTTTGCCAAAAAAGATAATGATTTAAGAATATCACAAGAACCTGATGAATTATACGCACAAGTTACCAAAATATACGGCGGTAAAAATTGTCAAGTTATTACATTAGATGGCACCGAAATGCTTTGTCATATTAGAGGCAAATTTAGCGGTAGAGGTAAACGCGATAATTTTATTGGGAATGGAACATGGATGCTTGTTGGAAAGCGTGAATGGGAAAAGGAAGCTGAAGGAAAACTTTTGAATTGTGATGTTATTGAAGTTTATAATGATAATGATAAAATTAAATTAAAAAATAATATTACTAGCGTAAATTGGTCTCGATTTATTGGCAACGATACTAGGATGATTGGAGGCGATGAAGATGAAACTCCTGAACTTGGATTCTCATTTGGAGATGAAAAGACTCAAGAATATCAAGCGATAATTGAAGCACAAATGAAGGCAGCTAAATCTGGAGGTGCTTCTATAATTGATACTGATGATGGTGATGTTATCGATGTAGATGATATTTAAAAAATATAAAAATTTATAAATTTTATAGTAATTTATAATAAATTTTCCTTTATTATAAATTTTTTTATCTTTTTTTATTGAAAACGTGTGGAATGTATGATGTCGATAAAGCCATAATAAACATTAATAATAAATTATTATTATTATCATTATTATTATTTTGATTATTAGATGATGAACGAGAATATGTGCTCATTTTTCTAACTATAATCATGTTGTTTTTATTTTTGTTTTTATTTTGAATTATATTAACATTTTTTTTATTGTTAATAAATTTCTCTCGATTCAATCCTGGATTAAGAGTAATAGTTTTAATAAAATGACGAACTCTGTTGAACATTGTTATAATATATAAGTTTTGCTTATAATTATAAGTAATTAAACAGTCTCAATTTTAAATTTAATTTAAAATTTAAAATAATAAGTGCTACCTCCTATAAATATATATAAAATTTCATTTTTTTTCAACTTAGTCAAAATAACACTAATAAATCGATTGCTGTAAGGAGATAAATTATTATAATGTGTTATCTTTAAATTACTTATTAGTTTAACTTATTAAAATTACTTATTAAAATATATTTTAAATATATTTAAATAATACAGTATATAGTATATTATATTATAACAACCGTATATAATTAACTAATTATAATGAATAATATTTTTAAGCAAAATTCACGTTTTGGTTCATTAGCTGAAGAAGCTTCTTTAACCAAGGACCCAAAAAAAAATAATAACAAAAATAACAAAAATAACAAAAATAAAATAAATGAAGATAGATTTAAAATAGAGGAAGATAAACCTAAAGACGGAGAAGGTAGTCCAAAAAATGAAAATAATTCATTTAAAAACCCAGTTAATTCTTTCAAGAGTGAAGGTAATTCATTTAAAAAGTCGTATGATGATAGACCTCAAATGAATTATAATAATGGATACCAACGAAATTCATTAACAAATAGAGAGAGCAAGGAATCTATTGAAAGGAGAGCTTTGGAAGAAAAATTAAGAAAGGAAGAAGCTGACAAAATAGAAGAAGAAAGACTTGCCAAAGCATTATCTATTGATAATTTTCCTACTTTAGGTAAAAAAGAAAATAAAAGCACAAAGGAACCCGCTAATAATAGTTTTTTAGCAAAGTTAAAAAATTCAATTGAAAATGATAAAAAACAAAATGAAGTAAAAATTCAAGAGGAAAAAAAGAAACCTAAACCTGGATGGGCTGTTATATCAAAAGACCCATTAACAGGTAGAAGTAAAATTGAATATGGTGAACTACCTCTTGATAAAAAGCCTGAAAAAACTGAAAATGAAATGGCATATGATGTATTGTGTGCTTTATGTGATTTACATGAAAGAAGGACCCAAGAATTTATTGATTTGTATGGTTATGATACTTGGGAAAAAACTTTTAAATCGCCAAATTGGCGAGAAGAAGAAGAATATTTGGAAAGAATGGATGAAGAATATGAAGCTCTAATGGCATCGGATGATGATGATGATTATAATGAAGAAGAAGATTATACTAATGAAAATGATAAATATTGGGAACGTTATTAAAGAAAACAATAAGTTAAATATTATAATGTATTATATGTGCTTTTTATAATATATTATGGATAATGAATTAAATGACGAATGGATAAATAATTTTGAAAAAACCGACAAATTATATCAAGATTTTTACAAAGATGATTTATATTATGTAAATTTGAAATTTGTTTATGTAAATAGGAAAAATGAAATAGAAAAAATAAATCAGGAATCGTTTTTAATGTCTAGACCTAATTATATTTCAAGAGAAGAAATAATTCAAATACTTAAGGGTTCTGCTATTGATAATAATAAAAGATATTCACTTCTATCTATTTTAAAATACAACATATTATTAGATGCTGATGAGATTAAAAATTTTCTATTATATTCAAATGAAGAGAGAAACTATTTAAATATTGTTAAAAATATTGATGCTATATCATTTGAAAAATCAATTAGCATGTTTCAAGATCTTAATGATTTAATTTTTGTTTTTTATGAAAAATCACTTGAACTTAAAAAGATTGACTCTAATAACGTAACAAAAAAAATTTATCTGCGTTCAAATACTAATAAAAAAACAATTAAAAAACGATATAAAGACTAAAACTTATTTATATTATACTCAAAATGGCAGCACTCGTACACGCACTCGATAATTATACTCCCTCTCAAATTGGAGAGAATGGTCATGTTGAATATGGTTGGTCTAATTCTATTCAAGAACAAATTGTTCAGTTTAGTTTCCAGCTTACAAGAACAACAAATCTATTACCGTTAGAAACTCAATTAATCAGTATGCTTAACACATTAAGTCATCAGGTTAAAAATGGTACACTTCCTGAAAAGGAAGTCGCCAGAGGTCATCTATCTATTCTTTATAAAATGATTGGTCATACTCGCGACATTGTCGATGGTAAAGGAGAATATACCTTAACTTATATGATGATTTACGTTTGGAACCTATACTATCCTGAGTTATCAACATTTGCTTTGAAATGTATGGTTGATTTGGGAGATAAGAATATTCATCAATATGGGTCTTGGAAGGATATTAAATATTTTTGTAAATACTGTAAGGATAAGTCGGCCAATGGTTCACAAAATCTAATTAATTATGCTATTGACCTTACTAATGAACAGATTAGAAAGGATTACGCTAATCTTGTTTCAAACTCTAATGATATCTCACTAGCTGCTAAGTGGATTCCTAGAGAAAAGTCATCATTTGGGTGGTTATTTGAGAGCCTTGCTACTAATTATTTTAGTCATTTCTTATCCACTGCCAATACTGATGATAAAAGAGTGCGTGCTGTTTTGAAGTCAAAGACTGAGTATCGTAAGACATTGTCTGCTCTTAACAGACAAATTGATACCGTCCAAATTAAGCAATGTGGACATGAATGGGCTAATATCGACTTTAGCAAAACCACATCTATTACGCTTTCAAAGCAAAAGAAGGCATTCTTAAATGTTAAAAAGACTGGAGAAGTTCGCTGTCCTGATAATAGTGATAGAGTACAATGTGCTGAACATTTTAATGCGCATATTCAAAAGGCAGTTAAAGGTGAGGTTGAAATGAAGGGTAAGCGAGTTGGAATGGCTGATTTTACCAAGCAAGCACTCGATTTGATTCAGTCTGGTTCTCCGGCTGAATTCGACCTACTTAACTCACAATGGCGCGATAATTCTTCACAAAATGGTGCTCTTGGTAAGATGATTGCCATGGTTGATGTATCCAGTTCAATGGATGGCGACCCAATGAATGTAGCAATTGCTCTTGGTATTAGAATTGCTGAAAAGTCAGCACTTGGTAAGCGTGTTATGACCTTTAGTTCTAGACCTACTTGGGTTAATTTGGAACGTTATACTGATGATTTCATTTCTCAAGTAGAAGTTATTAAGAGGGCTCCATGGGGAGTGAATACCAATTTCCATGCGGCACTTGACATGATTTTGGATGCGATTATTGAGAACAAGATGGCTCCTGAAGACGTCCAAGATATGGTTCTTGTAATCTTGTCTGATATGCAGATGGATGCTGGGGACAAGTGTAATAAGCAAGCCTTATACGAAACCATGAAGGCTAAGTATGAGGCAGCGGGTATCAGAGTTCATGGAAGAGCGTACAAACCTCCTCATATTCTATTCTGGAATCTTAGAAGCACGTCTGGTTTTCCTTCACTTGCTAACCAACCTAATGCTTCAATGATGTCAGGTTTTAGTCCAACTCTTCTAAACTTGTTCTGTGAACAAGGAATGGCTGCTCTTGAATCTTGTACTCCTTGGAGTTTACTTATTAAGAGTTTGGAAAACGAGAGATATAAAATTATGAGAGACAAACTTCATGTAGAAATTGAAGTTTAAATTATAAAAATTTATATAAAAATAGAATGTATAGTAATTTTTTATTTATATATTTTTATTTAAAATTGAAAATAAAAATATAATTCATTTAAATGTAAAGCAAAATGTATACAATTGTAACAACTAGATTTAATAAAGAAACATTAATTAAAAATTATGAATATCGAGCAAAACATGGATTTAAATGTATGTATTGTTGTCCTTCAGAAATGTCTCCAAAAATCCATTATAATTCTCCAGTATTTGTTATTGAAATGAATAACTCAATAAATAAAATTGAAGGAATCGGTTTAATAAAAAATAAACCAGAAACTAAAAAATATTACAAGGTTCATTCAGATGGAAATACGAATAGATATACGTATATTGGTGAATATTATATAGAGAGAGATATAATTGATGATTATAATTCTCCGCTACTTTATGCCTTGGAAGAGATATTATTTAAAGGTAAAACGCATTCAAAAAGAGGTTCAGGATTAACAACAATTCCTGAAAGGGTTTTGAAATTTGATGTATGTGAAGGTATAAATGTAAAAAAGGAAATAAAAGAGTTATTTATTTATCATTTTAGAGAAAGTTTAAGACGAGATAATGAAACAAAAACAAATGAAGAAAAATTAGAAATTTTGTAGCTGAAAAAACGGCACTGAAAAAAAGGCACCAATATATATTAATTATTTTTATTTTATTAAAAACAATATCTATAATAATCTTATGACAAGTCTTGATACAAATGTTTCAAATTATTCTCTCTCTGAATTATTAACAATAGTTGAGCTTGATAATGATGAAGATATAAATGAAGAAACTGTTTTAATGAAAACAAATCATTTTATAAATAAATTTAAACATAAAAAACCTGAATTAGCTGTATTTTTTAAAGAAATTCAGTCACAGCTTTTACAATATGTTAGTGGATTAGAAGTTGATTCTGATGAAGATACTACTGGTAAAATTGTTGTAGAGGGATTTGGAAGCATGACAAATGATGCTGTTTATCCAGCAGGTGAAAAAATGATTAGTAATTGGTATGAAAATGAAAATCTTACTCAAAGCGACCAAAATCAAGTTAATAAAATTACTCAAAGAAAACAAAAAATTGGGGTATTTGGTAATGAACATGCTCCAATGAAACAAGAACAACTTGCTACAACTGACACATTCTCTCTACCTGTTAAACAAGATTCATTAAATCCTAATTTAAAAAATACAACTAATAGGTTTGTTAATTTAGACAGTCAATTTAGACAATATACTAGTGGAATTGATTCTACATCTACTGATTATACATTAGATCTCTCTGATACCTTAAAAAATGCTTTAAATTTAAGATTATATTCTTATCAAATACCATTTAGTTGGTATGCTATTGATACAGCTTATGGCAACACATGTTTTTGGCTTGTTGATGCTAGTAATGCAATTCCCATTTCAGTTCCGTCTGGAAATTATACTCAAACGGCATTTGTATCACAATTAAATAAATCATTCCAAAATAATGGAATTGTTACACCAGCTGTTGGTTCACCTTATGACTTATCCGCTAATACACCTGTATATTATAATCCTAACAGTGGTAAAATTACTATGTTTTTATATGATGGTTCTTATAATGATCCAATCACTCCTTCTACAAAACACCTAATTAACAGTAATACGAAAATTATTTTTTATGATTTTACAGGTGCTTTACAATGTAGTATTAAATGTAAAAGCAATACCAATCATTATTTTAATAATACATTAGGATGGATAATGGGTTATAAATTGCCTTATGTCAATATTGATCCAAGTGGAAATTCGGCATCTTCTATTTTAGACCTTAATGGAACTAAATACTTAATACTTGTAATTGATGATTATAATCAAAACCATGTAAATAATAGTCTTGTTTCAATTGCCCAATATTCAAATACTTTAAAAATGCCATCATATTATTCACCTGACATACCTTATACATGTTTAACACAAACACCTGCTCAACAGGCTAAAAATCTTCAGGACCTTGTTGATGGAGTTGTATTACAGTCCGTTTTAAATAACCAAACAGTTAATGCTCAAAATGGCCTATTAATTGCTGGAAAATACCAAGAAGAATATACATCAACACAAATTGCCTTGCCAAGCGCACCTAGAACATTAACCAATGCTCAACTTTATACTATTAACTCTATAAATAGTAATAATAATAATCTCACAAATTATTTGGCAAAAGCACCCACATCTTCTGATATTTTAGCTATTATACCAGTTAAAACATCTGTTGGTGTTCCTACTGGCTCTTTATTAGTAGAATTTAGTGGTTCTCTCCAAGATAGTTCTAGAACATATTTTGGTCCTGTAAATATAGAGAGAATGGCTGTTAAATTGTTAGATGATAAAGGTAATGTTTTAAATTTAAATGGAAATGATTGGTGTGTTACGCTTGTCTGTGAATGTTTGTATCAATATTAAAATATCTCTCTATTTTATGGAAATGCTTTCAGAATTGTTTAATGAATTTGGTAGATTTGGTCCAATAATATTAATTTTTCTCTCAATGTATCTTTTATGGAATAAAAATAATTTATTTTTTTATTACACTGTCGGTGTATTTATTGATAACATTTTAAATGTAGTTTTAAAAGGATTGTTTTTACAGCCAAGACCATCTATAGACAAAAAAGAATTTGATTTGGCATTGAAACATGGTAAGAGATTTATATTTAAGGACGGAATGCCTTATGATATGTTTGGAATGCCTTCAGGACATTCTCAGTCAGCATTATTTTCTACAGTATTTATTTATTTGTCTCTAAGAAAGAATAATATTGGTTACACATATCTTGCTATATCCTTATTAACAATGTTACAGCGAGTTCTATATAATCATCACAGTGTTTTACAAGTTTGTGTTGGTGCTACAATAGGTTCTATTATCGGTTATTTGTTTTATTCTATAGCAAATGAAAAGGTAAAAGGTAAAATTAGAGAGAAACCAGATGATTTTGGGCCTATTTAACTTAAAATAAAATACTACTTTATTATATAATGGATCAAGAACAAGAAGATAGGCATCCTAGTGACTCTGAACAAGACAAAAAAAGACAACGTCTTAACAGACAACGTTTAACTCTCCAGAACCCTAATCAAATGCTTCCTGCTAATCAAGTTAACCAAAGAATGGTTGATTGGGAACAACAACAACAAGCTGCGGATGAACAACAACAAGCAGGACGTAAAAGACGTCGCTCTAAAAAATTAAAACGTAAATCAAGAAGAACTAGAAAATCTAGAAAATCTAGAAGACATAGACGCTAAAAAATATATTTACTTTTTTAAGTATTTAAAGAAGTAAATATTTTACTATTATATAAATGTTACAATTATTTAGTCTTCTCTCTTTTTTATGTTTGGCTCTTTGTAATGGTCAAAAAGATTTAAACTTTACAGCATCTTCCATAACACGCGACCAAATTATGTCAAGAGCTCAGGTTTGGGTTGACCAAAAGGTTCCATACTCACAAACTCAAACCAAAGATGGTTACAGACAAGATTGTTCTGGTTATGTTTCTTACTGTTGGGCATCTTCAACATCTGGTGGCGGACATGTAACAAGTAATATGCAGGAAATTTGTACAAAAATATCGAAATCTGATATGAAAAAAGGCGATGCTATATTATTACCATCAACACATGTTTTATTATTTGGTGGTTGGATAGATTCTGATGCCTTTTATGAATATGCTGAGCATCAAAGTGGTGATGTTTGTAGAAAATCTACAGGTTCTTATAAATATTTTTCCGATAATGGTTATTTTCCTTGCCGCTACAATTTAGTTTCAAATTAGAATGCCGGGTTTTTAAATTGAAGATTTAAAATGGGACAATATTTATTTTTTTAATTTTAAATTGGACCATATTTTTTTATCGGCTATGTGGTAATAATTTATTTCAACATTTATAAATTTTTCCCAGTTCGCCCATTTTGTATTCCACAAATCTAAATCAGTTTTAAGCACAAATAACCTACAAATATGACGAAATATATTGGTCACTTCAACCGTTTCTGTTCTTGGTATATTATATTTTTCCTCAAATAAATTCCAATCTAAATCAGTAATTTCAAAGTATGGCATTTATATAATATTTTTTTGTTATTTTTAAATAGTTTTGTCCCATATTAAATCTTCAAGGGTGTAAAAAAATTAAACAGTGCTATCTTCGCATGACATATGATGTCCTAGATAATATGAATGGTCGCCTGTATTGGTCTGAGTTAAACTAAACTGGTCAGCACAAGCCGGGTCTTCACCATTTGTAGCACTACATACTGTTAATTTACCAGTTGAATCTTCAAATATCTCTCTACAACTATGATGGTAACCAAATCCTTCAACTGGAGGCACATGAGGCACCATATCTTTATTATGAGTGGTTCTATAGTGTTCTTCAATTTTTGTATTCACAAACGCAGCATATTTGCTGTCACCAACGCGAGGTTGACCATAATCATACACCTTAACATTTATACCATTTCTCTCTAATTCCATTCCAATTAATTGTCCACAAGAAGCTCCGTATGAATGTCCTGTCACGACAACTGAATATCCAGGATATTGTTTCATTAAATTTTTTACAACGCTTACTGCTTTAGTTGATACACCTAAAGCTGAATTATAAAAACCATAATGAACCTTACAGTTACACTCTGGAAATGAAGTATATGGCACTAATTTGACTTCAAAATCGTCTAACCAATTTACTGCTGAAGATGACCCCCTTAATACAACATAAATCGATTTTGTAGTTGGTAGAACACCAATATAACCTTGTAAATCAGTTTTAACATCATATAAGGTATCCTTATAGACAAACCCTGATGCGGGTCCTCTTAATATCATAGAAGAATACTTGTCCTTACCACAATATGCTGCACCACTTAACCAAACACCAGTATTTAATTGTGCGCTATCATAACTTGACACTCCGTGAAATAATCCAAGTAGAGACAAAAACAAAAAAAGATTGTTAAAAATCATTTATATGTATATAGTGCTATTATTTTTATATATTTAAAATTTTTATTGTTCTAATTTTAATCCATAAAATAATAACGTATTTCTGGCATACCTTATTTCGTTATCTTTTTCTTTTTCTTTTGTTACTATGTTATATCTGATTTCTCTTCCTTTTTTAAATAATTCTTTTACAGTTTGATACTCATGAACTAAGCTATCTAAATACCATTCAATATTTTCCTGCTGGTCAAAATTTACATTCATAAATTTATTATTAAAATTTACATTTAATACACTATTTGTTTTTGAAACTATATTATTTAAAATATGAAATTCTTCTGCTATTTGTTGACTAATATATTTCATTTTTTTGTCCAATTCTTCTAATTCTGTATTTGAATTTACGTCCAAATTAACAGGCTCGGACTCAGGGATTCTATCTAATGAATTTTGTCTTGGTAACATTTCTGTATTATTTAATATACAATTTATTAAATCCATAATTTTATTTCAATTTTAAATATAATACCATTGTATAATAAATGGCTTGCGCTAGGAATACTAATATACAAATTACTGATGAAGAAGGTGAATATATATTATACAAAACAATTAGAAAAAGTAACTGTAGAAAATATAAAAGTGTTTATCCAAGTTTTGCTCCAACAATTAATAGTCTATCTGTGACAAGTAGTGCTGCTGGAGCTTATTCTAATGTAATTATTAATGGGTCAAATTTTTTACCTCCATGTTATGGTACAACATATGTTAATTTTGGTTCATTTAAAAAAATACCAATTATATTTTATAGTACATCTACTATATCATTTGTTGTTCCTTTAAACGCTGGTGCTGGAAGTTATAATATTCAAGTTGTTAATATTTATAATGGTAACTTTAGTCCAAATGTTAATCAAAGTTATCCAGGAATTCCAAATTTATCAAATTCACAACTATACACAATAACTTAAAAATATTATTAATAAATATATATGGAAAATTTTTACTTATATATATTTATTTTACTTTGTTTTATAATTGCTGTTTCTTATTGGACTACTTATGCGAGTTCTAAGTATGAGTTGGTGGAGTCATTTAATTCAGATAAACAATCGTTTCTGTTATTAGGCGATAGTATACTTAAAAATGATGCTTATGTTTCAGATGGAAAAAGTGTTGAAAATCTTCTTGTAGAGAGAACAAATGGTAAAACTACATGTTTAGCTATTGATCATTCAAAAATAGTTGATATTTATAGTCAAGTTGATAAAATACCAGAAGAATTAAACTCTACTTCTACAACGGTTTTTCTCTCTGCTGGTGGAAATGATATCTTAACTCATTATGTTGATCAAGGTAATGATTCAACTGATACTAGTATTTTAGGAACTATGTTCGCAGCATACAAGAAAGTAATTAAAAGTATTCAAAAAAAGTTACCAAATGCGAATATAGTTCTTTTAGATATTTATTACCCAGAAAATATGACGTATAAGCAGTATCATTCTATAATCAATGATTGGAACAAAATGGTTTATGAATATGCCGGCAAAAATGGTCTCAGTGTGCTAAAAGTTAGTGGAGTTCTTACTCAACCAGACGATTTCTCGTTTGGTATTGAACCGTCGGCAACAGGAGGTCGCAAATTAGTCGACGCAATTTTATTAAATTATTAAATTATTAAAAAAATTGAATATAATATAAATATTTAAATATTATTATACATAAACCATGACAACAAACCAAATTAAAGGATTAAATCGTAATACAATTGATAAATTCTATACAGATTTATCATATGCGAATAAATGTATTGAATATATAAAAAAAAATGTAGAAATATCAAAAGATGATTTAATTATTGAACCGAGTGCTGGTAATGGTTCTTTTATGGAAGGTATAAAATCTTTGAATAAAAATTATAAATTTTATGATATTGAACCTGAAAATGAAGAAATTATAAAACAAGATTATCTTTTATTAGATACATCTGATTTACAAAAAAATAAGGTTCATATTATTGGAAATCCTCCTTTTGGTAGACAAGCATCATTAGCTATTAAATTCATAAAAAAATCATGTGAGTTTGCTGAAAGCATTTCATTCATATTACCAAAAAGTTTCAAAAAAGATAGTATGAGAAATAAATTTAATGAAAATTTTCATTTATTGTTTGAAGAAGATGTTCCTATAAATTCTTTTATTGTTAATGGTAAAATGTATGATGTTCCTTGTGTTTTTCAAATATGGAAAAAACAAACTTCTCCACGTGTTAAAATTGAGAAGTTAACACCTGAACATTTTGAATTTGTAAAAATAGATGAAAACCCAGATATTTCATTTAGACGGGTAGGAGTTTATGCAGGAAAAATAGATACTGATACAGAAAAAAGTGAACAATCACATTATTTTATAAAATTTACAAATAATAAATCTGTTAAAAGTAATTTGGAAAAACTAAAATCTATTACATTTAATTTTAATAATACTGTAGGTCCTAGGTCAATTTCAAAACAAGAATTAATTAAAGAATTCGATAAAGTCCTTTAATTTCTAACTCTTTTACCTGATTCAATTATTGAGTCTATTTCTACACCACGAATTGTTAATTTTTCACCAGTTGTTTTAGATATAACAAATTCTGGATGTTCTTCTAATATTTTTTCAATTTTTGGTATTGTTGCTTGAACTCTTCTTTGGTTTTTACTATCAACTTTTGGATTTATTATTATTTTCATACCAAAACCTTTTTGATATGTTTCTTTTAACTTTAAATATAGTCTATCTTCTTTTTTAACAAAACCGTGAGGTATATTTTTTACAACATTTACATAATGTTGTATTTCTTCCTCTTCAATTTGTCCAAACAATAAGTCGTGTAAATTTTTATTATAATCAATTTCATAAATTGACTCTATTTGTTTTTGTTTGTCATTTATTTGTTTATAAATACCAACTATCATTGTGTTTTTTTGAGTAAAATCATATTTATAAAATCTTAATATATCCCCACATCCTATATCACCATTACAAGAAATTTTTATTGATATGTTTTCATTTGAATTAAATTTATTTTCAGAACTAGAAATATCGTGAATATCAGTATCATTCTTTTTATTTTTTAGTTCAAAAACTTTTTCTCTTAATCTATTTTCAAATATAAATCCATGCTTTTGACTTTGTGTTAAATTAGATTCAGACTCCATTTTTAATATTATTGATTATTATTTAAATACTTTATTATAATCAATTTTTTTATTTAATACGATAATACATAAGGAGTTGATAACTCTTCATAAAATTCCACTCTAGTGGTGTACCATCATAATCCTTTGTGCCTTCAAATTGCCAGTTAATATTGGCGTTTAATCTCTGCTTCCAGTCCAAAGAAACTAGACGATGAAAGCTCATGCCATCGTAACCCATTTCTTTACCTTCGCATGTAATAGTGGAACAAAAATGCTGCTTTGATACATCTCTAACAACAGCGCTATCTATTTCATATTTACCTTCATTTACTGTAAAGGAAACAGGTTTTTTATCAAATTCACTAGCTACTTCGTCATATACTTCAAGAACAATTATATGAGGTAGGTGCCCCATTTTTGGAACATTTTCAACAACTTTGTCCTTCCAGTTTATATTAGCATCTCTAATAAAAAGTATTTGAATTGAACTGTTATTTAAGTAATTAATAATACTTATGTAGTAAAGAAGAGGATTTCCTGCTTCATCAACGTCTACAATATAAGGATACTTTTGTATATATGATTCAGGCATAGATTTATATATTTGATGAATAATACTATTCGTGTTTAACTTATATGCGAATTCATTTCCTGTAAGACATGCGTCAACTCCAAAATTTAACAAAGCAAACGCATCACGTAATTTTTCTGGTATAGCAGAACCATCCTGTTGTTTACCTTCAATCATAAGTTGTCGCAAAAAGTGGAAAAATTTGCGACCTTTATCGCTAACAAAAAATGTAACAAACATAGCATTAAACCAGCAATTAGATTGAGCTTGAATAGGTGGTACAATTTTCTTAGGGTCAATATGTTTATCAGCTGCTAAATTTCTTAATAAGAATGCCTTTGCTTCTGGAGTATAATAATTATAGCATTTTTTACCAGATAAGCCAGGAACCCCAATTTGTAACGGTTCTTTTAACTTAAATGCCGTTTCGATATTACAATCGCTTAATTCGTTACGAGGTATGGACTTGAGTGTTATGAGTTGTTGATTTATTGTAGGTGCGTAAGAACCCGACACTAATTTGCGAGCAATTTTGTTACTAACTTTACGAACATTTAAAGGCGTCGATGTAGGAACTATTATCTCTCTTCTTTCATGATGCTTAATTGTTCTTCGCTTTCTTCTTTTATCTCTTTTTTCTTTCTTATGTCTATGTTTTCTTGATTTACTCATATAATAAAATAATATTATTATTTAATATATAATGGGAGCTGGTATATTACCTACAACAATACATAATGGCAAACTCTACTTTTTATTTGGTAAAGAAGGAAAATATGAGGATTCTGCTCCTGGATTTTCCGACTTTGGTGGAGGAACTGATAACAGTGAAACATTTTTAGAAACCGCAGTGAGAGAAGCAGGCGAAGAATTTACTGGTTTTTTAGGTAACGATGCTGATATTCGTAAAATGTTAAAGGCTCATGGAACATATGATATTGACCATAAAACTGATGGACATAAAACATATCGCATGCACATTTTCCCTTTCGAGTACAATGAATGGTTGCCATTTTATTATAATAATAACCAACGATTCCTTCAAAAACGTTTACCAGAAAAGGTCTTTAAAACTACCAAAATTTTTGAAAAGGCTGAAATTAGATGGGTTTGCGTTGACGACCTTAAAAAAATGCGCCCACAATTTCGCTCTTATTTTCAGAACATTGTAGATATGATGCTTAACCAAAAAGAAAGCATAAAATCTTTCTTAGAACCAAGGGTAGCTTCGCTTGAGAAAGGCTTAAAAAAGAGCACTGAAAAAAGAGCACCATCTAATAAAACTCGATATATTAAAAAAAGTGGTGAAAGAAAACGTCTAACTAGACGTAAATATTAAATATTTTTAGTTTTTAAATATGCGTATATTATTAATGTTGAACCTATTGAAAAAGATATAATAACAGCCATAATTGTTATTATATATACTTGAGCTTGTTTTATTTCTATTACCATTTCATCCGTTTCATCCATTATTTAATAAATATCTTATTATATTTCTAAGTTCATTTAAATTTATTTTAACTGATATTATATATGAAGCTTACTCATACAATGATAGTTATGTTTATTGGAAGTTTTGTTATTCAATACTTCTTGATGCCACCTGTTATGGTAAATAGCAAACAAGATATAACAAATAATATTGGAAAGGCCTATTCCGCTACAATTATGGGCTTATCAATGGTTATTCTTGAAATTATGATGCGTGATCATCAATATGGGGTAATGAGTTTTAATTGGTATGCTGTTCTTTTCTCTCTTCTAGCTCTATTCATCTACTTATATAGAAAACAAGTTGCTATTAATGATAAGCAATATTTAGAAGGAATGATAGAACATCATTCAATGGCTCTATTTACAAGCGAAGAAATTTTAAAGAAAACTAATGACTACAATATTGCCAAGCTAGCAAAAAATATTATTCAAACACAAACTGATGAAATTAGAGATATGAGAGAACTATTAAAAAAATAAATATAACATAAATATATGAGTGAAGAAAAAAAGATAGAATTTAGTAAAGTAAAACAGGTTAATGATACTATGAATGAAGCATATAAATTTTCACAAAGTATACCATTTAATCCTAATTCTTATATTTATTTAAATGATATTTATAATATTTTTAATGAAAAAATAACAAATAATCCTAATTTTTTAAAAGACGTTGAATGTGAGCTATCAAGTAAATTATTTAAAGAAATTCTAACCCGTTCTGATAAGTATAATATAAATCATGATATTACAATTCAAAATATACAACCAAATGATATTTTATTAATACAATGTCCATCAATATTTGCTCCATATCATTTTATAACTGCGGTTATTAATGAAGAGAGAACATCAGTATCTATATTTCAATCATTTGGTAGTTCAATGAGATTACATAAAATTGATATGGATTATAATACATTTAAAACTTATCTCTCAAGTCTAAATACGTATAAAAATGAAGGAAGAAAATTTATTGATGATTATAAAATCTTGTTACCAATTGAATCTAATTTATACGGTATAAATGTAACTGATTATATTGCTAAAAATGAAGCACAATATACTAAAGAAGATAATATATATGATGAAGATGATGAAGATGAAAATATGATTATACAAAATTCAAAACTTATTGGTTTATCTCCTAGATATTATGAAGAGTTAGAGTACATACATAGTATAAATGGATATCGACTTAATATAACAGCTTATAGAGTTAAACCACCAAATGGTGGTAAAAGAAAACGTAAAACAAGAAAAACTGTTAAGTTAAGAAAAAAATCTAAGATAAGAAAAAGAACCAGACGATATAAGCATTTAAAATAATTAAATAAATTATATAAAGACTTAACCATATAATTTATTACAATGGAACCAAATTATCATCCAGACGCTCTTGCTAATTATAATTATAAATTTGACCAAAACAGTTTTATGTGTTATCATATTGGTGCTAAATTACATGCTATATTTGGTTGGGGTTATACTGACTATAAATGCCACGAACGCACACCTGGACTTAAAAATATGAAAAATTTTGATTTTACACAATGCGCACAATATAAGGACTTACCAAGTAATATTAAAAATGTAACACAAATACATAAAGAAGCTATAATGTCAACTCCACATTCATCAGATTATTATGTAAATCTTAAAGATGGAAACCTAGAATTAACTTATGAATTTAATTAGAAAATTCAGATATATTATTGGGAAACAAATTTTCATATGATTTAGATTCATCTGTTTCCAAATGTACTACAGGAGGTGCCGACCATTCTGTGTAAGCGATTGCCTTACTTGTCGGTCTCTCTAATGCCAGTAAATCTCGCAGTGCGTTCATTCTTTTCTCCAATGGATTCATTTTTATACCATATTTACGTGACAAATGCTTCCATCTCCATTCAAATTGGAGAGCAGCAGGCCAATCAGGAAATCCAGATACGTGCGCTGCTCGTGTCCATGTTTCGCCTTGCGCTACTTTGACACCTGTTGCGTGCGCTCCACCTTTGATTTCTTTATTATGCTGGCGTAATCTGCGGTTTAAATCAACAGTCGCGCCTACATATGTATTTCCGTTTGTGGATACCAATAAATAAACAAAAAATGACATTATATTATAATATACAAATTTTTTATATTAGTTTATAATATAATGGATAAGTCTAAGTTTAACACTTTTTTGTATATCATGGCAGTTTATATTTTTATAAGCTATATATTAGGTCCTATTGCTTTCTATTTTTTAATAGATAAATCTTTGTCGTCTGCCGGAAATGGTTTTATTGCTGGTTCAATTCTATCTATAATATTATGGCTAGTAGTAGGTTCCAAAATGGTCAAATAAATTATTAGGTAAAGTTTACAAGTTACTTTTATAGTACATCGAAACTAAATTAATATTATTAAACTCTGAAACAAATCTATTATTATCAATATTATAATAATATGGCCATTCACTATTTGGACAATAGTGTCCTACAATAGATTGTCTTGTTAAAGAATGATTAGTTATTTCGGAACCTCCGTGAACTAATCCAGCATGCCAAAATAAAATATCACCCTTTTTTGGAAAATAATGAACTAAAGACATTTCTTTACTCATTTCTTTTAAAACATGTAAATGATGATTGTGTAATTCTTTACTATCTTTTTGTCTATTATAATGTATTCTATTATTACCATATCTAAATTTCATTTTATTATGGGAACCAGGTATATAAACTAATTCACCAGAACCTTCTTTCACATCCTCTAAGGCAATCCAACAAGCTATTATATTATAAGGATGAGGTTGTATTACTACATATGCCGGGTCTTGATGTAAACACTGTGTTGAACCTTTTTTAAGATATAAACTTTGAAATAATTTTACTGGTTCTTTATAAACAAATTCCAAAAATTCTTTTATCGAATCGTGACATAATACTTGTTTTGCTTCATTAAATTTAACATATAAATCTAGAATTTTTGAAATTGGCTTATTTACATCACTATCAGACAATTTTAAAATATTTTCACCATAAGAAGTAAAAATATCATTGTTTTTTTTAAAATTTTCATCATTTATACATAATAATAATTTATCTATATCTTCAAAAGAAATAGCATTTTTTATAACAGTAAACCCTTTTTTTGAAAATTCAATTAAATTATCTTTTTTAATATATTTTGTTTTTTCAAAATTTAAATTTTGAAAAAAATCAAGAGTTATTTTTGGATCATCTGTCCATAAACTAGATAATTCAGAATCATTTAGATTTTCCATACTTTATTAAATAATTATTATTTTAAATTATAATATTTATATTTATATTTTTTATTTAATTAACTCACATCTAACATCATCCATATGTTTTTCTATTTTTTTCCACTCATTTCTCTCTTCATACTCTTTTGAAGATAGAATTGTATCATTTTTTCTTACATTATATCCAGATTCAACAAACCAAATACACTTCTTTATAGTTTCTTTATCTATATAAGTTATTCTATTTAACGTATTTAACATATTTGGAAAACAATGAAAATCAATTGCTTCAACTAATACTTCAATTTCTCTCTCAATTAAATTATAATTAATAGAATTATAAACTGTTTTTCTTACTTGAGACGAATTCATTTTATAATAGTCTATAGAAACCTTTAACATTTGTATATCACCTTTCATTCCACCATATTCACTTCGATAATATAGAGATAATAACTCGTCTGAGTTCGGACAAAACTGTAATGATTCATGTGTAAATACATAACTATTATCATGATTCTCGGCTTTATAATCAAAATAGCTACGACAATTACAGAGAGAATTCACAATATTTAATATTATATCTATATCCATCTTAGTTAATTTTCCATAATCCTTATCTGCCATCATTAACCACACTACAATTGGATATGAATTCATTAAACAAACATCTTCAATATAAATTATAGGAAGCCTTCTTAATAGTTCCATTGGCGCCATCTGAATAAGTACCAAAGCTGATTGTATCG
>Ga0315899_10002882_pt1 | contig 18853 bp, 13 predicted proteins | sample LakEriMetagenome_2_FD_203518 | JGI IMG/M metagenome (GOLD analysis project Ga0315899, IMG submission 203518) | Freshwater fungal communities from buoy surface, Lake Erie, Ohio, United States - Buoy 4 MA112 | ecosystem: Environmental > Aquatic > Freshwater > Lake | place: USA: Lake Erie, Ohio... | reverse complement strand
GCACTGGCCCATTCTTCTCAGTGATGGTGAACTGGAGTTACGACCACTGCGTTTTAGAGACCGCATTAAGTGGAATCGTGTACGCAGCCAGAACCGTGACTGGCTAGGCCAGTGGGAGGCAACACTTCCGCGGGTCACAACAGGGCCTTCGGCGACAATTGGTCAGCCCCAACTCCCATCATTTTTCACCATGGTTCACGCATTCAATCGTGAAGCCCGTCATGGCCGCTCGTATTCATTTGTTATTTGGCGAGGCGGCGAACTCATTGGCCAGATCACTATGGGTGGAGTGATTTATGGGGCTCTGCGGGGTGCGCATATTGGCTATTGGATTGCGCGAGAGCATGCCAATCATGGATTTACCACTCAAGCGGTGGAGCTAGTGACCCGCTTTGGTTTTAACCAACTAGGTCTGCATCGTATTGAAATTAATGTTCGTCCTGAAAATGCGCCATCACGAAGAGTTGCCGAGAAGGCTGGCTATATCCTCGAAGGCAGCCGCTCCCGTTACCTTCATATCGATGGACAGTGGAGAGATCACGTAACTTTCGTGAAGGAGAATGCAAGTATTGAGTAAGAAGCGCTGTAAAAATAGTGCGGAAGAGTAGGGCGCAAATCCAAAGAAGTCAGGTTACTTCCGCGTAACCTTTACCCACCATGGCTTCCGGAATTATCTATCTAGCGATTATTGGCATGTGGGTTGCCTATTTTCTGCCACGTTGGATCGATAGCCGAAACGAATTCACAGGAAAAAGCGCTCAGAGATATCGCAGCGCTCTGGAAGTTGTTGCAGGAAATTTAAGTCCGCTCTCTGAAGTGGACCGATTAAGAGCTCATCAAATGAGAATGATGCGAAGAAGACTTTTCTTCGCATTAATTGTTTTATCTTTCTTACTGACATTGATTGGTGCGATTATGCAAACAGTAACGTGGACTCTTCTACTCTTGCCAGTTGCAGGATTTATCTTCTATCTTGCACATGTCCGACATGAGACCAATACCGAGAAAATTGCAAAACGTCGTCGCGACGAACTTCTTCGTACAAACGCCGGTATTTCATCAACTAACTTTGCAGAAGTAATTACACCGCACACCGTGAACGAACACTGGATTCCATTAGCCGAACGCGAAATCACCGGAGTTACGATTCTGCCAAAAGGTAGCCAACAAGCTGCCAGCGAATGGGATCCACAGAGCATTCCTGTTCCCACATATGTTCATGCTGCAAAGGCAGTTCCGTCTAAGCGCGTAATTGATTTAACGGAACCAGGTAAGTGGAGCGAGGAGCAGGAGAGGCTAGAGCGAGAAGCGCTCGCTGCTGCAGCACCGTCGCGCGATCAAATCTTTGATCAGCAGTTAGCAGAAGAGGCAGTTACTCGACTTCGTGAAAATCGCGCAGCTGGAGAGTAGGAGCTGTTAAATCCAGCTCGGTAGCCACATTCGCGAATACCACGCGTCGTAGGTCATGACATCTCCCACAAATATAGGGAGAAAATAGAGAAAGTTAAAGAAGACCACTAGCGCAAATGCCGTTGCCGCAATATTTCCCCACCTTTGATTCTGCGAAATAAGCCAGCGTGCGCAGTACACAATTGCCAGAATAAGAAACGGTTGAAAAATTATTGAGTAGAAAGAGAAGACTGTTCGCTCATCAAAGGCAAACCACGGCAGATAACCCGCAGCTATTCCCATAACAATAATGGTGGAGGCAGGCTCCATCCGGTGCTTAACAATTGATTTAATCCAAAAACCAATGACAACAAAGATTGCGATGGCACCTGCCCACCAGAGAAATGGTGTGCCCATGGCGAGAACTTCTTGGGAACACGATGTTGCCCCACACGTCTTCGGTGATTCATAGAAGAACGACGTAGGACGCGACTGTATGAGCCACGTCCATGGATGTGCTTGATAAACATGTTTCTCGCTCAGCCCAGTATGAAAGGAGAGCATCTGTTCGTGATATTTAAAGAAAGATGAGAATGCGTTAGAACCAGCATCTCTTCCCCAACCACGATCTGAAAGAAACCACCCTGACCAGGTAACGATGTAAATGCTGATCGGAAGCAGAGAAAATGTAAGGATCCGTTCAACAGTTGGACGAATCAGATTTCGTCCGGTGTGGTGAGTAAATGCGCGATAGAGCGCGACAGCGCCAAAGATTGCGATGAAATAAAGAGCGCTCCACTTTGTACCAAGAGCTAGACCCAGGAAGATTCCGGTTGCCAGATAGTTCTTCCTAATAAAGAAATATGTTGCAGCAAGAATAAGTACCGTGAGGAAGTTATCTAAGAGTGATGTCCGTGAATGAACGAGTGCGAGACCATCTACTGCAGCTAAAAACGTGGCAAGCAGAGTAAGAAAATTTGAACGAAAGAGTCGTTGGGCAATTAAACCAATGAGGATAATCGCAATTGTTCCTGCTACAGCTGTAGAAAATCTCCAGCCAAATTCATTGTCACCAAATATTTGAATTCCAGCAGCAATCAACCATTTTCCAAAAGGTGGATGAACTACAAATTCTGGATCATTTTTTGTTACCTCAACCCCGAAGGCAAGATAATCGCGAGCTGCATCAACGTAATACACCTCATCAAAGACCAGACCTTTGGGCACACTTAAGTTAATGATGCGCAGAAGGAATCCAAGGCCCGCAATCAGATAGATGCCAAGGTAGGTCACAGCGCAAGAGTATGCGCATCCGTAAGTAAAGTGGAGTAATTCCTGAGAAGATAGCCCAATGACCTTAACGTTGGCGGCAACCCCACTTGGTAATCCAGGTGATGCCAGCCCACGTTTAAAAGAAGCGATCGCTAGCGCAGAAGTAATTGCTGCTGAAGATTCGCGGCGCTTTCATCGACTAGCTGCAGATCTTGGAGTCACATTTACAGCCAGAGTAATCTCATTTTTTGATGGAAATGAAACTGCTCGTACAGAAGAAGTTCTGGCACTTCTGCAAAGCGGGAAAAAAGTTCTTGTCGTATCAGATGCCGGAATGCCAACAATTAGTGATCCAGGATTTCGATTAACGCGCGATGCGATCGCACTCGGCATTGACGTTGTTGTTATCCCTGGGCCAAGTGCTCCGACAATGGCGCTAGCACTTTCCGGTCTTGCAACTGATCGCTTCACTTTTGAAGGATTCCTACCTCGTAGCTCTGGTGCGCGACTTGCTCATCTTGAGACGCTTCGATTTGAAGAGAGAACGATGGTTCTCTTTGAAGCTCCACATCGCATTACAGAATCACTTAAAGATGCTGCACAAATTTTCGGTAGCGATCGCCAGGCAGCTATTTGTCGCGAGATGACTAAGACCTATGAAGAGACTGTGCGCGGTTCACTGCAGGAGCTCATTCTCTGGTCGGAATCAAAGGAGATATTGGGGGAGATCACCGTTGTTCTTGCTGGAGTTCCAGTGGGGACTGCCGAGAAGACTTCTGAAGAGATCGTTGCTCGAGTGCGTGAATATGAATCTGCCGGAATGGATCGCAAAGATGCCATCTCAACGGTTGCAAAAGAGTGCGAGCTTCCTAAGAAGGTCGTCTACGCGGCTGTCGTTGATGCGAGTAAGTCGTAATAAGATGGCGCACGTGAAATCCTTCTACCTGACAACACCGATTTACTATGTCAATGATGCCCCTCATATCGGGCATGCATACACAACAGTTGCAGGAGATGTACTCACGAGATGGCATCGCCAACGCGGTGAATCGGTTTGGTTTCTTACCGGTACCGACGAGCACGGGCAGAAAGTTATGCGCACTGCTGAGCAGAATAACGCTGCACCGCAGGATTGGGTTGACCGCCTTGTAGCCGAAGCGTGGAAGCCCAATTGGAGCGCGCTGAATATTGCAAATGATGACTTTATCCGGACAACTGAGCCACGACATACAGAACGAGTGCAGAAGTTTCTGCAATCACTGAAAGATTCGGGACATATTTACGCCGGAAAGTATGAAGGTCCGTACTGCGTCGGCTGCGAAGAATTTAAGTTGCCGGGTGATCTGATCGATGCAGATGGAGAGAAGCTCTGTCCCATCCATAGTAAGCCTGTTGAAATTGTTAATGAAAACAATTGGTTCTTTAAGCTCTCCGCATTTGCTCAACCGCTTATTGATTTATATAAGAATAATCCTGAAGCGTGCCAACCTGAGAGTGCACGCAATGAAGTTCTCTCTTTCCTCGAAGGCGGCGTTTCAGATCTTTCAATCAGTCGCTCTACCTTCGACTGGGGAATTCCTGTTCCGTGGGATACCGATCAAGTCGTCTATGTCTGGTTTGACGCTCTCCTGAATTATGCAACGGCAGTTGGACTCACCGATGATCCAGATTCAGAAGGCGGAAAGAAGTTTGCGCAGACTTGGCCAGCAGATGTGCACCTTGTCGGAAAAGATATCTTGCGCTTTCACGCCGTAATTTGGCCGGCGATGTTAATGGCCGCTGGTCTTGCAACACCTCGTAAAGTCTTTGCTCATGGTTGGCTCTTAGTGGGTGGCGAAAAGATGAGTAAATCAAAACTCACCGGAATTGCTCCATCGGATATCACCGATCATTTTGGTGTCGATGCATTTAGATATTACTTTTTGCGTGCAATTCCCTTTGGTAGCGACGGATCATTCTCGTGGGAGGACATGGGCGCGCGATACACATCAGAGCTTGCAAATGACTTTGGCAACCTGGCTTCACGCCTTGCAGCGATGATTGAAAAGTATTGCGGTGGAGTAATCCCGGCGGTACATCACGATGCTGGCCTCGTAGAAGCGCTCACAACAACTGTGGCAACGGCAGATAAAGCCATGGTTGCCCTTGATTTCCAAACAGGAATTGTTGCCACAATGGATTTCTGCAAGAAAGTTAATGGTTATGTCACTGAAAAGCAGCCGTGGATACTTGCTAAAGATCCTGCCAATAAAGTTGAGCTAGAAGAAGTTCTATATAACACCGCCGAATCACTACGTGCTCTTGCAGTTCTTCTGCATCCAGTAATGCCGGCAACAACTGAAATTCTCTGGGACTCTCTTGGCGCGCACGCAACACTTGGACCAATCGGTGCGCAAAAGGTGAGCGAGATTGCGCAATGGGGGCAATTGCCAGAAGGCGCTGTCGTGACAAAGACACCGGTGCTATTCCCACGACTTGAGATCAAAGAGTAATTTCGAAATGGCAGATCGCCACAATCGCGATATTGATCGCCAACTCGCGCCAGTACCTGAGCCCCTACCTGTTCCTTGTGTAGATGCACACGCACACATTGAGATCGTTACAAATACCGCGGTTGATTCACCAGAAGTACAACAAGTACTCGATGATGCGAAAAAAGCGGGCATTGATCGAATCGTTCAAGTGGGATATTCAGCAGAGCAATCACAGTGGGGCGTTGCTCTGGCAGAGTTACATGAGAACCAAGTTCTGGCAGCGGTAGCTCTTCATCCAAATGAAGCACCGGTAGTTGCAGATCTTGAAAAAGATTTAGCGATTATTGAAAGCCTGGCAGCACATCCACGAGTGCGAGCTATCGGTGAGACGGGGCTCGATTATTTTCGTACGCCACCTGAGCTACGTCAGCGACAACAAGAATCATTTAAATGGCATATTGATCTAGCAAAGAGAAGTAAGAAAGCTTTGGTTATTCACGACCGTGACTCACACGATGATGTTCTCTCGATCTTGGAAGAGGTCGGCGCACCAGAAAAGACCGTCTTTCATTGTTTTTCAGGCGATGTAGAGATGGCAAAGAAATGTATTGAACGCGGATACATTCTCTCTTTTGCAGGCACCGTTACCTTTAAGAATGCCCCGGCCCTTCGTGAAGCACTCTCCATCACGCCAATTGATCAAATATTGGCAGAGACAGATGCGCCCTTTTTAGCACCCATGCCACATCGTGGATCTCTTAACTCTCCCGCACAGATCGCAACCATAGTCAGAGCTATGGCGGATGAACGCGGTGCTGACCTGGCTGAATTTGCTACCGCTATTTCACAGAATGCAGAGAGAATATTTGGATCATTTGCTGCTGGGTCGACCCTGTGAGCCTTTTAGGAGCCGCCGAGATCAGAGAGTTAGCCGCTCAATTAGATCTCAAACCATCGAAATCACTGGGGCAAAACTTTGTTATCGATGGAAATGTCTGCAAGAAAATTGTTCGCGTTGCAGATGTACGAAGTGATGATGTTGCACTTGAAATAGGTCCAGGCTTAGGCTCACTCACGCTGGCTCTTCTGGAAGAAGCCTCATCCGTAGTCGCCATTGAAATTGATTCACGCCTTGCCACACAACTTCCTATTACTGTTGCAAAACATAGCCAGAAGGCAGCTTCTTTGACGGTTCATACAAGTGATGCGCTAGCGATTACATCTCTTGCAGTTGAACCGACGGTTCTGGTGGCAAATCTTCCGTATAACGTTTCGGTTCCTGTCTTTCTTCACTTGCTTGAGTTTTTCCCAACACTGCGCAGCGGTGTTGTGATGGTGCAGGCAGAGGTAGCAGATCGTTTGGCGGCAAAGCCAGATACGAGAGAATATGGAATTCCAAGTGTGAAAGCTGCATGGTGGGCAGATGTGAGCGGTGCGGGATCGGTATCGCGATCTATTTTTTGGCCTGCCCCTAATGTGGATTCCAAGTTGGTCTCCTTCTCTCGTCACGCCCCACTTGGCGATGAAGTGCTGCGTAAGAAAGTTTTTGCAATTATTGATCTGGCCTTTGCACAACGCAGAAAAATGCTTCGCTCCACCTTGTCGCCAATCTATGGTGGTTCCGCCGCAGCCGAAGCGCACCTCGAGTCGGTAGGAATTGATGGAACACTGCGCGGGGAAGCACTCACCATTCACGATTTCTGCACAATTGCCCAATAAGTAATAAGGTCTACGCGTGGCTAAAGATTCTGTAACTGTGCGAGTTCCTGCGAAGGTAAATTTGCAACTATCAGTCGGCCCACGTGAGTCAGATGGTTACCACAATCTTGTTTCGGTCTTTCAAGCTATTTCCATCTTTGATGATGTAACTGTTACTAAGAGCGCGCCGGGTTCTGGAATCACAATTTCAATCATTGGTGATCACACTCATGGCGTTCCTGCAGATCAGACAAACTTAGCGGTCAAAGCAGCTCAGTTAATTGCATCTGAATACGACCTTGTGATCGATATTCATATTGAAGTTAAGAAAAGCATTCCTGTTGCAGGCGGCATGGCCGGAGGCAGTGCTGATGCCGCAGCAATGATCGTGGCAATTGATTATCTCTATGAATTAGCAATGACTCGAGAAGAACAACTCGAGTTCGCCGCATCTCTCGGTAGTGATGTTCCCTTTATGCTCACTGGTGGCACCGCTATCGGACAAGGCCATGGAGACCAACTCACATCCGCACTTTCACGCGGCACCTATCACTGGGTTTTAGCTCTCTCTAGCGTTGGCCTTTCTACACCTGCTGTGTACTCTGAATGCGATCGATTGCGTGCTGAGTTAGATATTGCAGAGCCACGCATCAGTGATCAATTAATGCAGGCACTTCTTTCCGGAGATGCGAAAGCTGTCGGTGCATCGTTAAGCAATGATCTGCAGAGCGCTGCCTGCACATTGCGTCCTGCGCTCTCATTAGTTCTCGATGTGGGCCAAGAATATGGAGCACTCGGCGCGATCGTTTCTGGCTCTGGCCCAACAGTTGCATTTCTTGTTGCAGATGTAGAAGCGGGCTTAGATTTAGCGGTTGCCCTGACCTCAAGTGGAGTAGTCGGAAGCGTTGCGCGGGCCTTTGGTCCGGTGCAAGGCGCAAAAATTATTTAACTATCTCAACTAAACTAATTTCATGAAGCCTTGGAAGCTAGTCGCACTTTCAGCGATATTTCTTCTTACCCTTCCCACTACAACTCAGGCAGCTGCGCCAAAGGCTGGAAATAAATGTCCAACAAAGAATGCGGTAGTTGTTATCGCAGGAATGAGTTTTACCTGCAAACTCGTTGGTAAGAAACTTGTCTGGAGCAAGGGAATTCGTGTGAAGACACCGACACCGACACCGACACCGACACCGACACCGACACCGACACCGACAAGCCCGACTAGCAGCTTAAGTGATGTCTCGGGTTTTAGAAATTTAGAGCCATGCAAGATAGTTGATGGTGATCCTGCACTTACAAATATGAGCGCTGGTTTCCCAATCCCGGCCGGAAGAATTGATTTAGTTAAAGGCGCTAAGATTCATGTGATCGGCGTTGACTTTCCAGATAAACCAGTGACGGGGAAGACACCTCGAGAACTTAATGAATACCTGGCAATAGGCACGGAGAAATTCTGGAGAGCTCAATCTTCGGTCCCTGTTAAATTTGATTGGGTTTGGAATAACTCTTGGCTCAGGCTCCCAGGATCGATCAATAGCTACTCACTCGGTGGATCATTCTTTGAAGGAAAATTTAATGGCCCAGCTTACTTTAATTTGGCAAACCAAGTAATTGCTGCTGTTGATTCCGAGACAGACTTTACTGGTACAAATTTTCTTTTCATTGTCTTCCCCCCAGGTGTAAAGAATGAAGAGATTGGTACTTTCCTAGTGCATACTCAAGGAATTTACAGAACCAATGAAGGCAGCATTTACAACCTCATTATGGCTGGTGGCGATTATGCCAATCTCGATACCTATATTCATGAATTTGGACACGGTCTAGGACTAACCGATATTCGCGATACAACAGATTTGGCTCAGCAAAAATCTGATGGCATGTATTACGACACGATGAACAATTCGACTTATCCCGAGTTGCTTGTTTGGCATAGATTCTTGCTCGGTTTTCTGCAACCCTCACAAATCCACTGTAAGGTCAACACAGAAACTTCCCGCCACTGGATTGTGCCTGTTGCAAGCGACTCTCAAGGTGTGAAGGGTCTTGTTATTCCCTTAAGTTCAACTGAGGCAATAATTGTTGAGTCACGACGAGCCATTGGTTTTGATACGAAACTAGCCTCACGTTTGGACTTAGTTGGAGCAGTCGTCTATACCCTTGACTCAAAAGTTCCTTATCGAAGAACACCAGTTACAGTCGCTCAAGTTTTGCAACCAGGATCTTCAGTAGTAGTTAATGGATTTAAATTTTCTGTCATTGAGTCAGGCCAATTCGGGGATGTAATCCAAGTTGAGCGAGGGTAATCGCTACCTAAAGGCCGAAGGCATCAAAATTTCACGGCTGGCCCGCGGCTCGGTTTGGATTCTGTGGGCGTGATGAGGGAGAATACGGGTTCCGCCATTGTGTAGTGGCTAGCACATGGGCCTTTGAAGCCCAGGGTCCAGGATCGATACCTGGTGGCGGAGCAAGTTACACTTCACACATGAGCCTTGAAACAGTGGTCGTTCTCGCCGCTGGAGAAGGCACGCGAATGAAATCCACAACACCCAAGGTGCTCCATGAAATTTCGGGGCGCACTTTGCTGGGACACGTTCTCCATGCAGTCAGCGGACTTAAAGGTAAAAATCTCTGCATCGTCGTTGGCGCGGGCCGCGAAAGGGTAGAAGCACACGTTGCCCAGATTGCACCCCATGCAACAACAGTTTTTCAGGAACACCGTGGCGGTACAGGCCATGCAACTCAATTAGCGCTCGCAGGCACAAGTTCTAATGGAACGGTTCTTGTTCTTGCAGGAGATACCCCGATGCTGACAAGTGATTCTCTTGCTGCGCTCTTAGATGTCCACCATAAAGGAAATTTCTCAGCCTCTGTGATGACGGCAGAGCACCCGGATCCAACTGGGTATGGCCGAATTATTCGTAGCGCTGATGGCTCACTTCTGCGCATTGTTGAAGAACGTGATGCAACTGATGAAGAGAGAGCAATCTACGAAGTTAATTCAGGCGTCTATGCCTTTGATGGCGTCAAACTTGCAGCAGCGATTGGTAAGTTAAAGAACGATAATTCACAAGGCGAGCTCTATCTCACCGATGTTCTTGAAATCCTCCGCAATGACGGCGGATCAATTGCAGCGGTTCTCATTGAAGATTTCATCGAGATTCTTGGCGTCAATGATCGTGCTCAGCTTGCTGAGAGCGCCGCACTTTTACGAGATCAGATTAATGACGGATTAATGAAGGCGGGCGTGACGATTGTTGATCCACTGTCAACGTGGGTTGATTCCACTGCAACAGTTGAAAGCGATGTCACGCTATTGCCTGGTACATGGATTGCTGGGTCTACAACAGTTGCACATGGGGCGATCATCGGACCGCGCACCACATTGCTTGATTGCACTGTAGCAACGGGTGCACACGTGATCGAATCACACTGCACCGGTGCGGTTATTGGTGCCGATGCCAGCGTTGGTCCATTTACATATTTACGTGCAGGTACAGATTTAGGTGCATCCAGCAAAGCGGGAGCATTTGTTGAGATGAAGAACGCTGTTGTCGGCGATGGATCGAAGGTTCCGCACCTGTCATATGTCGGCGATGCCACAATCGGTGAAGGCAGCAACATTGGCGCTGCCACAATCTTTGTTAATTACGATGGAGTGGAAAAGCACCACACCACCGTGGGAGATCACGTGCGAATCGGCAGCGATTCGATGTTGGTCGCCCCCGTCACAATCGGAGATGGTGCATATACCGCCGCCGGCTCTGTGATTACAGAAGATGTGCCACCTGGAGCAATCGGGGTTGCTAGGGCAAAGCAGAGAAATGTATTAGGTTGGGTCCTGCGCAAGCGATCCGGTACTAAATCAGCAGATGCGGCCTCGCGTCATGATGATGGGAAGAAGGGCTAACTTCTGTGAGCGAACTCAGATTAACTTCCGAGAAAAAACTGCGCATCTTTTCAGGACGTGGATATCCAGAGCTCGCTGAAGAGGTCGCAACAGAGCTTGGTATTCCGATCACACCAACATCAGCTTATGACTTTGCAAATGGTGAAATTTTCGTTCGCTTTGAAGAATCAGTTCGTGGTTGTGATGCCTTTGTTATTCAATCTCATGCTGCGCCAGTAAATAAGCAGATCATGGAACAACTGATTATGGTCGATGCTCTCAAGCGAGCATCTGCAAAGCGCATTACCGTTGTTGCACCGTTCTATGGATATGCGCGTCAAGATAAGAAGCACCGCGGACGTGAACCAATCTCTGCTCGCTTGATGGCAGATCTTTACAAAGCAGCTGGTGCCGACCGTTTAATGGTTGTTGATCTCCACACTTCACAAATTCAAGGCTTCTTCGATGGTCCGGTGGATCATCTCTTCGCTCTACCAATGCTTGCAAACTATGTCGGCAGCAAAGTCGATCGTTCAATGCTCACTATTGTTTCGCCTGACTCAGGTCGTGTCCGCGTTGCAGAGCGTTGGTCAGAACTTCTCGGTGGATGTCCGATCGCATTTATTCATAAGACTCGCGACCCACTGATTCCAAATGAATCAGTGACAGGACGCGTCGTTGGTGATGTCACAGGTCGCACGTGCGTAGTTATCGATGACATGATCGATACCGCAGGCACAATTACAAAGGCAGTAGATGCTCTCTTTGAAGGTGGCGCAAAAGATGTCATCGTCGCTGCCACCCACGCAGTCTTTTCAGGACCAGCAGTTGATCGCCTCAAGGAGTGCCGCGCAGTCGAGGTCGTCGTTACCAACTCATTGCCTATCGCAGATGACAAACACTTCGACAAGCTCACCGTGCTCTCAATCGCCCCACTTTTGGGCCGGGCAATCCGTGAAGTCTTCGAGGATGGCTCAGTCACAAGTCTTTTTGACGGACATAGCTAACTCAGGCTAGTCTTACAGCATTCTGGCGAGGGTTTCGATCGAAACCGTTATCGACGGCAAGGAATCTAACTCCTAGTCAGAGCACAATGTCTTTTGGTTCATAGCCAAAGGCTTTGAACTACTAACTAGGAGTTTTTTAATGGCAGAAGTATCAATCAAGGGAACCACACGTACCGAATTCGGTAAGGGTGCTTCACGTCGTGCACGCGTTGCAGGACTTGTCCCAGCAGTTATCTACGGCCACGGTGAGAAGCCACTTCACATCACATTGCCAGCTAAAGAACTTGGCGTTGCTCTCAAAGAGTCAAACGTTCTTCTTAATATTGATATTGCTGGAAAGGTCGAACTCACACTTCCAAAGTCAGTTGTTCGCCATCCACTCAAGCAGATCCTCGAGCATATCGACCTCGTACTTGTTCGCCGCGGCGAGAAAGTTACCGTTGACGTTCCTGTTCACACAGAAGGAAAGCACGATCCAGATGGAATCCTCGAGCACGTCAACCACACCATTGAGATCGAAGCAGAAGCTACTTCTATTCCTAAGTTCGTCACACTTGATATTGAAGGAATGACAGCTGGTACTTCACGTTATGCATCAGAGGTTGTACTTCCTGCAGGCACAACTCTTGTCAGCGATCCAAAGATGATTGTTGTTCACTTATCTGAGCGCTCAACAGCAGCGGTCGAAGAGGTAGTAGCTCCAGTGGCAGCAGCAGATGCTGCGGCACCTGCAGCAGATGCTGAAAAGAAAGACGCTTAACCCGTACCCTTTCTCATTATGACGTGGTTGGTAGTGGGCCTTGGTAATCCAGGCGATCAATACGCTGCCACCCGTCACAATGTGGGTCAGATGGTTATCGACCATCTCATCAAACGCCACAATGTAAAACTTGCAAACCATAAATCTCGCACCCAAATTGCTGCCTATAAATTAGGCGTGGGTGTTGATGCGCATCCAGTAATTCTCGCTAAATCAAATAGTTATATGAACGAAACTGGCGGACCGATTAAGGCGTTAGCTAACTTCTATTCGGTTGAACCAGCAAAAATTATTGTCTTGCATGATGAACTAGATATTGGGTACTCAGTCATTCGCAGCAAGTTAGGTGGCGGCGATAACGGCCACAACGGTTTGAAATCAATGACCTCAGCTTTTGATACTCCCGATTATTACCGCGTTCGCTTGGGTATTGGACGCCCGATGGGCCAGCAAGATCCAGCTGACTTTGTCTTGAAACAATTTAGTAAAGATGAGAAGCAGACCTTAGAAGAGTTCATCGAGCGGGGAAGCGATGTTGTTGAGTCCTTGATCGAAAAAGGACTCGAGTTTACGCAGTCGAAATTTAACTCGTAGATCAGCCTGTATTACGAAGGCCAGCAGCAACACCATTAATTGTCAGCAGAAGCGCACGAATCAGCGTTGGATCTGCAGAATCACCCTTGGCTCGCACACGTTGTAGCAGGTTGATCTGCAGCAAATGCAGCGGTGAAAGATAAGCATCGCGCACTTGGAGCGTGCGCGCCAGAACTGGTTGTTCGCTCAAGAGCGAATCTTTCTGGGTCAGCAGCAGAATTTCAGAAACAGTGAGTTCGAATTCCGCGGTGATCTCATCGAGGAAGTGGTGAAGCTCTTTCGGAACAAGGGTTTCTACATACCGACGAGCTGTGATCAAATCAGTCTTTGCAAGTGTCATCTCTACATTGCTAATAAATGTATGGAAGAAGTGCCAGCTCGCCAGCATTGATTTCATATCAGCGCTCTTGCCCGCATCGCGCGCGGCTTTGAGTCCTGATCCAACACCAAACCAACCCGGCACAATTTGGCGTGATTGCGTCCATCCAAATACCCAAGGAATCGCACGGAGGGATCCCAGGCCTGATGTGGCATCTGGTCTGCGTGATGGACGTGAACCTAAGAAAAGATTTCCAAGCTGTTCTACAGGAGTGGATGCGTAGAAATATGCAGGAAGATCAGGATGGTCAACCAAGTTTCGGTATTGCGTAAACGAAGCATCAGAGATGAGGTTCATGCAGGTATTCCAACGCTCAAGCTCTTCTGCACTTTGACGTGGTGCACGATTAAGAATTGTTGCCTCAAAAGATGCGGCCAAGGTGAGCTCAACATTCTCGCGTGCTAGTGCAGGCAATGAATACTTATCGCTAATGACTTCACCTTGTTCGGTGACTTTAATTTCACCATCAATAGAACCCCAAGGAAGTGCAACGAGAGCTTCATAGGTTGGACCGCCACCGCGTCCGACAGAACCACCGCGTCCATGGAATAAGCGAAGACGAACACCGTGCTTGAGTGCGATATCGCGAAGCTGGCGCTGTGCTCGGTGAATTTCCCACTGACTTGTTGCAATTCCTGCATCTTTATTTGAATCGGAATATCCCAACATGACTTCCTGGATATCACCACGAAGTTCAACAACTTTTCTATATGTTGGATTTGATAAGAGACGATCAAGAATCTCACCCGCCGCACGAAGCTCGGCAACAGTTTCCAGGAGCGGAGCGAATCCGATCTTTGCTACTCCTGTCGACAGATCAACTAGTCCGGCCAACTTAGCTAGGACCGTTGCTGCAATCAGATCATCGGCACCCTTGGTCATCGAAACAATGTAGGTTTCAATGATTTCTGGTCCAAAGTCTTCGATCAATTCGTTAATTGCAACAAAGGTATTGAAGGTCTTGGCGTCATTGCCGGTCAGTGAAGAAGTTGAAGGATTCTGCTTATCTGCCAATAGTCCTGTGAGGGTGTCAAAACGTTGCTCGTGGCTCTGATCTGCATAGGTGCCACCGATGATTTCTGCCAGAGCGCCATGGTGGGCATCTGAATGTTCACGGATATCTAACGTTGCGTGGGTTATTCCAAAGGCTGCCACTGAACGAATTGTTCTTTCGAGTAATCCTGTTGCAATCAATTCGCCGCGGTGTGCAAAGAGTGAGTCACGCATCAGCGTTAAGTCAGCTAAAAGTTCGGCGGTATCTTTGTAATCACGGTGTGGCACATGCGGCGTGCCTTTTGCGTGGCGATCTCTCGTTAAAGCTAAGCGATGAACAATTGCCGTTGCCTTAAGGCGATAAGGCTCTTGCGTATTGAGTCGACGAAAACGTGGTTCGAATTCAGGGATGTGATTTAAATCTTCTTCGACAGATGCTGAAAGTTCAGGTGTTGCTCCGATGATGCGGGTTGAGACAGAGAGCATCTGACGCAATTGATCCATCGCTGCGATTGTGGTTCGGATTGCATGGCCTACCTGCAGGACAACGGCAGCTTTTGTGATCTCTGGTGTGATATTTGGATTTCCATCTCGATCGCCACCAATCCATGTGCCGAATGTGAGCGGACGTGCGGTCACCGGTAATTCCACTCCGAGGCGCTTGAGCTGATGTGCAAATTCATTTAACACTTCTGGAACTGTGGTTCGTGCCAGGTCATCGAGGTAATACAGAGCGTTCATCGCCTCATCGAGTGGTTCAGGGCGATCAACGCGAAGTTCATCGGTCTGCCATAACAAATCTACAATTTCTGCAAGTGATTGTGAGTTGGTCACACTCTTTGGTAAATCAAGTAGGCGTGAGATCTCTCCGAGTTTATTCAGGATTGATCGTCGCGCAGCTTCGGTTGGATGAGCGGTAAAGACAGGACGGACGCTTAATTCACTTACCCATTGCTCAAGATCTTCTTGTGAAAATTGATGACCAGGAGTTTGCGACTTCTGTGCTGCAATGACTTTATCTACTGCACGCGAAATCCACGAACCGTTGACTTCTCGTGACTCCGAAATGATGCGTACGCGGTTGACTTGCTCTGCCACGTTTGCCAAGTGAAAGTAGGTACTAAATGCTCGCACCAACTGAATCGAGTCATCGACCGATAAATCTTTAAGTACTTCTCCGCCCGTTCCTTCACGCACCGCTTTGCGTACGCTTTCGACGAGATCGAGTAGCTCCTGGCCTTCCTGGCGGACAAGAGTCTGACCGAGGAGATCGCCCAGTCGACGCACATCTGCGCGCAGCGATTCATCCCGATTTGTCATGTACGTATTCTCGCAGGGAATTCTGCGCGCTGGGCACACCGTAGACTTTGCCTGTAGCCCCCTGGTCTTGACCAAGCGGGGCCAGTTGCTATTGGGGGGTGAATTATGCGCGGTCTTATCTCAGCCATCGAGATCAACCCAGAGATAGCTGAGGCACTTATTCATTCACCGAAAATCATTGCGCCAAATCCCGCCTATCCATTTCTACTTGCAGCACGCGCCAAAGAGAAACCGTTACTTGTGATTACGAGTTCATCGCGCAGCGCTGAAGATTTAGCCCACGAACTCCGTGAACTACATGACCATGTTCTTGAATTTCCGGCATGGGAAACACTCCCTCATGAGCGATTAAGTCCACGCACTGACACAGTTGCGCGGCGAGTAGCAACTCTTCATTCGTTAAAGACAGGACATCACTCACATCCAATTGTGATTACTCCTGTGCGTGGAGCAATCCATAGATTTATCTCAGCAATTTCAGCTAATCCGTTGCGCACGCTGGAGATTGGACAAGAGCTCTCACTTACCGATCTTGTTGAACACTTAGCTATTAGCGCTTACACACGTACAGATCTCGTTGAAAGACGGGGAGAGTTTGCAGTTCGTGGCGGAATTGTTGACGTCTTCTTCCCGCTGGCTGTTCACCCGGTTCGTATCGATTTCTTTGGCGATGAGATTGAGGATATGAAGTACTTTGATGTCGCAGATCAGCGCACACAAACTCCTGTCACCGAGAAAATCGAAATACTTCCTTGTCGCGAATTCACTCTTACTCCTGAAATTCAAGCGCGCGCCGCGCAGCTACAAAACAAATATCCCTCAGCCGCTGAAATACTGGGAAAGATTGCAGAAGGAATTTCGTGTGATGGAATGGAATCTCTGATCCCGATGTTAATCGAAGAGCTTGAAACAATTAGCTCCCGTATGCCTGAACACAGCGAAGTATTTTTCGTTGACGATGAACGGATTAAATCTCGCACCGCAGATCTGATTGCAACAAATGATGAATTTTTTCAAGCGGCGTGGTCAAGTGCTTCATTCGGTGCAGCAGCGCCACTTCCGGTTGAGGCAACGACTTATCTTGATTGGGACGAGCTGCACGCGGTGATTCTGCAGGCAGGTTTTGTCACCAGGTCACTCAATAACTTCGGTAGCGACCTTGATGAGAGCGCGAGCTTTCTCGACCTCGTTGCGATTGAACCCATGCGCGGTGATAGTGAACGCGCGATCGAATTACTTCGCCAAGGGCTGGCTAGCCATCACAGCGTGATTTTTTCAGCATCAGGGCATGGAATGATCGAACGATACGCCGGAATCTTTCGTTCAGCAGATCTACCGGTACAGATCGTGCAAGAACTCAACGTTGCTCCTACAAAAGGTGCCATTCATCTCTGCCAATCAACAATTGCTCACGGCTTCTCATCGCAGGATTGCGGACTTCTCTTTGTTACAGAGCGCGATCTCTCTGGCAGTAAATCAAGTGGGCGTGACAGTGCGAAGATGCCATCAAAGCGTAAGCAGGCAGTTGATCCGCTGGAACTCAAAGCGGGAGATTTCATCGTCCACGAGCAACATGGAATCGGCCGCTACATTGAGATGACAGCGCGCACCGTTAACAACGTCACGCGCGAATATCTGATCATTGAATACGCATCTGCCAAACGGGGCCAACCAGGCGATCGAATCTTTGTGCCAACAGATTCATTGGAACAAGTGAGCAAATACATTGGCGGTGAATCACCAACAGTGCATCGAATCGGCAGCGGTGAGTGGCAGAAAGCTAAGGGCCGTGCCCGTAAAGCCGTGAAGGCAATTGCTGGCGAACTGATCCGGTTGTATGCAGCGCGCACAAGTGCTCCGGGTTTTGCATTCTCACCAGATACGCCTTGGCAGCACGAGCTAGAAGATGCATTTTCATATATTGAAACCCCAGACCAACTCTCCACGATAGAAGATGTGAAGCAAGATATGGAACGCCCATATCCGATGGATCGCATTATCTGCGGCGATGTTGGATATGGAAAGACTGAAATCGCTATTCGCGCAGCCTTTAAGGCGGTACAAGATGGAAAGCAAGTAGCTGTCCTTGTTCCGACAACACTCCTTGTTCAACAGCATACAAAGACTTTTGCAGAACGTTATGCAGGATTTCCCATCAAGGTTGTCGGTCTCTCGCGCTTTAACAGCGCTAAGGAGACCAAGGCCATCCTTGATGAAACTGTAAATGGCAGTGCAGATGTAATTATCGGTACCCATCGCTTACTTTCACAAGATGTGGTCTTTAAAGATCTCGGTCTTGTCATTGTCGATGAAGAGCAGCGTTTTGGTGTCGAGCAGAAAGAATCACTTAAGAAGCTCCGCACGACAGTGGATGTCTTGGCTATGTCTGCAACACCTATTCCGCGCACACTTGAGATGGCTGTAACGGGCATCCGCGAAATGTCCACAATCACAACTCCACCCGAAGAGCGTCATCCGATTTTGACCTACGTCGGCCCGGCAGATGATGCACAGATTAAGGCGGCAATTCATCGCGAGCTATTACGTGATGGACAGATTTTCTATCTCCATAATCGAGTGGAATCAATTGATCGCGCCGCTTTAAAAATCCAAGAACTCGTTCCTGAGGCACGTATTCGCGTTGCTCATGGTCAGATGAGTGAAGGCGCGCTAGAAGAAGTGATTCTGGCATTTTGGAATCGTGATTTTGATGTTCTTGTCTGTACCACAATTGTGGAGAGTGGTCTCGATATTGCAAATGCAAATACGCTCATTGTTGAACGTGCCGATAACTTTGGGCTCTCGCAATTGCATCAATTACGCGGAAGAGTCGGTCGCGGTCGCGAACGTGCATACGCATACTTCCTTTACCCGGCAGATCAGCCACTTTCAGAAGTCGCCCTCGACCGACTCAAGACAATTGCAACAAATACAGATCTTGGTGCGGGTATGCGTGTAGCGCTAAAAGATTTAGAGATTCGTGGGGCTGGAAATCTTTTAGGTGGTGAACAATCAGGCCACATTGCAGATGTTGGCTTCGATCTTTATATGCGCATGGTTGGAGAAGCGGTGCATGATTAC
>Ga0315899_10002881_pt1 | contig 18869 bp, 21 predicted proteins | sample LakEriMetagenome_2_FD_203518 | JGI IMG/M metagenome (GOLD analysis project Ga0315899, IMG submission 203518) | Freshwater fungal communities from buoy surface, Lake Erie, Ohio, United States - Buoy 4 MA112 | ecosystem: Environmental > Aquatic > Freshwater > Lake | place: USA: Lake Erie, Ohio... | reverse complement strand
CGAGGAGGTCCTACAGGAACGGCCGTGTTGACTCTGCCGTGGCAGAGAGCACCCCCTTCCCCAAGGGGCCCCCAAAGTCGTCGGTGGGGGGGACGCCTGGTTGGCACCTGTTGTCCAGCGCACGTAGGTACGGCTGGCCTCCTCCCGGGGTATTATTGAGAGACAGAGAGAGAGAGAGAGAGAAGTTTATTGACAATCAAATAGATGACTGAAGGTCGGTAAGTACAACGCCTCTTCTGGGAGACACCGCCGCTGGGCACTCGTGGCCCAGCATTGGCGAGAGAGAGAGAGAGAGAGAGAGAGAGAGAGAAGTTTATTGACAATCAAATAGATGACTGAAGGCCGGTAAGTACAACGCCTCTTGCGGGTGACACCGCCTCTGGGCGCGCGCGCGCGCGAGAGAGAGAGAGATTTATTGACAATCAACAAATGATTGAAGGTCCGTCAGTACAACGCCCTTTCGAGTAACACCGCCTCTGGGAGGAATGATGCGCGTAGCTTGCGCAGCAGTAATCACATCGAGCTTGTCAAGCTCGGTTTGCACGTAGTCCTTGTTTGCCAGATGACTAAGAAGGGTCCTGCCTCGAACGGCGTCGACTCAACCGATGCGCATGATAGAGAGAGACAAAAAGAAAGAGTTTATTATGAACGGATGGGGAGTTCAGGGCGTCGCAAGACACAAGCACAGAAAGGTATTTCTGTGCTGAAAGGTACCTTTCTGTCGATGACGTGCATGACGTTCAGGGCGTCGCAATGATTGGACTAATCATAATATCTCGATGACGTGCATGACGGGCGTTCCAGAGCGTCGCCCGGCGGTTAGTAGTAAATAGTGGTGATTATAGAGCATCATGCCGCGGATGCATCTGTGGCGAGAACTTTCCCCGGACCACGTAGAGACTCAGCGGGTAGTACCGTGACTTCCGTCCTTACCTCACACCGCTCCTCAGCACAAATGCCCATTCGCAACAAGGAGTTGGGATGTGTCACTAGGTCACGGCTGCTTTTGTCGTAAACCCTGAAGCTCTTGCACGGCGACTATGGCCCTTGAGGGAGCTGGAGGCTTGAACCACAGAGTAGGAGGCGTTTTCGATGTCGTCGTTAGTCGCAGTCGTGTTGCTGTTCGAGCGGAGCGGGCGCAGAGGGAGTGCCACGAGACGGGACGAGCAGTTTAGAGGAGAGATGAGTAAGCGGCATGACTCGGTTAGTACGAACCCCCAATAAAGACAACCGGGTAAAATGCATAAACGGAGTGGGGAATGGCATGGAACCTCAAAGGCGGTAAAAGGTAGAGCGCCCTGTAGGGCTGGTGTGAAGGTGGGGGGAGGGAACCTGGTGGGGGGGCTTGATTGAGAAGAAAGGGTGAGCTGGTAGAAGGTGGCGCAGGCACATGACCTCCGGTTGCTGCTGCCGCCGCCCCTCCTCCTCGTCCTCCTGCCGAAGTCTCTGTGCCTCTACCGATCCTCGTCAAGGCTGGTTCCTCGTGTCTTATCATGGAAGCGCTTAATGGCCTTGGCTTCTTTGCGGCGGGGAAGTTGACGCTTGCAAGTACCGGATCACCTCTGTTTCCACCAACCTCTACCATTCCTACTGGCCTGGCAGACAAAGGCCTCCGCGCACGGTCCGCTGTCGGAGGTCGCGCTCTTTCGGTAGCAGCACTGGATGGCAGTGATCTTTCGGTAGCAGCACTGGATGGCAGTGATCTTAAGGTTGGTGTCTCATTCCTGTCGATGAAATCAGACGAAAAGGCAGCTGCCGGAATATGACGACCTGACGTCAATTTGTATTCAAACGTGAAGCCTCCTGTCCGTCTCCCGGCAGGGGATCGCGTCCCCTCGCGGTCCCGCGCATCACCGCCGCCCCATAATTTCGGAACCACGACCTCACCACCTGCATCCACTCTAAAACCTCGCTCACCACTCTGACCGGAGTCATGGCCGCATGCATATAGATGCCCACTTCCATGTTCATGACGGTGACTACTGGTGGCCTCGGCATGGTGGTCGCTGGTACTCTCCGTCGTATCTCCAGCCTGAGTGCTCCCTTTCGAGTCAGCTGTTTGCCATTGAAAGCGACCGCGACATTTGCATTCTACACAGCTTTGGGGTGGTCTACAGAGTGCGTGGTTTTGTGACCCTGAGCACACACCTTCGATGACGTGGCGGGCTGCGAACTGGAGTCCTGGGCCCGTTGAGGATCAGTTTGCATCGTCAACTGGCCCATGGCATTGCTTTCATCGTCAGCTCCAGTCGTCGCTTCCTCTGATATAGCAGCTTCATGAAAGGTGCGAGGCAGGCTGCGCTCTTTTGCTTTTTCGGCCGCCGCAGCTTTCCACTGCCGGAGAAGGAGAACAAAAGGCAGAAGCACAATCGCAATCCAGTCAGTGGAAGAGCAAGTGGAGTGAACGTGAAGCGCAGAGAGCAGACGATGAAAGAAAACAGCAAACCTGCGGAGAATTGGACTCATAGATGCTAGGTTGTGGTTCCGACCAATCGTTAGTCTTCTCCGCGTTTGCACCTACTCCGCTGACAATCACACCTCGAGTGCTAAGCTCTTCCTCAATCATGTCCAACACGATCATGTCCGCGTTCTCATCCTCGCTTCCAACACCTCCTGGTGTGCTCTGAATTATACCACACCCGACTCCCAGGTGACGCTGCTGCAGAAGCCCCACGTCCTCTCCTTCCCGTCGCTTCTGCTCATTTCTCACAACACTCTCTGCTTTAGTTGCGTCCCCAGCTGCAAACGACACGGCCTTGGGCGCCATTACCCCGGCACCCCCTGCTTTCGCCGTCCCAGACCCCATTTCAACCGCTGCTACCATGCTCGAATGACTTCTGTCAGAGTCCATGCTGCCGCCCCATCCCTGCAAGGCAGAGCGCGCGCTGTTGGGGCCACTTCCGCCGGAGCGCGGCGTCAGCTTCTCGGCAAGTTGAAGCTTGCTCATATAGTGCGGGTACCTGTGAAAGGTCTCTGCCGTCAACCTGAACATGCTTCGAAATGATAGTGTGCATCGAAGGAGCTTCTCGCTCTACACTCAAAAGGGCTGACAAACTTACCCCAAAGATGCGCCATGTGAGTCGGCCACGGGCGTTAGTGACTGCCCCGTTAGTGTTCGCGTTGTGATGTAATTGTTTGGTCTGGCGCGCAGCACCTGTCAGACAGAAGACACGATAGAGTATTGGCGAATATCCATGGAGAGATAAAGGATTGTCGCTGGATATAAAGAAATAGAGAGGGATGGGGGGGCGCAGACGGGACATGCCTTGTAATGAGCAGAATTGGTGTCTCTGTCTAGTGTCGCACTGACGTCTTTCAGCATCTGATACAGTTCACTGATACACTCGCTGTGCTTCATGCTGCCATAGTGCGCAATGTCAGTAGTAGGACTGGGAATTTACAGCACGTTGAAAGGAAGCATTCTGCGTGCAAGCATATTGCCTGTCAGCATATCAGCATATATGTCGGTAGGTATACCTATAGCTCTCCAGAGCCAGGAAGCGCATTTTCTCCTCATGGCCAAATCCATCCCCATCCCCAGACTCTTTTCCCTTGGTTGGATTGTCCAAAATAGTATTCATGAGGAAAATCTGTTCGACTCAAAATCAGTCCTGGGTCGTACCGCCGCTCTCCAGCATACACGATTCACAACAAATTGAAATTACCTCTACTTGCTTGGCGTGCTCACCCATCGCGTTGTAGACCAGAGCATCCGCGTCCGCCTTTTTTGTGTATGCGCCAAGAGCCATTACATCTGCTTTTTTGGCAAGCTCTTGCTTGATGATGTCCTCTCCAACCTTGTCGTCGATGAGACCCTTGAGATGCTTACTGAGCAAGCCTCATACTCAGTGTAATTGCAGGTAACCGAAAAGTGCGCGTCAAGTACAACCACTCATAGCGTATCACCTGTGATCTTCCAGGTGTTCCTTCATCATATCAAAGGTTTCACGCCGCACAATGTCCTCGACCTCTGGACCAAGCGCTTTGATAGTGTCTTTGAAGACTTCAACCTTTTTGTTAATTTCCACCTCAAACTTCCTTTGTCCTGCAAGTCGGCAATCAGTGTGCGCACGCGTATTTGTCACTGGCATGCCCGAGCATATGCGTGTGCACGTGTGCGCGCCACATTCGCTCCTGCGCGTGCTCCGCGGGAGACAGAGTCATCGCTGTCATAGTCATGTTCCGACTCGGCCAGAATCCTATCTGCCCCACCATCCGGGATGTCGGAAAACATACACACGTATGCAAGCTCCGACAATGGGAAATAATTGATAACATCATGCTTCCTGCGCAAGCTCTCTCTGCTCACCTGTGAGGATTTCAAGCTTTGAAGCTTGCAGACCGTTGGCAGCCTGGTCTGCAACCCCTGCGATTGCAACCTGCGTGTTTTTGAGGTTATCCTCGATGGACTTCTTTAGGAGGCGCGTTTGTCGGTCCATATCGTTGCCCAGCTTGACCCATTTCTCATTAAAAGCCTGCTCGACGCGTTCAACCTCTGAATTGACGTGCGTCTGTAACGACTTCAAGCGCTCAACCGTGTTTGCCTCGTTGTCGTTTACATTCTTGCGCAACGAATCAAGGCGCGATCCGACCCGTTTTTCAAGTGCCTCAACGTCACCCAGCATCTGTTTGCGCTCTTGAGCAAGTCTGTTGGAGGTGGCATCTTTGAAATTTTGGAGGCTGAGCTCATCTTGTGATATTCGCAGATTCATGTCTTTGAATTGACCGTCCAGCGAGGCTGATCGATCAAAAGACACATATGTGAGAAAAGGCGCAGGCTCCACAGTGATTTGATGTAAGGGGAGGAAAGCATACCTATCAAAGCCTCACGAGTGCGCTGTCTTTCTTCAAACTGCTCCTGCACTTCCACGAATTTTTGCTCGTGCCTGTTCGCTTGGGCCTTTTTTTGTTGTGCTCGCACTCAGGTGTGGACTTGCATAGCTTCTTGGGGAGCTCGTCCGTACGCACGAACTACACACGTCCGCAATCACACGCGCACAGCTCACACCCTCACCTGTAAATTCAATATAGAAACCGCATGCTGATCCGCGGTTTCTTCCCTTGTGTGCAAGCGCTCGCCGTGTTCCTCGAGAATCTGCCCATGCGTGCATAACAGCAAAGCATGTGCTTTGATCGTATTCTCGAGTTCCCTGATTCTCCTTTCATGGTCATCCACCTGCAGGTACGCACAGGGGGGCGGGGGGCAAGTTGAATGGTTAGTGCGTGCTGCTGTCTTCGCTCATCATTCTCAAATCATGAACTTGCTGCTGTTGCTGTTGCATGAGGCTAATGCAGTGATACCCTGGGGATAAGCAGCTCGAGGTTTGAGACACGCTCAAACAGCTCGTCAAACTTTGTGCGGGACACGGCTTCTTCCTCCAGCGTCCTCTGCTGAAAGGCCTCTGCGTCCTTCTTTAGAGCAAAGGACTTGACCCTGGCCCGCAAACGACGGTCAGTTTGCTGTCTTTCCCAAGGGCAACCCTCTGTGCAAAACATATCGTGGCCGGGGTCGAGCTCGGCTTATGCTCGACTTCTCCGAGCGAGACAGTTCAATGGAAAAGGTTTTCCCGAAATCAATCCTGGCGGTGGACAGAAATGCAGACACGCAGGTGGCATCGGGCCTTTGTACCTTTCGGCGAGAGCATCGAGGTCGTAGCGCGTGCCATTGGCAGTGATTTCGAGCTTGCGGAATTGGTCGTCGAAGTTGCTGATGCTGCTCATTAGAGTAATGAGCTTATTGAAGGAATCCGCCACCTGCAACGGCGAGGAAGGGCGCGCGCACACGAGTGAGAGCGCAGACTCTATGAAGGTGCACACTGCGCACACGCCAGACGCGCCGCTTCTTCAAGACATCACCACCTGTGCCAGCATGCCGGGGAGTTTGGCAGCATTTGAAATGTCTCGCTCGGAGAAGTCGAGCCTAAGCTCTTCGATGCTGCGCGCAGCAGAGCAGAGGGTGACGTCAATCACGGGCAGCACCGTCAAAACTGCTTCAAGCACTGGTCCTCCAACCTCCGCCCTTCCACAGGTGGCGCGCTCGCACGGCGCACAGAGCACCTGAAGACGCCGGACTCGGCAGCCTGCGCCTGGGCATTCCGGGTGCTGTCCTTGGCCGACCCGGGCCGTGTGGTCGCAGACCCCGGCCTGCTCGGGTTCCGCTTCTGCGCTGACGCCATGGCTGCCCGGCCGGGCTTCAGGCAGTTGGAGGAGTAGACACGAACTGCGGCCTTCAAAAAATGGACCTGCGCTGACCACTGGCCCGTGAGAGTGGCAGCAGGTAAAGCGGCAGGGCTGTGGGGCCACATGTCGCAGAGCGGAGCTTCCGGTGGTGCTCTGCCCTTTGAGATGCCGTCAGATTTTTCGCCTTTCGCATTGCTCACGTCACACAGCAAAACAGAGGTGGCGGACCCCCCGGTGGTAAGAATAAAGTTTTTGGATGGTCCGCGGAAGGGGAAGACCAGTGCCCCAACGACGCCGAGGGAAAGTGGCCCATCGACGCCGAGGAAAGATGCTCCATCGACGTTAGATCTGCCTGCTGGTGCCCGTGCTGATTGCGGTGGTAGGGGTGGTGGTGGGGGAGATGGCATTGGAGGGGAGGGTCATGCCGCACCTTTCTCAAGCTTCCCCGATCCACGTCCACGCATTGGCGCTGCTTCAGCCTCATCGACCGGGCGTGCGGTGTGGATCTGCTCGTCCCCAGAGCTTGGAGGCAAGACAGCTGAAGAGGCTTGTTGGCGACTGGCACACGTCGTCGCGGGTGGAGGTGACGAACGGACGATCGAAGTGGTGTGCGAGGGAGACGATCCGGTGACTGGGCGCCAGACTGTGGCAGTGAGCGCCGTCTATGCTGTTGATCGCGACGACCTTTGCAGATGCGACGATTTATCACAGTTGCACCATCTGAACGAGCCCAACGTCCTGCGCGGCCTCTCGCTGCGCTTTGGCGCCAACCAAATCTACACCTTCGCCGGCCCCATCCTCATCGCCATCAACCCGTGGCAGTCCCTCGACATCTATTCAGAGCAGCACGCGCAGCGCCACACCGTATGCCCTCCCGCAACACGGGGTCGTGAGCCGCACGTCTTTGCAATTGCTGCTGAGGCATTTCGCTGCCTGGCTGCTGGGAGGCACTCGCAGAGCATCCTGGTCAGCGGTGAAAGTGGCTCCGGGAAAACTGAAACATGCAAGTATGTCATGCAGCACCTCGCTGTGCTCTCTTCTGAAAGCGCTACGACGCGGGGAGGGGACGGGGTTAACGGCTCGCAGGAGTCAGATAGATGGAGCAGACAAGTGTGTGGAGGGAGGCGGGGGGGGGAGGGGGAGAGACTATGGGAGAGACAGGGGCGGCAGGGGATTGAAAGGCAGGTACTTGAGTCGAACCCTATCCTCGAAGCCTTTGGCAACGCCAGAACAGCACGCAATGACAACTCCTCACGCTTTGGCAAGTTTATCCAACTTCGCTTTCAACCCTGCGCCCTCCCACGACCTCAAGGAGGGGGGGAAGGGATGGGGGGTTGGGGGGGGGTCGGAGGAGGGCTCCCTCTTCAGCGTAACGCTGGGGGTCTGCAGCTTCGGGGGGGCGCTATTCTGACGTACCTGTTGGAGCGTACGCGGGTGGTGAGCCTCTCGGCCCAGGAACGAAACTACCATTTCCTCTACCAGTTGTGCGCAGCGGCAAATTCAGGCAGCGTCGCTCTCCCGTCGGCCTCGCCCGCACTCAACGCTGCATCTGTCGAAAAGCTTTCTGACCCCGCCGTTCGCGCGTCGCTGGGGCTAGGGGGGGGAGGCGCGGCGAAATTTCGGATCACGGCTATGGGTGACTGCCTGGAGTTAGATGGCGTTGATGATGCTGCTGGTTACCGGCGCACTGTGCACGCTATGAGCCTCATCGGCATTGATGTGGGCGAGCAGCTCGACATGCTGCGCGTCATATCCGCGGTGCTGCATCTCGGCAATATCTCATTCGAGGCCAAAGAAAGCCTTTTCTCCCCCAGGAAAGAGGGTAGAAGTGGGGTGAAGGGGGGGGGGGGGGGTCCGAGAGACGCGCAGCGCACTTTAGTGGGGAAGATATGGCAACAATTGATGAGGATGAGGATGCGCTGAGTTTCGCATCGCGGCTGCTCAAGTGCGATGCATCTTCCCTGCAGCAGGCCCTCTGCGTTCGCACCGTGCGCGCAAGCTCGGAATCTGTCAGCGTCCCCAACACATGCGAACAAGGAGCGGCGGCAAGAGATGCACTGTGCAAGTTTTTGTATTCTCGCGTCTTTGATTGGCTCGTTGAACGCATCAACGCCTCTCTCCTCGACGGCCACCAGGGGGGGAGGTTAAAGGGCAGCGGGGAGAGCGGCGGGGTGGACGGGGAGGGTATGTTGACAATCAACATTTTGGACATTTTTGGGTTTGAGTTTTTCGAGCGGAACTCGTTTGAGCAATTCTGCATCAACTATGCAAATGAGCAGCTGCAGCACCAGTTCAACAGCAAGATGCTCAAGGTCGAGCAGGACGAGTACCAGGCTCAGCAAATCCCTTGGGAGTGTGTTGTCTTCGCTGACAATCAGCCGTGCGTGTCGCTGATAGAGGCGCGCCCTGGCGGCATGCTCGCACTGCTCGATGAAGAGGGCCGCATACCGCGCGGCAGCGACGAGGGTTTTATGAACAAGGTGCGGGAAATTAGCTCCGTATGTCTCTCGTGCCCCTTCGCACGGAAAGACGAGTTTGTGATCGTGCATTATGCTGGGTGCGTGAGCTATCATTCGCAGGGCTTCCTGGAGAAGAATCGCGACATCCTGCTGGGAGGCAACTCTTTCTCGAAGTCCATATAGTGGCTTTGCAGAGGAAATATACTAGGGTATACTAGGGTATACTAGGGTACTGACTTCTCAGGATGTTGCAGACTTGCGCGAACTCCTCCGCAGCTCTGCGAGTGAGTTTGTCCTCCAATTTCTCACCCAGGACGCACCTCTTTCTGATCTCCACTCGCGCGCCTCGTCAAGAGCCGGCAGCACACGCACCAGCCCTGTAGACGGTGTTGCAGCTGTTGCAACAGATCAGACGGCGCATGCTAGCCGTGCCAGCTCGTCACGAACAGCCTCGCCTCTGTCAGCAGGGCCGCCCTCGGAATCGACGGGGACGGTAGATATAGGAAAGCATCAACGGCGGCGCGGTGGGACGGGGGGGGGTATGGAGACGATAGGCTCGCAATTCCGAAAGCAGCTGTCTTCGCTCATGTCGACCATTGCCGCCACAGACACGCACTATATCCGCTGCGTAAATCCCAACAATAGCAAGGCTTCGCAGGTGCTGCATCAAAGTCGTGTGGTTCAGCAGCTGCGGTGTAGTGGTTTGATTCAGGCAATAATTTCTCAAAAGTCCTCTGTGCTGTGTTTTTTTGCGGGTTCTATAGCAGATAGTATGGGCACTGACTTGAGGGAGTTTGTGTCAGGCCATTCGCATGATTCGCTCTGCGTACCCCATTCGCTACTCATTCACCGACTTGAAGCACGAGTTCTGGGCAGTTTTCTACTGCGCTGCTGCCAGCAGAGGGGCTCGGGATTTGAGGGGCATATGTGTTGCCCTGCCTCGGCTGTCGGCACTAGAACCGAAAGCGCATTCTGATGCGGCCGTCGTGATTCCAACGGGCGCATCAGTGCAGGATGAGGTGCGGATGCTGTGCGACACGTTGGGGATGGTAGAAGGCACTGGATTTGCAATCGGGTTGTCGAAAGCCTTCTTCCGCAAACGCGAAGCAGAGTTTCTCGTCGAGGTCAAAAACCTGGTCGAGCAGCGCGCCACGGCAGTACTGCAGCCTTGTTTCCTGAGCGCCCTTGCGCGGCATCGGCACTCGCGCGTGCGCGCCGCCGCGCGCATTTTAAATGCAGCAGTAGCAGCGGAACTCAAGTGGCGGGTGTACACGCAACAGCGACTGCAACACCGACAGGAGTCCAAAGACAAGGCGTCTTTGCTGCAAGCGGTGTTACGTCGACAATTGGCGCCGCAGCGTTGGGCAACTATTTCTCAAAAGTTTCTATATGTGGCTTTACATAGAAATATAGTGGCTTTGCACAGGAAATATACTAGGGAACTAACTTTTGAGAATGTGTGCATCCTCTCACTCACACAGTCTCCCTCCTTCAGACATGTATCCTCCTCCTCATTAGACTCACTTTTGAGAATTTGTGCAGACGCTGCAGCAGGACTCTCGCGCAGAAGTTTGGGTGGACTCGAGGCTCTCTGATGTCTTGTACGCGTCAATCATGAGTGAGCCGGTGCTCGGTGACGGGAATAGGCGCAATGCCAGGTGATACACTTTCTCAAAAGTACTCTCTATACAGTGACTTTGTGTAGTAAACGTACTAGGGCACTGACTTTTGAGAATTTCTGCCAGCACTTCTGCCCCGCTCTTACCCAAGTTATCCTTGTTGTCGGGGGAGCAGGGAGGCAGGGGAGAAGATTCAAAGAGCGACACGTCGCATACTCCGCGCGCGCAAGGAGGCCCCGGGGCACCGAGACATTTGCCTTCCCCATCATCTTCTCAGTGGGGACGTGCTGTGCGCCGTGACCATCAGACACCAGCTATTGCTGAGGACGTGTCTAGTGAGGAAGGCGGGGTCGGTGCTGGAACAGGAGCTGGGAGCGAAAGCGTGGGTGCCGGAGATACAAGTTGCTCCGGGAGTGAGTTTTCATACTCAGAGGTCATGTATCCCAAGGCAGCGGTCAAAACTCTTGATGGCTTTCTGCTTAGTCCCAGGGATCACATGGAGGTAGTAATTAATTAGTTAATTATTATTATAATAATAATAATTAGTCCCAGGGATCACATGGAGGTAGCCAAGCGTCGGAAGTTTTCAAAAGTCTTTGTAGGCAGAATACACTAGGGCTGCGAAAAGTCAGCATACAGTGACTTCGTAGGCAGGATACAAGCGTCGAAAGCTGAAAAGCTTTCAAAAGTCTGCGTCCTAGTATCCTGCCTACGAAGTCACTGTATGCTGACTTTTCCCATGTATATGTATGGATGTATAAATATATATATGTATATCTATACACACACACACATACACACACACACACACACACACACACACACACACGCACATTAGGTAGCGAAACGTCGAAAGCGGGCAGAGATTGAGCAGCTGCGTTACGATCTCGAGATGATGCGCGTGGAGAAGGAGATGCTGCTACACGAAATGCAACAATTTCTGAAAAGTAGTAAAATAGTGGCATTATATCGTACATATGCTAGAGCGCTGACTTTTTAGAATTTGTCCCCGGTAATCACCAGGCACACCAAAGACGAAGAGCACACGAGGGAGCTCGCTGAAATGACGACTGTGGTGGAGCAATTAACGATTGAGCTGCACAGTGCCGCTGCCAACGTTGCTTCACGAAATGCAACATATTCTCAAAAAGTCAGTATAATATTGGCTTTACATGATACATATACTAGGGCGCTGACGTTTGAGAATTTTCCCCCACTCCGCTGCCAACGCTGACTCCATATCATCGTTCAGCACCACGTGATGGAGGACAAGAGCCCCAGTATGTTTGGTACGCAAGATGAACTCGCCAGGTCATCTTGCACACCACACTTTGTGTGGAGACCCATACCACACTTTGTGTGGAGACTCATACCACACTTTGTGTGGAGACCCATACCCCGCACGCATCTCACTTTGTAATCTAAAAAGCCTTCTTGTGTTTTCTACGCAGACGCGTGTGTGCGGCTGAAGCGCTGAGCTCGGCACTCGCGGATGACGTGGCTGCCGCGGAGAGCCGCGCGGACGGTGAAGTGGCACGCCTGCAGGCGCTAGTTTTTCCACTTTTGGAGCTGCACAAGGAGTTGGCGACTGCACGCAGGGAGGCAGAGCAAGTGTACTCAGGTTGCAAGGCGGACTTGGAGGAGCTGGTACGTCTACGGTTGTGTGCTATTGTGTGTGCTGCTGCTCTTTGCTGTTGTTTGTTGCTGCAGGATCCCAGCTCTCCGCGCTTGGATCAGCGCTGCGTGCAAACGCGCGTCTGTGTCTGAATGTGCACTTAGGTGGAGCGTGACTGTGATGTGTGCAGAAGGAAGAAGGTTGGCCAAGTAAGAGCGAGCGCAGTGCTATGCTGCTGCGAGAAACTACGGCGCGAGTGGATAGTCTCTCTGAGGAGCTTGCGAACAAGGAAAAAGAGGCACGCGCTGCAGAACAGCGTCTCGAAGACTATATGAGACAAATAACAGGTCTCAAGACCAAAATTGCCATGAAAAATAAACTACAATAAATTAGTATTAGGGCAAGCTCACTTTATTTACTATAAACTACTATAAATATACGCGACAAATGACAGGTCTCAAGACCAAACTCGCCAAGTTCATCGTCAATTCCAATCTGAGAGTGGAGGAAATGAGAAGCGATTCTGCATGCGCAGCATCTTTAGTCGAAGAGTTGCGTCTTGTGGACCAGCATTCAACCCTGCTGCTAGGTAGGATGACCTTGCAGCTTGCCGAGGCGCAGGAGGTGTTGAGGCTGGCTCAAGAGCGGGTGACTGCAGGAGAAGACGAAGCGAGAGCAGCGCACGAGCGGCTAGTGGAAGAGCTATCCCGAGCAAAAACCCTGCTGGCGCAAACGCAGCTGACGGAGGAAGAGGCCGCGAGAGAAAATGCGAGATTACGCAGTGAGCTCTCAGAGACAAAAGTGCGGCTGGGAAAGATGGAGGAGAGTGTTCATCTCGCAGAAGCAACGGCAGAAAGCAAGCAGGAGGACGAGCGGCAGCTGCAAATGGAGGTGAAGCGCTTGTCGGCAGAGCTGAAGGTGGCAGGGGAACGTCTAAAAGAAAGGGAGGAGGAGGAACGGCAGTTGAAAATGGAGATGGAGCGCTTGTCGGATGAGAAGATTCAGCAATTTAGTGAGCTTCAGGATATCCGTGCTCAGGACTCCCAGAAGATGGCAGCGCTGCAGGAGGAGGTGGCAACGCTCAAAAATGCCTTGACCCAGCAACGCGATCGTCGGGACGAGGATAGCAGGAGGTTAGTCTCACGAGCTGCACAAATGGACGCCGTCACAGCGCAGCTCGTGGAAACAACGGAGGCTTGTGGGAAGCTCATGGAGGAGGTGCGGCAAGAAGAGATTAGCCATTGCCGTGATCGTCTCAAGTGGGAAATGAAGAGGGATGCCAGCACTGCAGCAGTCTTGCATGACATTGCACACGTGATCCGGTTGCTCGGCCAGGAGACGGACGAGTTGCGGTGCGGCTGGGAAAAGGATGCTACTGCGGTGCAGAACCAAGTTGCTGGTCTCAAAAGCGTGCTCGCTAATCAGACGGATAGTTGCAGTAGGCTAGTTGGTGTGAAGAATGCTTGCAAATCCGGTTTGCACAAGCTTGATCGGCAAACAAGTGACTTAGAAGATGCGATTGCTAGTATTTCTGAGCATTTGATCGCTATCAAGGAGGAGCATCGAGCCGCGATGGAACAGAAGGAGACTCAGATGAGAGAGGATATCTTGCAACTGCGCCAGGTGCTGGAACGCCAACAAGAATCAAAGCTGAATCAGATGATGAAGACTCTGGACGAAGTGAAAAAGGACCGCGATGCTGCACAGCATCAGAGTGGGGCAAACGAGGCTGAAGTTCGGGCAAGAAATGGCGAGCTCGAGCTCCTGAAGCAGCAAGTGCGCACCTTGCAAGTCGCGCGGGATCAGGCGCAGCTGGAAACAGAGCAGGCAAATCAAGATGTGGAGCGGCTTTCCTCAGAGGTGTTGACCCTCGAGACACTCAGTCAAAAACTCGTTGAGGCAGTATCGCCTGTGAATGTTTCGCTTACGCTCGACTTGGATTGGAGCGCTGCTGGGGAAGAGAATTCGGCGGAACGGAAAGTTTTTGGAAAGGCCCTTGCCGAGGAGATTACTGCTGCTGCCGCAACAAGCGTGGGAGCGCGCGGGGGAGAAATGCCAAATGATTGTATTCGTATAACCCAAATGTCCGCAGGAAGTGTAGTTGTTGATCTCGAAATTCATCGACACTCGTTGGGAACGGGTGAAGCTGGTGCAGGTGCAGGCGATGACCCCGTTTCGATCGCGGCTGACCTGCAGCAACAGGCGCTGGACAAGTCGTCGCCGCTCTTTGCAGGCGCAATTTCGAAAAACACAAAAAGTCTGGTGGTGTGGAGCAAACAGGAGCTGCTGCAGACAATGCGGAACTTGCGAGAAGATCTGTCAGCAGAGCGGGAGGGCCTGCGTCTGGCACACGCGAGCATTCAAGCTCATGCAAATCGCCTAGACATGGCGAATGAGGAAATCTCCCAAATGACGAAGAATCTGCAGGAGGCTCAGACGGAAATTCAGAGCCTGAACACTGCCCTCAAGAGCAAGGAAGCCGAAGTAGAGGAGCTCAACAAGCAAATTGCCGAGCTTAACACGCAGGTTGGCGAGCTCGAGACCCAGCTGGCTGGTCTACAAGCACAGATCACGGAAAGGGGGCAGCAGTTTGCCCAGGACAAGGCCGCGCTGCAAAAGGACGTGGACCATGCGCGCAACACCCTAATTGAGCGCGATAAGGAACTCGCGCAGGTCAAGGCGAAGTCATCACAGCAAGTGGTGTCCTTGCAGAAAGAGCTTGACAATGCCAAGCAAATGATGGAGGTGGAAGACAAGGAGACACAAAAGGCCAAGGAGCAATCGCTCCGGGACCACAAGCAGCTCGATGACCTCGAGGCTCTAGTTGCAAAGTTGCGCGCGGAAAATGAGGCGGCAAATGAGGAACTCGCGAAGGTCAAAACGGAGGCATCACAGCAAGCGGGGTCCTTGCAGAAAGAGCTCGAGGAAGCGATGATGTTGCGTGCAGACAGAGACGCCTCTCATGAACTGGCGTTGGCGAAGCGTCAAAAGCAGCTAGATGTCGCCAAGACTCAGCTGTCTGCTGCGCAACAAGAAAACCAGACGCTGCAGCAGCGCAAGGAGGAGGCGGAGGCTGAGCTAAGGATGCAGCAAACGCAACAATTGAAGGATCTCCGGGTTTTGCGGCAGGAGATTGAGACGCTCGAAGAGAAAGGCGCGGAGAAAGACGGCGAGATAGCGAAGCTCAAGGACGAGTGCAGTGAGTGCAGGCGCGAGCATGAGCATCAGCAGGCACAGCAGCGGGTTGAGAAAGAGCAGCAGCTTAAGTCGCTGCAAGCAGAGACGGCGCGTACGTGCGCTGAGAAGCTTGAGCGCATGAGTGATCTTGAGATTTGTCGAGCCCGAGACTCCGAACAGATGACTGCGCTTGAGGATCAGGTGGCAGCGCTTAAGCAGGAGCTTGCATCTGCGCAAGCGAAGAGTGCCACGGAGGCGCAGGCAGCGGCGATGGCTGAAGAACGGTTGCGGTCAGAAGTGGTGGCAGCGCAGAGGCAGGCGGAGGAGGCGGCAGCAGAGGCAAGTCAGGCTTCGGCAAGTGCGAGGGAGTCTGAGCAGGAGTCGGCAGCAACGCAGGAAAGGCTGAGGGCGGAACTGAACGCACAGCTGTCAGAAGCACACGCACGGCTGGAGAAGACGCAGACGGAGCTGAAGGTGGCAGAGGAACGTCGAAAAGAGAAGGAGGAAGAGCTGGTAACCGAAAAGGAGCGGTTGGCGGCTGAGCTTCGCGAAGCACAAACACAGCTGTCGGAGGTGCGGCAGAAGGAACGCTTGGCAGGAGCCTGTGCACGGGAGAGGACAGAGGAGACCCACAGTTTGCAAGTGGAGATGGAGCGCATGTACGCTGCCATGCGCGATCTTGAGACAAGGCGAGCGCAGGACTCCGAACAGATGTCTGCGCTGGGTTTAGGTTTTAGGGTTTCGGAGGATCAGGTGGCAGCGCTTAAGCAGGAGCTTGCATCTGCGCATGCGAAGAGTGCCAGGGCTGCGGAGGCGGTCGCAGAGTCGGTAGCAACGCAGGAAAGGCTAAAAGCGGAACAGAATGCAGAGCTCTCAGAAGTACAGTCACAGCTGGAAAAGACGCAGACGGAGCTGAGGCTGGCAGAAGAAAGAAACAAAAACCTCCAGAAGGAGCTCCAGCAGGAGAGAGCGGCGCTTCGCTTTGCTGCGCAAGAACAGAGTGCCATGTTGACGGAGACTGCCGCGACAGAGGCGCGGCTGCGATCCAAAGTGACGGCGGCCCAGAGGGAGGCGGAGGCAGCGGCGGAGGAGGCAAGGCAGGCCCTGGCGAGTGCGAGGGGGCTAGAGGATCGTATTCAACAGTCACTGGCCACGCTGTTGAAATCTGAGGCACATGCGAGCACCCTCCGCATCGAGTTGCAGGAGAAATGTGAAGAGCTGCAACAGGTGCAGCAAGTCATGGCGGAGAACGAAGCCAGGTTGCGGGCAGCCAAGACAGCGTATGAGCAGGCGCGCTCGCCCAAGTCTGCGGGATCGCCAACAAAGCGTGAAATTGAACTCAAAGTCAGCTCTACGGGGCAACCCGAAGCGCCGCTGTCGACGCCCGAACGACAACTGGCAGCAGTGCCGCAAGAGATCTGCGACTTGCAACCGCTTGATGCAGCGAAATCTCCTCAGCGAGAAATCGAGCCAAAAAGCAGCCCCAAAAAAAATAATGGCATTATATTTGAAGATAATAGAAAATCGGCTTCTCGGAGGCTCTTGGAGGTGGACGAAGAGGACCGAGAGTCAAGGGTATTTGAATGCGTGAGGCTTCAGGATGCTCTCCATGAAAAGACAGAGGCAGCAAGCTTGCTCCTGGAGGCTGGGGTGGAATTGTCAGAGGGGCTGTTGGTGATGTGCACAGAGTTAAAGGCGATTCTTTCGTCGATTTCGGATGAGACGCTCGACGCGCAAGGCGCGCATCTGCAAAAGTATTCTCTGCAGTGACTTTCTATTGTAAAAGTACTAAAGTACTTCTATTGTAAAAGTACTGGGCACTGACCTTTGAGAACCTCTGCCAGACGATTTGGAGTTGGTGGCGGAGGAGATGGAGCGCGTGATAGCAGAAAACCAAAGGCTTCGAACTCAGCGCAATCGACATGTCGCAGTGCAGCGCACTCGCTTGTTCGAGGGAGCGGTGGCAGAAGATGCCGCATCGCTTCCTGCTGTTGCCACACAAAGCCGCCTTCCACTTGCCCTTGAGCTTAGCCTGGCGAGAGCCAGGGACGGCGGGCTGCCCGACGACTCGCTGGCTGCTATGGCGCACAAGGTGACATCAAATGCCCAACAGATCCGCAGACAAGCGGAGAAATCGCTGTCGCGCTTCCGTCAAAGTACGGGCGTGGAAAGTCCCAGCTCACACGGCGAGCATTCGACGGCGCATGGTACTCGAGGTACTTCTGCGGCCCATAGGGTCAGGTCGCATACTCGCGCCGGACGCAATGACCTCGACTTCAAGAGTCATCAGGTGACCAGCAGCCCTGCTCTCCCCCGAGTGTCTGCCGAGGTGTGTGTGTGTGGGTGGGTGGGTGGGTGGGTGGGTGGGTGGGTGGGTGGGTGGGTTGGTGGGTGGGTGGGTGGGTGTGGGTGTGTATAATTGGCTACCAGCAGCCCTGCTATCCTGCGAGTGTCTGCTGAGGTCTGTGTTTTGATGATGGCTCTCTGTGCCGATGTGATCCGCGTCACGCACATTATTTCCTTGCCATTCTTTTGTCAGGACAACATGCCCATCTATACCGCATCTCATATCCTCATGCCTTTGATTCCCTCATCAGTCTGATATTGCTGCAAGAGCAGACACTCGCACCTACTTGCCCCCGCCTCCCCCCCACCACACACACAGAGTCACTCACCCACACCTACTCGCAAAACACTCACGCACGCACGCACACACACACACACACACACACACACACACACAGGCACCCGCACCTGCTCGCAACACATTAACTCCTCCAAGTCTTCCTTCGTGGACATCTGCCCCTGGTAGTCAGATCCTTGGTTCAAGTGCTGGTTTCACGGCAGCGGGAGCTGGTGCGCAACTCCTAACGCTCTGGACTGAAACTCTCACTTCTTCACGGCCTGTGGGGCAGCGGGAAACTGGAGAGGCGGGGCTGGATGTGGAGGATGAGGAAGGATCTAGTGCGCACACAGGGCACACGTTGAATGCGGCTGTGTCTAGTCCATCCAAGGACGTTAGGTCTCCTTCTAAGTCGCTCATACATCAGGGTAAGCAATTTGTCCATTGGACGTTTTTTTTCTTTTTTGGGCGACAGTAACACCGACGAAACAAAAATTTGAAAATCATTTTCATTGTGTGTGTGGGTTTCTGGCCTGCTTCCTTCTTTGATTTCATGTGGCGATGATGCGCACATATCCAGTCTTGCAGACCATGTCGCCTAGTCAGCATCCATGGCGTCGTGCCGCACCAGGTCTCTGTAATACTAATTATTAGTTAACTATACTGAATACCTAGAACTATACTGAATACCTAGCGCCCACGCCCACAATTGTGGGGTTAGGTGAGATTTTCGACCACCCTTGCACAGCGTGCGCACGCGCACACGCTGTCACGACTATATGTCCCTGCACACACACGCACACGCACACATACACACACAATCAATACATTTGGGCAGGACTGTCACGACAATATGTCCCTGCCGATCATCCTGCGCAAATGCATTGATTGTGTGTGTGTATGTGTGTGTGTGTGTGAATTTTCTTCGTCTTTGATTATTATATCACTGTCAGAAACTTCAGTTGAATGTCCCCTGCGTGAGTCAGATGCCGGTAATTCGGACTTTCGAGACTTGATCTTGGTAGATCAGACATTGCGTTTGACTTGGTGTCGCCGACACCCTGTCCAGCTCACAGTCTCGATTGCTTTGTATTTATACCCCGGATCTGCTTACACATGCAATGAAAAGTATGCTTGCGACATTTAAGTTCTCGTGTCTCTATCAAGAAACACGAGATTAAGGGTTCATCGCAATA
>Ga0315899_10002880_pt1 | contig 18871 bp, 13 predicted proteins | sample LakEriMetagenome_2_FD_203518 | JGI IMG/M metagenome (GOLD analysis project Ga0315899, IMG submission 203518) | Freshwater fungal communities from buoy surface, Lake Erie, Ohio, United States - Buoy 4 MA112 | ecosystem: Environmental > Aquatic > Freshwater > Lake | place: USA: Lake Erie, Ohio... | reverse complement strand
AATGGACAGTGAATTAGGGGAGTATCAAATCCTTAAGTATTGTTTCATGGCTGCGTACCTCGAAAACAAAGGCATGATAGCGAAGAATTTCACCTTCCATTTATTGTTTCTTGGAAATGACGTCTCATTGACCGAGGCAATTCCCGGTTTGCTAAATGACGCAGAGAATCAGTTGAACGGGAAGAAATATCCTGATGCGATGAAATCGCCCGAAATGGAATCACTTGTACCTCGCGTCGCAGCCCTATTAAAAACCATTGAAATAAATTCCACCACCTGGCAAGAATTCGGTGATTACTTCGATAAATTCAATCATACGTTACCGGCGAATCCCCACACCGAAACCCTACACAAGCTCATCGATGGTTTTCTGGTTTCACTGCAGACCAAATACAGTCGGAAGTTGAAGAGGCCGATTTATGTGCGCTAAAAACGAAGTTGGTTTTGCGTTCCATTTTAGGTGAAACCAACTAATTACAGACACTTACTCATTAGGATAATCAGCAGAATCAGCGGTTGTGTGAACAGCCCATTCATGACGCGCTATCTTTCGCCAATGAACCGAGCTACACTTTTACCCGCTTGTGCATTCTGCTGTGTAATTTACCTCACCGGCTGCAAGGTGTATTATACCACTTCGGATGTAGACGCCAATTTGAAATCGACGGTAAATCAGGTTAACACCACGCTCTCAGACTTGCAATCACAAGTTTCCGCATTAGAGAAACAATACCGTGAAATTCCATGTGAACAAAAATCGGAAGTCTTCCAAAAGGCGGACGGCATGATGCACCAACTCGACGATGAAATGCATTCGTTGGAAAAACTGAAGCAAACAGTGAACAACGATTACAAATCCTTCAGGCAATACACGCAAGGAAAGAGCCGCATTGAATCGGGCACTCAGGAATGGAAGATGCTTAAAACAACCAAGGCAGGTATGAAAACCAATCTCGAGGCCTTGCAAAAACAAGGTAATAGCTTAGTTGATGAAGCACAGAAGTTCAACGCCTTCGTCAATACGAGTGTAGCACCTTCAGTTCAAGTGTTCGAGGTGAAATCATACACGTCACAATTCGAAAAGGCAGTAAGTACCCTGGGCACAAACTTGCGCATAGCCCAGGGCGATTTGAAGAAATACGACTCACAAATTACCCATGTAACAGAGCGGTTTGGTTCAACCGCTGCGGCTACTTGTAACCAACTCACAGCACTCGCAAAGCAAATTCGGATTGACATCGATGCCATGGAGCCCATTCATCTTCAAACGCAGCGCATTCTAACCGATTTCAAAACCAAAACAAAGGGACTAGAACGCATCTACTCCTGCAACGAAAACTGGCGCTTAGTGGCAGAAACCGAATCAGCTATCAGCAAACAAGAGCAAGACTTCAACACGCACCGTGAGTCGATCAAGGCTGCCACAACGACTATTCAGCAACTGGTGAATTCGTTGCAGGAATAGTGGATGCATTTGCTAAACGAAATTGGCTGTAGGCTTCAGACACGGAACATGTGCGAGTACGCTCTATAAAAATCACCATACGTCATGTCCTCTCTTCGCTTCATTCTTTCTGCAAAACGTCATGACCACATACTCCGTCATTTCGGAGAGAATTCATTCGCAGGAAGTCATTTTAATTCAACAACCTTTGCATCACCGCAAGAATTAATGCTATTCATTAACTCGAATGCCCCAATCTCCACACAATCGCATTCCGAAAAAAAAGCAGCATATCTGTTCCAGACAAAAGATGGCCGTACAGCCGGTACGCACGGAATAGCATCACGTAATACGGTTCCGACAAAGGATATCGTTCACGAAAAACGAGAAGGATATTTATTATATATAGGTCTCGTTGAAGAACTGCCAATCACCACCCAATTTTGCGTTATTGCCCATGAAACCGATGAAGGCCTTTCCATCATCACCGCCTTCCCGGGTAATTATGCGCGACCATTTGCGCAGAAGGGACAACCCGCGAAGGAGTATGCGTTGAATAAACAGTTTTGGGCGGAACACGTGCTCTTAAGGAAGAAAAGCTGATTCACTGAAAAATCATCTTCGCACCCTATCTTCGCCCTTATGCATCACCACAATACTCCGATTTCCGTTTGGCATGGACAACCCTTTGAGGTGCCTGTGCTCGAAGCGGGTATGCGATGGGCGCTGGTGCGATATCGTAACCCGCGTGAGCAGCCTAGGAAGTTTTCACTACTGAAAAATCTGTTCGTGGTGCGCAAGGGACAATCGTTTGGAGCAGTGGGTAACGAGTCGTGCACTTCCATCCGCGTATGGCAGTTTCGCTGGTGGGTCAGTTGGCCCAAGTCGAAGCGCCTACAACTCGCGGTGCGCAAGCTCTCAGAGCGTCAAATGCCCGAAGTAAGCGCAACAACGCCAATACCCGCTATTCATGCTCAAGTAGCGAGGGAACTAGAACGTACAACGCTACAAAAGGCAAATACTCCGCGCATTGTAATGCACATGCAGTCAAAAGCAACACTGAACCTCGCTTCATACAACTTACAACTGAACAGTATCAACGACGAGCCAAACCTAAAAACGTTCCGCGACACCCTATAATCCTACAATCCTATACTCCTACAACACTCATAAGCTATGACCGCAATACCCTACTCTACTCCTTCCAAGACAACCCGCTTCCTGTGGTGGTGTGCAGGTGCCGACGAACACTTCCTGATGAAATCTCCCATGCAGGATCGCGTGAAATACGCCGGTATCGGAGGCATCGTGCTGTGCACCGGAGCGCTAGCGATGGTTTCTGGCGGCTTCGCTTTCTTCACGGCGTTCGGGCCGAAAGCCTATGCGATGGACCAACAAGAAGCGGCCGGCATTGGGTTCCTCATTGGCACCGTGCTCTTCGGAATCGCTTGGGGGCTTATCATTTTTAACCTCGACCGTTTCATCGTGTCGAGCACAGGTAAAGGTGATGGTACCGACACCGTGACCTGGCGCGAAGTCATGCAGGCCTTTCCGCGCATCATCATCGCGCTTATCCTGGGTTTTGCGATTTCAGCCCCTCTTGAAATCCGCATATTGAAATCCGAGATCGACAACGAACTGGATAAGTTCCAAAAGACGTATACGCAAGAGCGCAACATGCAGTCTGACTCCCTCTTCGCGCAGCGCAAAGCCATTCTCGAAAAAGACAAATTAGAACTCGAAGGAAAACTAGCATCGTATGAAACCGAGTTAAAAGTTTACGATGACAAAATCGATGAGCTTGTGGAGAAAAAGCGTTTGGAAATGCAAGACAAACGCGCCTATGGAGAAGGTCCGGTTGCCAAGGCATTGCAGAAAAACATCGACGACAAGATGACCGAGAAAGAAAAGTTCGCAGCCCTGAAAGCGACAGACATGAACACCTGGAAATCGGAACTCGAAAAGACGTCCAATGACATTCGTGCCCTCGACGACGAGCTCAGAGCCGAGTATAAGAAAAACGAAGAGAGCGCTCATACTTACAGCGGATTGCTAAAGCGCATCCAAATCAGTCACGAAGTGGGCGGCGTCATTCCGTGGATCATTTTCCTCGTCATCCTCTGCATCGAAATGGGGCCTATTTTCTTCAAGATGATGCTTACGAAAGGTCCTTATGACTACATGGTAGAAAACCAGAACTATTTGATGAATGTCGAGAATGGTGTTTTAAAAGAAGACCACATTTACCAAGGCACCAACGGTATCATCCACATGGAGAAGTACCGCTACCTCGAAGTCGAAAAAGCAAAGAAGGACAAAGAGGCAAAGCTTGAAGCACTTGGGCGCATCAATCAACACATTATCGGTTCGTGGGAACAGATCAAGATGAACCAGGTGAGCCAGAATCCGCAAGCGCACTACACCGAAAATGATCCCAACACCACGGCCTGATGCTCGTTGTATTCGGACTGAATAAAGACATCTGGAACCAAATCGGTGCCGCTGAACGCGCTCAGTATACCTGGGCAGCGCGCCTGTATTTACTGACGTGTCTGCTCAGCGCAGCGGCGGGCGTGCGGTTCATGCATCAGCTTTCCGACTCCTATGCCATCGGTGTGTTGGGTGGTTTGTTGGTCGGGTATATCGTTTCGGTGGTGACGCGAATTGCGCTTATTACGATGGTTTCTCTGCCGATTCATCCCGCAGTCGACTCCGCTCGGGCACCGGAGCTGCCAGATCAGCAGACCTCGGCTTCGCTCGGTCACCGCCTGGTGCAGCGGCAGAATTCGGGACAGATTTTCTCCATTCTTTTCCGTATGCTCATTATCGCTTTGATGTCGCTCGTGGTTGCTCTGCCCATGGCTGCTCTCATCGGTTATGCGGAAGCTGAAAATATCAGCGCGCAACGTCGTGCACAAGTAATGAGCGAATTCAAAGCCAATCACCCCGACATGACTAGCGAGCAAAATCGCATACTGATAGCCAACTTACAGTCTGAGCATTTTCCCATTTACGTCTACCAACAGTTGGCGCAATCGCCCTTAGGTGCATTCTCCATATGGTTCACGGGCGCTTGCTTTCTGTTGCCCTTTTTCATGCTGTGGCACCTGCGCAAGGGGAGCGGTTTTCAATACGCGAAGTTGAACCGCGACATGCTTGTGCGCCAAATAGAAACGCACTACGCCATGACGCTTGAGCAATCACGTCGCATGCAACAAAACAGGTTTGGACTGACCGAAAGCATTCTACCCCATAAGGCTTGGGTCGACGCTCCCTTTAATACCCGCAGTATCGAAGAACAAACACAATACACCTTAGAACCGGAAGCAGTCTTCCTCGAACGATTGAAGACTCTATAAGCATGTCGCAAATTGTGAAATATTATAGCGGAACCCTGCATGCCCAGTTTGAAACGGGTAAGGCGACTCCTATTTATGCGCACATGAATACGGCGGATGTGGAGTTACAACCGCGATTTGTTTTGGAGCGCCCTCAGGAAATCGACTTCGCATCGTATGAAGTAGCCACACGGAATCCTTCACAGCCGTATCTGCAGCGCAAAATCACCGAAGGCATTGAGCTCGTATTTGGAGTCGGCTCAGCCAAGCGTGTAACGTTGAAAGAACTGACGTTACAATGGACGGATGAGGATGTGGTGCAACAACGCGTGTGGACCTTCATGGCCGAAAAGAACGGTCGCAGACATGGTCGCTTGAAGGCTCATGGATTTGTGGCCGTGGTGGAGGAAATTCCTGATGTCATAAAGGATGTAGTTCCGAATAGTTTTTCAGCTGTAACTAGTGTGCAAGCTTCGCCTGTTGTGCAAGGGGCCACGAATGCACGAATGGAAAATACAGCTGTTACGGATGCACCTGTCATTTCGGCTGCTCCTACTCCTTCGCTGATGTCGAGAGGTGGCTGTTCGCCTTTTCGCGGTTTAGGCAGCGGCATGCCGGGGGGCTGTGGACGTCGCGGATGTGGATTTCTAGCTATCATTCCCATGTTGTTTGTGTTGCTCGGAATGCTTCGCCAGTGCCAGGAAAGTGGGCGTCCAAAAGAGGGAGCGACTATTATACACGACACGGTGTATGTCGACCGAGTCGAAGAACGTGTTGACACACTGACGCTCTTCAAGACCGACACCATTCAAATGGTCGACTCTACAAAACAGACCGTGTTCAAGCCCGTGGTGCTGCCCAACGTTCAATTCTACACCAACAGCGCGAATCTGATTCCGACATCATTGAGCGATATTCAACAACTCGCGCAGCACCTCATCGATACACCGGAGCTCGACGCCATTGTAATTGGGCACACAGATAACGTCGGCGATGTGCAATCCAACTTGAAACTTTCACAACGCAGAGCTGAAACCGTACGCAACGTGATTATATCGATGGGCGTTGAGGCCAATCGCCTTACCGCCATTGGCAAGGGCGACAAAGAACCGAAAGCCGACAACAGTACCGAGGAAGGCCGATTGATGAATCGCCGAGTAGAAGTACAATTGGTACAGACAGTTATAAACGAAAGCAAGACCACGCTCAAGCAGTGAAGCCGGCAGGAACATATCTCCATTTTGAAGGCACCTACCGTGGCGTGTATCGCGGTGGCAAGGTGACGAGCGCTGCGGGCACTCATACGTTCAAAGAACTGGACTGGGTGTGGCTCGAGGTAACGCCTGTAAGGCGCCTTGCGGCGCGCAACGTGCAAGAAGAGCGCGTGCTCGATTTTTATTTCGCTCCCCAGCTGCCCAAGAAGTCGATGTTTCGACTGCCCGGGAAGCAAGGCACGCATGTTATATTGGTTGGTCCTGAAAAGAAAGCATTTGCCGGAACGATTTACGACGTGGTGATGTGGCAGCATACTGTTGGAAGCAGTGACGCCGAGATTACCATCAAGGATCCCAATGGAAAAGCCGTGGCAATGGACGCACTAGAGATCAACGGAACCATTCGCTTCTCCATTCCTGATTCGACGGTGGTGGCGCCGCAACCCACCTTGACCAACGGAGCGCCTCCGACGCAGGTTACGGGCACGACGTTTCAACCGCCGACGGTAAACTATACGCCGCAGACGTCTGCTTTCTCTGACCCGTTAATTACTCCACCGCTAACGACAGCAGCACCTGCTTCGCCGGGAACAGCGTCGGGCTGTGGGGGAAATATTGCGGCATTCATTTTTGCGTTAGTCATCATGAAATGGATGCCTGTAATCGGCATTATTCTCATCGTAGGCCTTATCGCCAATGCCGTGGGTACAAAAACACCCAATGGTGTCAATGCTACCGGACAAAAAGCGAAAGTAGGATGCTTTACCATGGTGCTTATGCTAGTTGCGATTGCAACCTGCGTGCACTCCTTTCTAGCAGCGCCAAGGCCTATCTTCTATGGTGTCTTGTTTGCTACCTTGTGCTTGTTCGTTTCGCGCATTCAAACACGGCCTATCTGGCGTGTGCTCATCGGAATCTTCTTTGTGTTGTGTATGGTTGGATATTGGGCGCAGTATCTTCATCTAGACTGGCAGCGCCTATTTCAGTCGCGCAAGACGGAAGGCCGCGCCACCATTGAACCTCCTGTTCCCATTGAGGTGACCGACAAAGACGGCAATAAGAAGATCGATAGTCTCTTCCACCATGAAGTGCACTGGGACGACTTCTCACAGCGAAGTTATCTTGGAGAGTACAGCACAACGCTTAGTCAATACGAACAATCGAACCGCATGCACAATGCCTTGGCAGGTGTGGAAGCCCGAGGCGATGTGCGCACGTATTGGACGAGTATTTACCAATCGCTGGCGCGCAACGATCAGGCGAAACTCGACAGCATCGTGGACTACTTCCAAACGCAGCGTGACAGTTTGCGGTTGAACCCCACAGAGACTGCGGAGGCAGTGGTGACCTTCATCCAAGAAATTCCATACTATCTATTGCACGCCGGCACGTGCGAAGAAGCTATGTCACAAGGCAATGATTTCATGAACGAATACCACGCCGAAGGAAGACCTTGCTTAGCAGGCGTCGTAGCCGGATTGCAGAGCCCGTATGAGTTTGTGCACAACCTCAAGGGCGACTGCGACACGCGCAGTGTCTTGTGCCATACGATTCTCACGAAGCTCGGCATACCGTCGTCGGTGTGGGTGAGCGAAGCCTATGGGCACTCCATCATCGGCATTGGCGTGGCCGTTGCGGGCAACAACTACAAGACTGTCGACAGTCAACGCCATTTTGCAACAGAACTTACCGCCAAAGGATTCCGTGTGGGCATGATCAGTCCCGATCACACCGACATGGACAACTGGCTTATCACACTAACAAACCCATAGTACTATGCACCTCTTCATCTTTGTACAAGCAGCTATCGCCTTCATCATCGGCATCTCTTCGTTGTATGCCGTTTATTATATTCTGAATCGTTACCTCTCGCGCAACATGGGCATTACCGAGGCCAACACCTCGTTTGCTGCATTGCAGGTAGGCGTGATTCTGTCGACGGCACTGATGATCTCTTCGGTGGTTGGTCCAGGCCTGAACGCCATACGCTTTGTGAATCAGAACAGCTTTGAGTTCATGAACATTCTTTACAGCCTTGGCTATGTGTCGCTGTTTGTGTTCATAGGTGTATTGTTCACGCTGCTCGTAATCGCCGGTGGTGTATTCACCTTCTTCCAGCTCACACACGTGAACGAATGGGAAGAAATCAAAAAGAACAACGTGGCCATCGCCATCATATCGGCTGCGCTCATCGTGGGCCTGGCCATCATTATGAAGGATCATGTGGCAGGAATCTGTGAGGCGTTGATCCCGTATCCGGAGGTGGTGGGGGTGAGGTAGAAGGGCGAAGGACGAAGGGCGAAGGACGAAGCGCCATCACTAAAATTTGCTATTGCACTCTCCATCGATGGCCGATAGTTTCGTTGGCGCAAAAGGGAGCTAACGCGCCCTTATATTAACCAATTAAACTATCCACCATGTTCAAAAAAATCTTTTATTCTGCTGCTCTCTTCTGTTTGGCGCTGGGAGCGAATGCCACTATTCTGACCGTATCTAACTTTGGAGGCAGTCCTGCCATGTATTCATCACTCACAGCTGCCGTTGACGCGGCCGCAATCGATGATACACTGCTCATTCATGCATCAGCAACACCCTACACATTTGACAACTACAATGGCTTCAACAAACGTCTGACCGTTATCGGTTCGGGTTGGAATGGTTTAGGCACCAAAGTCCGCGGTACACTGGATGGCTGCTGCGGCAATCGCGTTCCGTTCAATACCGGTGCAGAAGGCTCCATCTACCGTGGTATCGAATTCGTAAGCGTTACCGATATCGGTGCAAGCCAGCTCATTTTTGACTATTGCCGCTTTAACCCTGAGGGAGAATACAATGCATCCATTCGCACCAACATCGCGGCAGGATGCGGCTCTTGCGGAGGTTATGAATACAATGCTCAAGACATCGTTTTTCAGAATTGCTACATCAACAATTTCCTAGATTACATCAATAACGATACAAACTTGTTGTTCCAAAATTGCATCTTCCAAGCTTTTCCCGGACAAAACAATGCAGGCACCATTCGAATTGGTAGCAACGAAAATCTTGCAGCGGTCAACCCCATTGTATTCGACCACAACATCTTTCTCACCCAAGTTCACATCGACTTTAGCAGTGCAGTATTCAATAACAACGTTTTTGCAGAGCTTGCATCTTCTGCAAATAGCGGAGCAGGCCCGAATGCAGTGGGCAACGGAAACTTCTGTCATAACTGCCAATTCAACAACAACCTCACCTACTGCAGCTCCTGCGCCCTTAACACCATCGTAGGATCAACCTTCAGCAACAACCTGGAAAATCAGGAAATACCTTTCGTCAATGCGAACAACAACCTCACCCTGGCCGATTTCAATCTGATTGATTCCAGCCTCGGTAATAACTATGCAATCGACGGCACCGACGTCGGTGTACATGGGGGTGCATCTCCTTACATCTCAGAATCTAACTACGGCAGCACACTGCTCGAAATGCCGGTGGTAAACACCTTCACCTTGTTCAACAATATTCTCCAACAAGGCGACAACTTGCAATTCAACGCCACCTCAACCATCCCTGTGAACGAATGAGAAAACAATTCCTTTTGCTGCTATCCGTGCTCATGAGCACCCTGGCAGCAGCGCAGCAAATCGTGGCTGCTGAGTACTTCCTGGGGACAGATCCCGGCCCCGGTAACGGCGTATCGCTCACGGTCAATGCGGATAATTCAATCATCATCAACAGTGCTCTGGCCACTGCCGACCTCAATGTCGGATACAACAGCATGGCCATCCGCACTAAAAGTGCTGAAGGTATTTGGAGCAACACCGTGAAGCGCAACTTTTATGTGGAAGTATCTTCTGTCAACGGAGGACTCATTTTTCATGAAATTGTGGCTGCCGAATACTTCATCGATACCGATCCCGGCCCCGGAAATGGCACGCCCATCGATATTACGCAAGGCGTAGAAGTCGAGTTTGAAGATATCGCACCGCTGAACCTGACCAATGGGTTTCACAAACTCTCGGTGCGCGTTCTTTCGACTTCGGGCTTGTGGAGCAGTACTGTTGCTCGGCAATTCATTCTTCGTCCTGCATCGGCTTTTAGCAGTGAAGAATTCCATGAAATTGTCGCTGCCGAATACTTCGTCGGCGCCGATCCAGGCGTTGGACAAGGCACAGCCATTGACCTTACACCCGGAACTGATGTTGATATAATCGGAAGCCTGGTGGCCGACATGGCACAGGGCGTTCACAAGTTGGCCATTCGCACACAATCCTCAGCAGGCCTTTGGAGTGGAACTGCAGCGCGCATCTTCATAGTTAAACCTGTTGGCGGCGTGAACAGATTCTACGAAATCACTGCTGCCGAATATTTCATCGACACCGATCCCGGGGAAGGACTTGGAACCCCCATCTCCATTACACCGAGTACATCCGTTGTCACAGAGGGAGCAGTGCCTACCACCGGTCTTGCACTAGGCACACATACCATGGGTATTCGCTTTAAAGGCAATACGGGTATCTGGTGCGCTGCAGAACTTGCGGAATTCACGATTGCAGGAGATGTGCCTCTCACCTATACCGTGACTCTGGGTAGCCCTGCCTGCCCGAATGGCGACGATGGTTTCATCAACCTCAATGTAACGTCTGATCCCTCCCAATTTACCTATAACTGGAACGGCGAGGTTGGCGGACCATCCATTGATGAAATCCCCGCCGGTAGTTATCAGCTACAGGTCGACAACCTTTTCGGTGACCTGGTGCTCGACACCCTCATTACATTGGAAGGACCTGCCCCAATCGTCATCGACGCTACCATCAATGACGCGCTATGCAACGGTGACGCGAATGGAACCATCGACGTTATCGCCACGGGAGGAACGGGACCATTTGTGTTTGACTGGGGTACCGTTAATCCCGGCGCACTCGCAGCAGGCTCGTATACTCTGTTCGTCACCGATGCCAACGGCTGTGTCGAATCCCAAGAATTTGTGGTCAACGAACCATCCCCATTGTCATTGGTATTAATCAGCACAACCCCTGTTACCGACGAAGCTAATTGCAATGGCGCCATTGATACCGGTGCTTCCGGAGGAACACCCGGCTATAACGTCGTTTGGAATGACCCTGCCACACAAATGTCATTCGCTCCGAGTAACCTGTGCGTAGGTAGCTATGAAGGTACCGTTACTGATGACAACGGTTGCACTGCAACACTCACTGTAGAACTGCTTCCATCGAATGTGCAGGAACAACTCAACGGCAATATCGCACTGAGTGTCGGTCCAAACCCAACATCCGGTGCGTGGTCAATGCTCTTCGATTTAATCACCCCACAGACCATCAACATCGACATCACCGATGCAACCGGTCGATTGGTGCTGCGTGAAGCCTCTGTTGTCGTTCCATCCGGTCGCTCACAGCGCCAATACGATTGGAGCGGCGTCGCATCGGGTCAGTTCCATGTGCGCATCAGCGCGGAGGGAGTAAACGAAAGCCTGCGCCTCACGGTTGAATAGTGGCAAGTGACAAATGACTAGTGACGAATGACAAGTGATGATTGTGGCGTGGGATTCACTTCTGCCACACTCCTCATTCGTCACTTGTCACTAGTCATTAATCATTCCTCATTTGTATGTTTGCGCTCTCATGATCACCTACAACCCCAAGGACTGGTTCACCTTTATCTTCAGAATTCACAAGGCCGAGACATTCCGGCAATTGATGCCATTGATGATTGGCGTTACCATCTACGCCGGTGCAATCGGTTACTTTGAATTTCACACCTGGTATAGCAACGAGACGCGTGAATTAACAAAGGCGATTTCGACCATCTACTCTATTCTAGGTTTCACTTTGTCGTTGCTGCTCGTGTTTCGAACCAACAGCGCCTATGACCGCTGGTGGGAAGGACGCAAATTGTGGGGCGACCTCACCAACAATACACGCGCTTTCGCAAGCCATATGAATGCCGTCTTGCCGAAAGAAGACAAAGAAGCACGTCACATGCTGGGATTACTTCTGACGACCTTTCCCTATGCCTTACAAGCACATTTGAAGAACGAAAAAATCGACGACGCTTTTTATACAAAGCAATGGTCAACACACCTAGCGCATGCGTATTACACGCGCATCACCCATGCAACGCATCAACCTCTGGAGGTCTTTCGCTGCCTTATGGAATATGTCGCGCAGCTCTCGAAAGAAGGTAAACTCAACGGACAATCGGTCTATCATTTTAAAACAGAACTCAACAAACTAATCGACGTGTGTGGAGCCTGCGAACGTATCAAGAATACACCTATCCCCTTCTCCTACTCGGTGTTCCTGAAGAAATTCATCTTTTTCTATGTGATGCTTTTCCCTTGGATTTACAGCACACAAATGATCTACTTCATTGCACCCGTTACCGTGTTTGTTCTTTATGTGCTTACCAGCATTGAGCTGATCGCCGAAGAAATCGAAAACCCGTTCAATGGCGACCCGAACGATTTGCCAACGCTAGAGATGGCTGTGTCGATTGGGTCAAACGGAAGAGAGGGACTTGGGATTAGTGGCGAGTGACGAAGGGCGAGTGTGTGCCCGTCGGTGCAGCTTTCAGCGAAAGAGATTCACTGCACCTTCATATTCGAGCATTTCTGCTGACTGATCAGGCTTAATGCGCATAATCCAAAAGTAAACGCCATCCGCTGCAAAGTGATTACTTCCCTTGACATTACCTGTCCAAGGCTGAGTTGGATTGGTCGTCTCAAAAACCACGTCACCCCAGCGATTGAAAATGGCTAGACTGTAACTTTCCACATCAAAGCCATCACCTTGAGGCAAGAAGATATCATTGACGTTATCACCATTGGGACTGAAAGCATTGGGCACATATACTGAGAACGGCGGTCGAACCAGCACCGTAAAACTCTGAGAATCGGTGCACCCGTTGACTGAATCGGTTCCGAAAACCTGCACCTGATAGGAACCCGGTAATTCAAACACGTGATCAGGTGCGAATTCAGTGGAAATAACACCGTCGCCAAAGTTCCAGATGAACTCCTGCAGATTAAACGAGTTGTTTTCGATATCAACGCTGAGCGGCGGCCTGCCCACAACAGGAAAAGCATCGATAATCAATGCTGCCGGAGATAATTGTTCCACCACGACGGTGGTTGAGGCCGAGCATCCATTCGCGTCAGTCAGTTCCACAGCATAGGTGCCTGCCACGACATCTTCAATAAGAAGTTCATTGGCCGATTGTCCGTCTAAGGCTGCTTCAAACGGCGCTGTTCCATTCATGCCGGGAACTACCGTTACAGTCCCGGGAGTTTCACAAAGCATAGGCTCTACCAACACTTGAAAATCCGGCGTGTAATTTTCAAGCGTTAAGGTCATGAGTGTATCGCCAACACATTGATTGGCATCGACTATTTCAAGTTCATAGACTCCGGCCGACAAGTCATCGAAAAGCAAATCTGGTTGGGGATTTCCGTCAATATAATAATTGTAGGGAGCAAGGCCCGCTGAAGCCAGGACCTCCAAGCTACCCAAAGTCGTGCAAAGTGGATTGACCCGATCGACGGTAAATGGCAATTCAAAAACCGACACGGTAATACTTTCTTGAACCGTGCATCCTGAGATGAAAGTGATGTCGACGTCATAGGTGGTTGCGGTCATTGGAGAAGCCAACGGATTTGCAATTGAAGTAGAACTTAGTCCAGGAGCCGGAGCCCAAACGTAGCTGGCGCCACCCACAATTTGGAGCTGTGCCTGAGTTCCTTTGCAGATTGCAGTATCGGATGAAATAGTATAACTGTTAGTGTAAAAGGTCAACACGGTTGTAATAACACTATCACAACCCAAAGAGCTTTGCACGGTAGATTCGTAAGTTCCGGGCTGGTTGACTACTATTCCGTCCGGAAGACCCAGGAAATCGCCGAAACAAATGGAAGTATCCTGCTGCACAGCATAGATAGGATGCACCTCAATGTTAAGTGTGTCATAATCACTTTCGCACGATGAGGCGCTTACCATTACAATGTATTCACCACTCATAGCGGTCAAAGCCGTGTTGATGGTGGGCGACTGTTCCGATGAGGTGAATCCGGCAGGTCCGCTCCACGCATACGTTGCTCCGTTAATGGAATTGCACGAGAGTAAAATGCTTTCTCCTTGACAAACCTCATCATCGGCCACTTCGGCTTGTACCTCCAAGTTGGAGAAATTACTGAAATAACCGAAACGACATCCACTTGAAAATGAACCATGAATAAAGCCCATGTGAAAGTAGCCGGTTGCATTGGAAATAAGCGAAGCCGCCCCCAATGGCGTTTGCGCGAGATTAAACGTAACTTGTGCAAACAGCCAATTACCGGCTGTTCCGGGAACCGGACTAAACATGGCAGCGGTAATGACTCCGGCATTGCCATTGAAGAGAAAATCGCCTTCACTACCACTTTGCACCAAAAGATTTGCACTAAGCGATTCGGTGGTAGAACGGGTAAAACTGATTTCACCCGAACCCGTGCACACAATTGGTGGGATTACATCCAACCCGACTTCACACCCATAACCGCTGGCTTGAAGCACTGACACAGGTGCAGAGGATTCAATGTAAGCGGAGGCCCCACCGATATAGGTGGCGAAGCTTTCTCCTGCATTCAGCGTAACGAGGAAAACGCCGTTAAAGAAAACATCCGTATTATCCTCAACCGCCATGATAAAAAGTTGATCGCCTTGGTTGTTGAGAAAACCATTAATGGCAATGTACTCCGTCCCTAAGATTTCGACCGGTACAATTTGGTCGCCTCCTAAATCGGCGCAAGGACCATACATACTACCCGTAAGCAAATCATCTTTGTACGTGATGGCGATGTCTTTATCACTCATAACGCGCGAGCCCATGAGGTGATTGGCCCCCAAGCCGCTTGTCGCCACTGCCGAGTAGGTTTCTCCCTGATTCAAGATAATGGTATAGGTGGAATTGGCAGGATGCCCAACAATGGCAGCGGTAGGTGTAATTTCCACCAGCGTATTGTCTTCGGTGGCTACAATATCGAAGGAGGAAAACGGCGTAGGAAAATAACCGCTGTTATTATCCATCGTACTTTGCATGGGAATGTAAAAATCCCGGCCAAGAGCATTGGAGCCTTTCAGCACGAATATCTCTGGATTGCACTGACACTGGCTGCTGACCACCTCATAATAGACCGTTATCTGTGCCGTTGACTGAATAAACAAACCACGATTCAGGACAACATCCGGCTGTGCATTCTCAATATTGCCAAGCCATGCACTGAGATCCAACGACTGGGTGCTATTCGCTGCTATGCTAACAAACTGATCAGGCATTCCACCTCCGGCAGGCTGAACAACGGTCACATCAGCGGGCTGATCATACGTGGTAATCCTTAAGACTATCGGGACATCAAAATTCGCGGTATGCGCCGATACTTCCGGTGCAGCAAACCAAAAGGCCACATCTGTTTGGGACCACACAATATTGGTCACCAACAAAAAGCATATCAGGAATTTAGATGTCACTTATGATATTCAATCAGACAAATATGGCGGAAAAACGGTTGCGTCGCTTTTTGACATTTCGACTACAGCATTCGAAATGGTTTGCAAACTTGCCAATGATTGCCAACAGGTTCGCTAATACCGCTCATCGTGTAAATTTGAGCCGTATTAACATATTTCTATGATCGCCTGGATTCTCCTTACCGCCCTTGTGCTTGTTTACAGCATTTCCCTTCCGCCGCTGCTGAAGCGCGCCGGACTTAACAGTGCTTTGGGTTATATACCACTGGTTAACCTCGTGCTGATGCTCAAGCTCATCAAGCGCCCGTGGTATTGGTTTTTCGTGGTTTTGTGTCCGGGTATCAACCTGTTCTTGCTCATCGTGATGAACGTGGAGGCGGGTATCGTCTTCGGTAAAAGCAAAACCAAGGACCAGTGGATGTTTGGCGCGCTGCCTTGGCTCGCCCTGCCGATGTTGGCCTATAAAGAAACAAGTCTCCCCTACTTGGGACCACGCGATTGGACCGGCAAAAAGAAATCAATGATGCGCGAATGGGGCGAGGCCCTTGTATTCGCTGTCATTGCCGCATCTGCTATTCGTACGATTTTTTTAGAGGCCTTTACCATCCCGACCCCATCGATGGAAAAGAGCATGCTCGTGGGCGACTACCTTTTCGTCAGTAAGATGAGCTACGGAGCTAAGCTTCCGCAAACGCCACTAGCTGTGCCGTTTCTGCATAACGCCTTGCCCGGTGGCATGACCAACAGCTACTTGGAAACACTGACTCTCCCCTACTTCCGATTACCCGGCTTTGGCAGCGTTGAACGCTTGGACCCCGTCGTATTCAACTTCCCGCATGGCGATACCATCATGGTCGACCCTTTTTATGCCGGTCACGATTATTATAGTTATGTGCGCAAAGAAGCCATCATACTCGCCAATGGTTATGACAACTACGCGCAAAATCCCGATCGCTTTGAAAAACAAGCGCGCAACAATTTCGCAATCAAAAAAGTATGTCAGGTATGTGCCTTGGAACGCAACCAACGCACACAGAAGCCACTAGCCATCGGCGGTGTGCGCTACCGTCCCATGGACCGCCGCGAAAACTACGTCAAGCGTTGCATCGGTCTTCCCGGTGACGACTTGAGCATTATCAACCGTCAGGTGCATATCAACGGTCAGCCGCAGCAAGATCCTGAGGGCGTCATGCACAGCTACCGCTTCCGCGTGAAAAGTCCGGCCGCACTGAAGAAAATCTACACCGAGTTCAAGGTCAACATCAACGACCGCAACAGCATGAACGACGGTGGTGAGCTTTTCTACCAATCTTCCTTTACGGCATCCGACGCTGAAAAACTACGCAGCAACAGCGATATCACGATGCTGGAAGTCAACAACGACACGATTCCGGAGTCATTCGACCCACAGTCGCTTTTCCCGAACTCGCCCCGCACGCCATACACCTCTTGGACACGCGACAACTATGGTCCCGTTCACATTCCAGCCAAAGGAGAAACCGTGGAACTCAACCCGGATAACATCGCGATGTATCGCCGTGTAATCCAGAACTACGAAGGAAATACGCTGCAGATCAAAGACGGCAAAGCCATCATCAATGGATCGCCAGCCGACTCGTATACATTCAAACAGAATTACTACTGGATGATGGGAGACAACCGTCACCAAAGTGCTGACTCACGCTACTGGGGCTTTGTTCCGGAAGACCACATTGTGGGTAAGCCCGTATTTACATGGATGTCGAAAGAAGACCCGAATTATCAGGAGACAGCAGAGATACGCTGGGGACGCATGTTCCGGTTTGTGGATTGAAAGTGACTAGTGGCGAATGGCGAGTGGCGAGTGGCTCACCTTCCCTACAATCCTATAATCCTACAATCCTATAATCCTCCCCCCTGTAACCCATGAAAAAACTCATCATCCTACTCGCTGCTGTTCTTGTTTGTGCGGCTATGGGTCTCTATCTATGGCTGCAATCTTCCGCGCCTACCTATGAAGGTTCGCTGTCCATAAGCGGCCTTCAAAAGCCGGTAACCATCCAATACGATGACTTTGGTATCCCGCACATCGAGGCAGAGAACAACCACGACCTCTTTATGGCTTTTGGTTATGCGCATGCGCAGGAGCGATTGTTTCAGATGGAAATGATGCGCCGCGCAGGCAGTGGAACGTTGGCCGAGATTATCGGTCAGCCGATGGTTAAAGTCGACCGCATCTTCCTCACGCTGGGGATGAAAGAATACGCTGAAGTATCAGCCGCTCGCTTCGAACAGCACCGCGGCACACCGATGTATGATGCCGTGCAGGCTTACCTCGATGGTGTAAACGCCTTCATTGAAAACGGGCCAACGCCGCCCGAGTTCAGCATCATCGGCATCACCAAGCGCCGCTTTGAACTCATCGACCTTTATTATATTACAGGAGCCATGGCCTTCAATTTCGGTATGGCGCAGAAGACCGAACCTGTCATGGATTACATCGCCAAACAGTTCAGCGAAACACACCTGAGTGATATTGGTCTATACCATCAAAACGAATCTGCAATACCAACTACGCCGCATGACTCGGCCTACTTCAAATCATTGATTGGTTTGGCCAACGCCTTTCAAGCCACGGAAGACATCATGCCCTTCGCTACACTCAATGGCAGCAATGGCTGGGCAGTGAGTGGTTCGAAAACAGCCTCCGGTAAAGTCATCGTAAGCAACGACACGCACATCGGCTATATGATTCCACAGACGTGGTATGAAGCCCATTTGAAATCGCCTGAATTTGAGATGTACGGCCACTACCTGGCCGGCGTGCCTTTCGCTATGGTCGGGCGTGATCGTTATAAAGCCTGGGGCGTGACCATGTTGCTCAACGACGACATGGACTTCTATGCTGAGCAACCATCGGCCGGCGACAGCACCTTATTTCTGTTTGATGGCAATTACGAGCCATGCACGCAGAAGCGATACACCATTCGGGTCAAGGGAGAAGCCGACACCACCATCAACGTGCGCGTCACACGGCATGGTCCCATCATCAACGATGTCTTCAAGCTGATGCCGAATCAGCCCATTTCGGTAAAATGGACCTACACCGAACTGGAAAATCAAAACCTCGAAGCGCTGTGGACTCTCAACACAGCGAAAGAAATTAAGCAGTTCGAACAAGGTGCGAGCATGATTCACGCGCCCGGACTGAGCATTAACTATGGCGATGCAGCGGGGCATATCGCCTGGTGGGCCGCAGCGCGACTGGTGGAACGTCCGGAAAAGCTGAATAGTTGGACCATACTTGATGGATCGCAATCAACCTCCGAATGGAAAGGCTTCTACCCTTTCGCCATGAACCCGCGCTGCTTGGACCCTGAAAGCGGCTTC
>Ga0315899_10002878_pt1 | contig 18875 bp, 14 predicted proteins | sample LakEriMetagenome_2_FD_203518 | JGI IMG/M metagenome (GOLD analysis project Ga0315899, IMG submission 203518) | Freshwater fungal communities from buoy surface, Lake Erie, Ohio, United States - Buoy 4 MA112 | ecosystem: Environmental > Aquatic > Freshwater > Lake | place: USA: Lake Erie, Ohio... | reverse complement strand
ATTTCGTGATTTGATTGTTATTCATAGCGCTCTTTACTCAGACGAACGTGGATATTTTCAGGAAGCGTTTAATGAGGCGCGTTTTCGCGTAGACACCGGTCTGAACATCTCGTTTGTACAGGATAATGAAAGTGTTTCTAAAGCCAATGTGTTGCGAGGTCTTCACCTTCAACTTCCGCCGAAGGGTCAGGCGAAATTGGTACGTGTTTCGAAAGGAAGGGCTCTAGATGTAGTTGTCGATTTAAGAAGGACAGAACCAACATTCGGCAGGCATTTTAAAATTGAGTTATCTGCCGAAAATGCTACTCAGCTTTTTATTCCGGAGGGCTTTGCACATGGTTTTCTCACTTTGGAAGATGAAACCATTTTCTCATACAAGTGCTCCAATTACTACAGTAAGGAATTAGAGAGAAGTATACGATGGAATGATTCATCATTGGCTATTGAATGGGGAGCTTTGGATCCGTTGGTTTCAGAACGCGACGCTCATGCCTCGTTCTTTAGTGAATTTGATAATCCATTTTTTTGATTGAGTAAATGAACGCTCGTCTAATAGTCATATCTTCAATTGCGGTGATTTCTGCATCGATTTCCGCAGTTGTATTGGTTGCTTTTGCAAACCGACTGAAGCCAACTCCAGCGGAAAATGAAGCGTACAAGCAAGTAATCAATGGAGAGTATCGGATTTTCGCGATGCCGCTTCCTGAAAAAATCGATTTTGCTGGAGAGGACGTTCCACTTCAACGAGCTGATGTTCGTGAAAGTTTAGACCGGGAGCTACTGGTCAATACCTATTGGCATAGCAATACGTTACTTGCTATAAAAAGATCCTATCGCTGGTTTCCCGTAATCGAGCCAATTTTAAAAGCAAATGAAATTCCCGATGACTTTAAGTATTTAGCCGTCATTGAAAGCTCACTTTCTAATGCCACTTCTCCAGCCGGTGCCAAGGGGTTTTGGCAATTCCTGGAAGAAACTGGAAGGGAATATGGTCTTGAAATTACAGACCAGGTCGATGAGCGTTATGACGTGGAGAAAAGTACTTATGCCGCTTGCCATTATTTGAGAGATGCTTATGATCGCTGCGGATCGTGGGCTATGGCCGCTGCCTCCTACAATATGGGTATGGGTGGTTTGCAGCGACAGTTGGGACGACAGAATCAAAACTCATATTGGGATTTATTGCTCAATGAAGAGACAGGGCGTTATGTTTATCGAATCCTTGCCATGAAGGAAATCTTTAATCATGCAGACCAATACGGGTTTGTGATGCGCCCGGCTGAGTTGTACGAGCCACTTGCTTGTAAAACGCTCACGGTTGATGCGACTATCACCAACTTGGCTTCATTCGCCAGCGAGCAAGGTATTTCCTACAAACTCTTAAAATGGTACAACCCGTGGTTGCGTGAAAACTATTTAAAGGTTGCCGCTGGAAAGAGCTATCAAATTAAGATTCCAACCTGAACGCAATCGAAGTAACTCGTTTCGTAAGTTGGCCCGAAATCAATTCTTCTCGAATCATCGTCTTTTCGAATTCACCGGAAAATATCTCATCCATTGAGCGAATCGAACCGGCTGGAACCCCTGAACCAACGAACCTTTCATCCAATAGTCACGAACTTCTTTTACCATTGCTGATTGTAAAATAGCGGCGAGTTCTTTGCGATGAACAACTCGGTTTTGATTTGTCGAGAAACGGCTATCTGAAACTAACTGATGTAAAGAAGCGCATTCACAAAGCTTGGCGAATTGCGAATTATTGCCAATAGCTAAAACGATTTGGCGCTCATCAGCGCAAGAAAAAGTTTCACCATATGGGGCGATGTTAGGATGCAATGAGCCCTCTGGTCGGGGAATGTGACCAGCCATTAAGTAGTTGCTTGCCTGATTCATCAATGCCGAAAGTGCTGCTTGCTCTAGCGTAACTCGAACTACTGATCCTAATCCGCTTTTCAAACGCTGAATGAGGGCGCATAAAATTCCTTCTTTCATTTGATGTGCCGCTAGAACATCAATCAGTGCGACCGGCATTTTCAATGGACCGCTCGTATCGTTTCCATTCATAAACATAAAACCACACTCCGCCTGCAATACAACGTCGTAAGCAATTCTATTCGGATTGGATGCAAAGCCTTTGATTGATGCGTAGATTATATCCGGTTTAATCGCTTGAACTTCGTTGGCCGTAAGTCGAAACTTGGTGTCGTCACCTTCTTTAAAATTAACCAATACAACATCAGCATCGCGAATCAAATCATCCAACTGTAAACGGTCTGTTTCAAGAGAGAAGTCAAGACTTAAATACGATTTTTTATAGTTGACCGAGGCGAAGTAGGCACTTACATTAGTTTCAGTTTTTTCAGACTTGAGTCGCCAAGTTCGAGTTACATCGCCACCTTGTGGATTTTCTACTTTTATAACCGTGGCGCCGAGTTCAGCGAAAAAAGTACCGACAGAAGGACCTGCTAGAACAGTTGATAAGTCGAGCACTCGTAGGCCTGCAAACATGTTTTCCATGACACAAATCTACTTTCATTCTTGTTGCAAGGCGGCTTTGAATGTTCTCAATACACGGTCTCTTGCGAATGCATGATCTACAATGGGTTTGGGGTAGCTTGCTGTTCCGTATTCGGGCACCCATTGTTTGATGTAACGGAAGTTTTTGTCGAATTTTTCGGTCTGAAGTGCAGGATTGAAAACTCGGAAATACGGAGCTGCATCACAGCCACAGCTCGCTGCCCATTGCCATCCGCCGACATTACTTGCTAAGTCGAAATCGAGCAATTGTTTGGCAAAGTAACGTTCACCCAGGCGCCAGTCAATGAGAAGGTGTTTTGTTAGGAAACTAGCCGTTATCATGCGCACTCGGTTGTGCATGAACCCCGTTTCATTTAACTCGCGCATACCTGCGTCAACAATGGGATATCCCGTTTTGCCTTCGCACCATGCTTCAAATTCTTCAGGAGCGTTTCTCCATGGTATGCGGTCATAAGCGGGTTTGAATGCACTTGAAACAGTCTCCGGGAAATGGAAGATTATCATTTGATAGAAATCTCTCCAGATGAGTTCATTTAACCATTTCTCATTTTCTTTCATTCCAAGACGGGCGAGCGATCGAATGCTGACAATTCCAAATCGCAGGTGTAAGCTCAATCGTGATGTGCCTCTCGTGGAAGGAATGTCGCGCGTGAGATGGTAGTTACGGATAATCTCTGTGGATGTTTCGCCGGATGGGTAGTCTTGGAATCCGTCGTCATAAAACCCCATCGTTTGTAGTGGAATAATCTCTGCGCTAAACTGGAGGAGCTGAGCTGAATCAGGAATACTTGGAAATGTATCGAAGGACTGAGAATGGACTTTTGATTTCCATTTTTTACTGTAAGGAGTGAATACCGTATAAGGTTTACCATCATCTTTGACAACTTCATTCTTCTCGAATATTACGTGGTCTTTATAACCGTGAAAGGGTATTCCTTTTTCTTTTAAGAACTCATAGATTGCTTGGTCACGCTCGCGTGCATAGGGTTCATAATCGCGATTGCAGAAAACTTCAGTTACGGAGTATTGATCAACAATTTCTTTCCAAACGGTAAGAGGTTCTCCGTAAAATGTTTGTATCGAACTCCCTTTGCTTTTGAGCTGGAGATTCAGTTTTTCGAGTGTGCCGTGTATAAAGCGGAGACGTCGGTCGCTTTTGTTTTCGAGCTTATCGAGAATAAGCTTGTCAAAAATGAAAAGACACATTACCGGCTTTCCGCTTTGAATTGCCTTAGCTAGGGAATGATTGTCTTCAATTCTCAGGTCGCGACGAAACCAGTGAATAACGATTGGCTCTTTCATTTTGTAGTCGTAATTGTTGAGAAACAAGTACGCGAATCAATCGTTCGTGCTGGTTGAATTTTCATCTTCCAAAGTCGCTTCCAACAGCTGCTTCCGGTGCAGCGATGCATATGCGCCGTTTAGCGCCAGCAGTTCTTCGTGGGTTCCTTGTTCGGCAATCTTACCACGATCGAGGTAAATAATCATGTCTGCATCTTTGACGGTTGAAATTCGATGAGCAATGACAATACTGGTCTTACCCTTCATAATCCGCCTCAAATTGCGGATAATTTCATCTTCCGTTTGCGTGTCGACTGCACTCAGGCAGTCATCGAAGAGCAGAATTTGCGGATTGTTGATGATTGCCCGCGCAATGGAAATACGTTGTTTCTGGCCTCCGCTCAAGTTGATTCCTCGTTCACCCAAAAGTGTGTTATATCCGGATGGAAAGGAGAGTATACTATCGGCAACCGAAGCGGCTTGGGCGGCCGAAGAAATCTCTTCTATGGTCGCATCTCTTCCAAAGCTGATGTTATTTTCAATGGTGTCCGAAAACAGAAATACTTCTTGCGGAGCATAACCTATGTTGGCTCTTAACGAGGAAATATTGATGTCGCGAATATCCGCTCCTGCCATGTGTATAGACCCATGTGTAGGATCAATCATCCGTGGAATTAATTGAGCTAGCGTCGATTTTCCGCTTCCGGTTCTTCCAATAATGCCTATAGTCTTTCCTTGAGGTATGGTGAAAGTGACATTGTGAAGTGCTTCAATACCGCTATCCGGGTAAGTATAAGTTACTTGCCTGAATTCAATATAACCGGGCTTCCACGTTTGTGCTTTTTCAGAATCAACAATGGAAGGAGTTGTGTTCAGAAATTCATTGATACGAGCCTGACTAGCCTCGGCTTTTAGAACCAAGCTTGTTACCCACCCAACGACAGCAAAGGGCCAGGTTAAGATGTTTACATAGAAAACGAATTGAACGATAACACCCGGTGAGAGTTCACCGCTCATTACTTTTTGAGCTCCTATGTATACAGTGAGAATTGTGCTAAGTCCGACCAGAATAATGATAACCGGCATGAATAAAGCATCGGTTCGAACTAACTCGAGTTGCTTCTTCTTGTAGTGTTCACTTTCCGATGTGAAGGTTGAAGAGTAGCTTGTTTCTCGGCTGAACGCGCGTAAAATTCGAATTCCTGAGATACTCTCTTGAACAATGGCGCTCAAGCGTGATTGCTGTTGTTGTACAAGTTCTGTTTTTTTATTGATGGTCTTACTTACATAAAAAATAAGAATCATCATGAAAGGAAGTGGTGAGAGTGTGTAGAGCGTTAGTTCTAGATCGATACGCAGCATGACAGCAATGCACATCACAAGTAATACAACTAGATTGAGTGTGTACATTACAGCAGGACCGACATACATGCGAACTCGGTTTACATCTTCACTAATCCGGTTCATAAGGTCGCCTGTCCGATTGCGTTTATAGAAAGTGGAGTCTAATTCCTGATACTTGGAATAGACACTGTTTTTGATGTCGTATTCAATGTGGCGCGACATGACGATGAGCGCTTGTCGCTGATAGAATAGGAAAACACCTTTTACAACGTACATGAGTATGTAAAGGCAGGCCAGCATCAATCCGATTTTCACTACAGTTGATGCATAATTTTCCGGCGTTAACTGGATTGTGGCAACTGTGTCGCTTACCCAAGAACTTATATATTGAAAAGAGCTTGGTGCTGGAATTTCCTTGGTTGATCCTAATTCGTTTTTCACTCGAAGTGCGTCGCTGAGAAAGTCGATCCCATCTCTAACTACTACCGGCGCATAGACGCTAAATACATTACCTAGTATTATCAGAACAAACCCGGCGAATAACCTGCCCCTGTATTTCCAGAAGTACTTGTTGAGTTGAGCTAGGTTTTTCATTTGTAGGGTTGGATTGCCTTAGAATTCAAAGTTCCATGTAATACTTGGAAGCACGGGGAATAGACTTACTTGATATGCTTTGATTTGAACGACACCATTTTGAAATTGCCCTTCAGAACCGAAATAAATGAAGTAAGGGTTCATGCGGTTGTATAGATTGTAGACTGAAAAATTCCAATTGCTTTTGAATTTTCTTTTGCGAAGAATTACTTCTCCATCTTTTGATGTCTTCGTTTCCGGATTCTTCATGTGCCAGGTAGCTGAAACATCGGCGCGGTGATATGGAGCCATTCGATAGCCATTCCTATCGGTATAAACATCTACGATTTTGTTTTCATAGAAATATCGTTCGGTAGGTAAGGTGATAGCGTTACCGGTTGAATAGACAAAAACAAAACCCAGGTCAAGTCTGGGATGTATTTTATAGTTGGCAACGAAGCTCAGATCATGTCGACGATCCCAGCGAGTAGGAAAGGGTTTGCCATTGTTGATCGATTCAAAGGTCCTGTAGGTTTTGGACCACGTGTAGCCAATCCAACCATTCAGTTTTCCAAGAGCTTTCTTCAGAAAGAACTCGAAGCCGTAGCTCTCACCGTTGCCAAAGACAAGAAGATTGTCGATGTTATCATTAATTGTTTGATCGGGTTGAGCACCTTCTTTATACTCGCTTTGGTTTTCCATGGTTTTATAGTAAACCTCAATGCTGCTTTCCCATGTATTTTCATTGAAGTTGCGGAAATATCCTGCACTCCACTGATTTCCGATTTGAGGTTGCAACACTTCCGTGCTAGGAAGCCATACGTCGGTGGGTAGCGATGTCGGCGACAAGCTTGTGAGATGGATGTATTGATAGTTTCTCATGTAACCAGCTTTAATACTGGAATTTCGTCCGGTTGTCCAGCGAACATTCATGCGGGGTTCGAAGCCCGTATAGTCCTCAACGAGTTGCCCCTTTGAATAATCTTTCGTAGTAATGGTAAGCCCTGTTGCTAAGGGGCCGTTTTCTTGACGGTTGTAACGCGTAAATGGTCCTACATGCGCAAAGTAGGAGTAGCGAATACCGGCATTGATGCTTAGTTTCTCGGTTATGTCAAATTCGTCTTGAACATATCCGGCTGTTTCGTGCGAGATTAGATTCACTTTGGGGCCGGTGTCAAACTCGGTGTCGCCGCTTTTTGCGTAAACGCTATTCGGCATGAAGTTATGACGCGTGTAATCTATTCCCCATTTTATGCGATGCCTGTAATTGGGATAGTAACTCCATTGGATTTTTCCGCCCAAATCCTGAATGCCGCTGGAAAGCGTAAACTCGAATCCTTCTTGTTTTGCTCCGAATGAAAAAGAGTAATTCGTAAAAGTTAGAATGGCGTTCATGAAGAGCTTTGGGTTAATGACTCGGTTCCATCTAAGTGTGCCGGTTGAATTGCCCCATGGAATGCGCGTGTTGAAATTCGTTTTCTGACTATTGAAATTGAAAACATCACGACCGAAATAGCCGCTCAGGAAAAGCTGATCACGCGACGATAACTTCCAATTGATTTTGGCATTCACGTCATAGAAGTAATAGCCCGAGCCGTATGCATTTGCTGTCGGTTTAATGAAAGGTTTCAGCAATACATCAATGTAGGTTCTTCGCGCACTGATGATGAATGAAGCTGTATCTTTTTTGATTGGGCCTTCAATCGTCAAACGCGAAGAGATGGTACCTCTGCCACCTTGTGCGTGGAATGAGCGCTTGTTGCCTTCTTTCAATGAAATGTCCAGTACGGAAGCCAGTCGGCCTCCGAAACTGGCCGGCATGCCTCCTTTTGTAAGCTCCAGATTTTTAACAGCATCTGCATTGAACACGGAGAAAAAGCCAAATAAATGCGAGGCATTATATACCGTGGCATTGTCAAGCAAAATCAAATTCTGATCTACACCTCCTCCTCGAACATAGAATCCGGCGTTTCCCTCGCCACTGCTTTTTACGCCTGGTAAAAGGGTAATGGTTTTGAGAATGTCGATTTCACCGAGCAGAACAGGCAGCGTTTTAACCTGATCCATTTCTAATCCTATTTTTCCTATATCGGTGCTGCGCGTATTATTCTCCTTGTCGCCCTGTATGGTTACCTCTCCTGTTTGAATAACTTGGCTGTTCATCGATTTATCGATTCGCATGTCACCTGTTAAATTGATGGTCACTTCCTGAGGTTCATACCCAATCAAGCTAAAACGCAAAGTATGATTTCCTGCAGGCAGCGTCAGGGAATAAAATCCGTACAGATTAGTTGAAGTCCCAATGCCCTTTTCTGGCGACGATACCAGCGCTCCCACGAGGTATTCACCGCTAGCGGCATCTTGAATAGTGCCATTGACCGTGTGATAAGTGGTTTGAGCTGTCGGCTGACAAAATGCTTCCTTTAGGGAAACTAGCGCAGCAAGAAACAGCATTATGCTTACAATCGTTTTCATTTATGACGGTCCGCGAATTTACATCTTACAGGCAGTGAGTTGTGCATCACCATACACACAGGCAATTCAAACCAATGAAGCAGCGATTTGTTTGTTTCCGAATGCAAAATGTACTTTTGCGGACCTTTTTTATGGAGAAAATCACGCTTGGTCGTCTGTTCCTTTTTTTGATTGGCATGTTGTGCTTTCATTTCGTGTTTGCGCAATACGAGGATAAATCTTTGAGGGCAATGCGAGTTGAAGATTTACCAAAATTGGATGGTTTTCTCGATGATTCTTGCTGGCAAGGCGCACCTGTAGGTACCGATTTCATTATGGATACGCCAAATCCTGGTGTCGCTCTTTCTCAGCGCACGGAAGTCCGCGTATTATACCATGACGATGCCTTGTATATCGGAATGATGTGCTATGACTCTTCACCGGATAGCATATTGCACGAGTTGTGTGGCCGCGACAAAACATGCAATACCGATTATGCCGGTGTCGTCTTCAGTTGTTATCGCGATGGAATGAACGGTTTTGCATTCTATGCAACGCCCAATGGTGAACAATATGACGCACGCCTGGACAATAACGGAGATGATGCTAGCTGGAATGCTGTATGGTATTCGAAAGCCCGAATTGTGCAAAATGGTTGGTCGCTCGAAATGAAGATACCATTCGCGGCTATTCGGTTTCCCGATCTCAAGGAACAACTTTGGAATATTAATTTCGAACGCGACATACGACGAACACGCCACCATGGATATTGGCGAGGCGTGGATCCTATGGTAGCCGGCACGTTAACGCAGATGGGCACATTAACGGGCATCCGAGACATCAAGCCCCCACGAAGAATCTTCTTGTTTCCCTATACTTCCGGATACTACAACACGGAGGGAAGTGAGTCGGGTGAAAAAACAGAATCGGTCAGTTACAACTTCGGGTTGGATCTTAAGCTTGGTTTAAACGATGCTTTTACCTTGGATGCTACACTGATTCCTGATTTTGGTCAAACTATCAGCGATCAACAAGTTTTAAATCTGAGTGCTTTCGAATTGCAATTTGCCGATAACAGGCAGTTTTTTACGGAGGGCACTGAATTGTTTTCAAGGGGTAATCTGTTTTATTCCCGTCGTATCGGATTTGAACGTCCGCTTCGTTTTTTTGATGCTTACTCTAATTTGAACGCGCATGAAATTGTGCTGGAAAATCCCTCAAAGGATCAAGTCATTAACGCTATGAAAATTTCCGGTCGCAATAAGAACAAGCTTGGTATTGGTTTTTTTAATGCGGTCACGGCTCCAAGTGAGGCAATTATTCAGGATACTCTCTCTGGTCAGAAGCGATCTGTCAATACTTCTAATCTCTCCAATTACAATGTCACAGTATTCGATCAGGTTTTGCCTCATAATTCGTTTGTTTCACTTATCAATACAAATGTGTTGCGCAATGCATACGACTACGATGTGAACGTGACCGGCACTTCATTCGATTTGCGGAACAAGAGCAATTCTTTTAGCGTTACGGGTAGTGGTGCTTTTAATGTGAAAACTGGTATGCCGGAGAGCGTCGAGGTATCTGAAAGGAAGGGTTTTCGGCAGGATGTTGCAATCAATAAGATTAGTGGCAATTGGACGGCTTCTATTGGGCAATGGCTAGAGTCTGATACCTATGACCCGACAGACTTGGGTTTTCTGCAAGCCAACAATTCTGCCGGCGCTTGGATAACGAATGGTTACAGCATTTATAAACCGTTCGGTAGGTTTAATCGAATGTGGAGTGATCTTACTTTTATGTGTGAAAATTTATACGCTCCAAGAAGATTTTCTTCTCTGTCGTTCGAAGGTTCGGCAGGCATTACGACGCGAAAATTCAATACATGGGGAATAAACATCGATGGCAATCCGATTCGAGGAAATGACTTTTTCGAACCGCGAGTTTGGGGTCGCTATTTCCGCACGTTTACCAATGGGATGTTGTATTGTTGGTATAGCAGCGATTACAGAAAGAAAATTGCGCTGGACGTTGGAACGGGTTATGGCTTTTACAGGGATAAGTCGCGATTCAGATATAATTTTCGCATAGCTCCACGTATACGGTTCAATGACCATCTTTTCCTTAACTATGTCTACAGTTATCAAAGTCACTTCAACGATATTGGTTTTGCCTATACATTCGAAGACTCAGACCAATTAGAGCCATTATTTGGTAAAAGGAATGTCGTTTCTCACACCAATGTATTGTCGGTGAAGTATGCGTTGAATGCTTTTGCAGTTGTAAATGCACGAGTGCGTCACTACTGGGGATACACTGTGTTCAATGAGTTTTATTCCCTTACAGATGAAGGTGAACTTGCACCCACAAATAATACTGGCGACAATCAGAACTTTAATTCCTACACAGTCGATTTAATTTTTACATGGATTTTTACACCTGGCAGTGAGTTGAGTTTGGTTTGGAAAAATGATATTTCTGAATTTAATACCAGTGTTCCCGGTTCATTGGCCGAAGATCTTGAGTTCACCCTCGGACTGCCTCAAAACAATAGCTTTAGTCTAAAGTTGATTTGGTTTGTTGACTATCAGTCGGTTAAGCACGGGTTAAGCCGCAAGCGAAATTGAAAAATTTAGTCGAGGTTTAAAAGAGCTGAATTTTTAAGGTTTAGGTGCAACCTATAGTGCATTGCTTTAGTTTTATAGTCAAATGCCGGAAAACAAGGAGATAATTGAAGGGTGTATTCGCGGAGAAAAAGCCGCGCAGGATCGCCTCTACAAGTTATATTCCTCTTTGCTTTATGGTATTTGTTTGCGGTATGCCGGAAACAGGATGGAAGCACAAGATGTTTTGCAAGATGTGTTTGTGAAGATTTACAACAATATCGATAGTTACAACCATCAAGGGAGTTTTGAGGGATGGCTTCGTCGAATAGCCGTAAATACTTCCATCACCAACTACCGAAGAAATTTAAAACATGCCTTTCAAAAAGATATCGATGATCTGAACAGAACAAATGAGGAACCCTTAGCCTTTGAAGATGCCGAGTTTACAGCAGAGGAGTTGATGCTTTGTATTGAAAAACTCCCTCTAGGCTATAAAACAATCTTCAACTTATATGTCATTGAAGGTTACATGCACAAGGAGATAAGCGAGATGCTCAACATCGATGTGAATACTTCCAAGTCGCAACTTTCGAGGGCCAAGACATACCTGCAACGAGAACTAAAAAATATAGCAACCGTAAAAAAAGAACAACATGTCTGAAAATCGTTTTTTCCAGAACATACAATCCGTAATGTCGGATTACAGGCCGGAGGTGCCGCAAGCTGCCTATGCCGGCATGCGAAGAAAGCTTTGGTGGTCGAACTTTACAAAGATTAGCGCCACACGTTTCAACGTTTGGTATGCATTACTAATCGTTTCTTCAGTCACCATTTGGTTTAATTACAGCTCAATTAAAAGCAATCCGACAACAGAAGCAGTGAGTAACGAGACTTTCGAAACTCCGAATCAAAATCTGCCTGTCCCATCGATTCATCAAGAACAGCAAACCTCACAGCAAGCAGAAGAAACAGCTTCGGTTATTATTGTAAAGCAATCACAGGAAGGTGCACCGTCGTCTGTTTCAACGAACAAGGAAGTGGAAAATAATGAGCCCATTGTAAGTGAAAAAAGTGTTACTACAGCTCCGACAGAGACCCGCGACCTTAACTCACAAAGCCCAGCTAAAGTGGATACTTCAGTTGCTGTAACTAAGGGCACAAAAAAGGGTTTGAAGGTCAAGACCTATCAAGTTTCAGATAAATAAGATTCATTAACTTGCCCTGTCTAATTGAACATCGTGGGCAATTTTCGATGGTATAGAATCTTTCTTTTTCTTTGGATGGCATTGTCTGGCGACATTGCCAATGCTTTTTTTTATGACGGCAGATTATCCTCAGACACGCTTATCATTGATTCTGACACAATCTACATTGAACAAGATGAAGTGGCTTTAGCCCAGGACACGTTGCTGAGACCACCAAGCTCCAACAAATCAATACGAAAATACCTCTGGTGTGCTTCCTTGGCGGCAGGTGTAAATGTGACCTCTGTCTCCATTAATTCCAACTTGAATGGCTCCCGATTGCTTAACGATGTTGTCGGTCTAGCATTGCTGCCTCAAGTCAATTTTAGTATAGGCGGTGAATTTGGAATGCGTTTTCTTTCGTTGAAAGGTAGACGGGGAAATCTTGAATTAACATCTTCCATTGCCTTTTCATTGAATAAAATTAAAATTCGCTATGCCTCTGTTAAGACTCCTTCTCAGTTGCAGAAAGATAGTATTCTGCAGTTTTCTTCCGAATCCAATGAGTTGCTAATGTCCTACTTTACGCCCACTGAGTCATCGGATATCGGTGAGGTTGATACGCTATCTATTGACCTAAGCAGGCCCAAGCTTATATACGATACCCGCGATGTTCTTGCAACCCTAAGAGCAACCTATAGTCGCGGTTTGAACCAACCTCGATTTTATTTTGAGACGGGGGTAGCAATGCGATTTGTCAAATTCTCTAAGAGTGGCGATCCGTTCTATTTGTTGAATGATGATGGAGGGTGGACAACGGTAGGATCAAAAACTCTTCAAGGTCGAAATGTTTTGGTTCCCCATTTTGCGCTAGGGGTTGAAAAGAAGGTCTTAGGAGGCTTCTCATCCAGCAACAGTTTTGTAACGGTTGGTGTCAGTTTAAGTGGTTCATTTCCTCCCGCAACTTTAATCAATAACGACAAGATTTCTATCGAAATGAGAAATGCGGGAGTATTGATTTTTGCCAGGTCGTTTTTTTAGTGTTCTGATTTTTAAATTTCATTATCTTAGCCTCATACAAGAGCTAATCGTGAAAAATCTTCTTCTGATATTAATCGCTTCGTTGCCATTGAGCATGTGCGCTCAGCTGAGTAATGGAAGCTTTGAAGTAATTAGCTCTATGCCGAACGGTCTTGGACAGTGGCAGAGAGCCACTGGTTGGTCAAATGCAGGGAGCAATGAGTCTACCCCGGACCTCTTGCATTACGATGCTATCAGCTCATGCGATCTCCCTGAAACATCGATGGGGCTAGTTCAATCATTTGACGGCGATGCTGTGATGGGATTGGCTATTTGTGGACGGCCTTCAACCAATGTTCGTGAGTATATCAGCACGCGACTAGCGGAACCCTTAGTGGCAGGAAAACCCTACGCTATTGGATTTCGAATGACCAATGGTTCCCATCTGCCCACTTCTCAGGCAGGGCTCGCAGTAAACGGTATCGGAGTCCATTTCGGTATGTCACCTTTAGTTCAGCAAGGAACAAATCCTATCATAGCAGAGCCGCAATTGAAAATTGAATCGACAGTTTATTCATCCGAGTGGCAAACATTTCTTTTCACCTTCTACCCACAAGAATCCTATGAGTATCTCACCTTTGGGCTGTTTGGTGAGGATGCTGATAAGAGTATACAGATTTTCAGAGGGGCCAACCCGAGTGTGGCTTATTACTTCTTGGATTATTTTACAATAGAGCCGCTTTTGCCTAACGGTGAAGTAATTGAAGAGGAGATTGATAGTTCGAAAGTTGTAGTCGAGCCAACTTTAAGCGATTCCCAGTTTTTTATACCGAATACATTCACGCCAAATGGCGACGGTAATAACGATCGATTCATTCCTGTTTCAATGATCGAAAAGGAATGGCTCGTTGAGATTTTCAGCCAATGGGGAACTAGAGTATATGCCTCCAATCAATTAACGAATGGTTGGGATGGCAGTTTTGAAGGGTTGCCTTGTTCACCGGGTGGATATGTATGGCAGATTACATATTGGACAGAGTTGGCTAATGGCAAGAAACAGCGAAATGAAAAGCGAGGGATGTTTCATCTTGTTCGATAAATACCACGAATAATCGGTATAGCTTGTCCTTAATTTCGCAGCATGCAGCTCAGTTCTTTTCCTGATTTGGAGTTTAGAAAGCTCAATGCTCTTGTTGAAGATTATTGCAGAAGCAGCGCTGCCGTCCAAACCTTTTATGAAATAGCGCCTTCACTTGATGATATCGTTCGGTATGCAAACACGCGACAATTCAAACTATACAATTATCATCTTATCGCCGATGTTCTCGAAGCTCAGTATGCTCAGTTTACACCTATTCGTCAAGTCAATGAGAACATTCGCGCTTTTGCCGATGGCAATGCGATTTGTGTAACCACCGGCCATCAGTTGTGCTTACTGGGTGGTCCTGCTTATTTCTTCTACAAAATATTGAGCACAATCAAGCTTGCTCAAAATCTTCAACCTCTCGTTCCAACTAAAAGGATAGTTCCCGTTTTTTGGCTCGCCAGTGAAGATCATGATCGTGAAGAAATCAACCACACTTTCATAAACGGAACTCGCCTTGAATGGAATACAGCACAAACGGGCGCTGTAGGCCGTTTCTCAACCGATGGATTTGATCAAGTGCTGCAGTTGTGGATTAATTCGATTGAAGATGAAAATCTGCGCAATGCAATTACTCCAATTTGGAATCGCGCGATGAAGTTTCATTCGTGGGGTGAACTTACGTTGTCATGGTTGCATGATTGTTTTGGTGAATGGGGTCTCGTTGTAATTGAACCGGATAATCCCAGGCTGAAGCAACTCTTCAAGCCACTAATCAAAAGGGAACTACTTGAAGGTGTTGTAGACAAATCAGTCTCGAAATCGAATGAAATGTTATCGCAGCTTGGTTATCATGTACAGGTGAATCCACGCGATATCAATTTGTTTTACTTGAGCAAGCAGTCAAGAGTTCGCATAGAAAGGCATGGTGGAAATTGGAATACGGTCGATCAACTACATTCGTGGAATGAGTCGGAATTACTTCAGGAACTTGATCACCATCCTGAGAATTTCAGCCCAAATGTTTTGCTCCGTCCTCTATATCAAGAAACTATTCTCCCGAATGTTGCCTACATCGGAGGTCCCGGCGAATTGGCATATTGGCTTCAGTTAAAAGCATTGTTTGAAGAGTTTGAAGTTTCCATGCCTGCTCTAGTATTGCGTAATTCAGCAATAATCGTCTCGCCAAGTGTGAGCAAGCGACTTTTGAAATTGGGGTTGACTACCCGCGATCTTCTTCGCAATAAACAGGATTTAGTTACAGCTCTTGCAGGCGATAAGCCTGATTTTTCGAACGAGAAGGCAGAGCTCTTTCTTTTATTCGAACGTCTGGCCGACCGAATTGCTCAAACGGATTCAACGCTGAGGGCTTCTGCAATGGCAGAAGCACAACGAACACTTGCAGGTATCGACCAGTTGCAAGCGAAAACATGGAAGGCCATCAAAGTAAAGGAAGAGCAAAAGTTGACGGCGCTCGACAAAATGTGGGAGGAGATTTATCCTTCAAAGGATTGGCAGGAGCGTTCGCAAAATATTTTGATAGAAGCATTAAGTAATGACAAACAGTTGATGCGAGAACTTTTGCAGGAATTCCAGTCACCTGCAAGTAACTTGGTCATAGTTGAGTCCTAAACTCGATGATAGTCGAGCCACGACTGCAGCAGAATCGCCGCACTTATTTTGTCTAGATTCCCCTTGTCGCGTCGTGCACTTTGTTTTGCTCCTGAGGCAAGGAGTGCTTGAGACGCCATTTTGCTAGTAAACATCTCATTCACCCGATGGATTCGGATTTTCTCATTTTGAGCAATGAGCTTTTGTACAAACCCTTGCTGCAGAATTGTGATGCTCGAATCTTCTCCATTTAAGTACTTGGCTTCACCAACCACAACATCTTCTATTTTTTCCTTCTCAATTAAACCCTTCAAATAGAGAAGTGCCCCTTTGTTAGGAATCGTTTCTAGTGGTGAAGCTATAATGCGGGCAGAATCGGTAATGGCCAGGCCTATGCGAACCGTGCCGAAATCGATGCCCAATACTTTGCTCATGATGAATATTTCAGGTTGTGAATATGCACCAACTATTTTTGACCAAAGAATTCGACCATGAACGACTTACAATCAATTATAGAATATGCATGGGATAACCGCGAGGCGCTTCAGGAAAATGAGGCGAAACAAGCCGTGCGCGAGGTGATTGAAAACCTCGACAAGGGTGAGTTGCGTGTTGCCTCTCCAAGTGAAGGAGGCGGTTGGCAGGTGAATGAGTGGGTGAAGAAGGCGGTGGTCATGTATTTCCCGATTCAGCAAATGAAAACGATGGAGGCTGGGCCAATGGAATTTCACGATAAAATGGAACTCAAACGTAATTATGCCGCATTGGGAGTTCGTGTAGTACCTCACGCCGTTGCTCGATATGGCGCCTACTTGGCATCGGGTGTCATCATGATGCCCAGCTATGTGAACATTGGAGCATACGTCGACTCAGGAACCATGGTCGATACTTGGGCAACCGTTGGGAGTTGCGCCCAAATCGGAAAGAACGTGCACCTCAGTGGCGGCGTAGGAATTGGAGGCGTTCTCGAACCGCTCCAAGCATCGCCCGTTATTATTGAAGATGGCGCTTTCATTGGATCGCGTGCAATTGTGGTTGAAGGGGTGCGTGTAGGGAAGGAGGCCGTGTTGGGAGCTAACGTTGTACTCACAAAGACGACTCGCATTATAGATGTAAGTGGTCCGGAGCCCGTTTCATATACAGGAGAAATTCCCGAGCGTTCTGTAGTTATTCCAGGGGTGGTCAACAAGAAATTTCCGGCCGGCGACTTCGGTGTGCCTTGCGCGCTCATTATCGGAAAACGCAAAGCCAGCACCGATCTGAAAACTTCGCTTAATGATGCTCTTCGCGACTTCAACGTTTCAGCATAAACACTTTTCTTGAAGAAATTCTTAGTCATACAAACGGCTTTCATCGGCGATGTGATTCTGGCCACTGCAGTGCCGGAGCACGTGCATAAGCATTTCCCCGGTGCTCAAATTGACATGTTGGTGCGCACCGGAAATGAAAGTCTTTTCAATGCGCATCCATTCATCAACAAGGTGTATGATTGGAACAAGAAATCTTCGAAGTATTGGAATCTCTTCCGCATCATACAATTGATTCGTGAGGAAGGCTACGATGGAGTCATTAATTTACAGCGTCACACAGCATCTGCTCTCGTTACCATCTTGTCAGGTGCAAAAAAAACATCAGGTTTTGACTCATCCATGCTGTCGGTTTTCTTTTCCTACAGATACAAACATGCGTTGGGAAAAAGGAATGATCCCGCTTTTATGCATGAAGTAGATAGGTGTCTTCAACTGACAGCGCCATGGACTCCGATCGAAAAAAGCAGGCCCGCGCTCTATCCATCAGCGCTTGATTTTTCAGCAATAGAATCCTACACGCGCAATCCCTTCATTACAATCAGTCCTTCATCGGTCTGGTTTACTAAACAAACGCCTGCCGAGGTTTGGAAGAAACTCATCGGAGCTTGCGCCCATGTTCAGGTATTTCTTCTGGGCGGTCCGGGCGATGTGACTCTATGCAAGTCGCTGGCATCCGATTTTTCAAATGTTCAAGTGCTGGCGGGAAAACTTACCTTACTGCAATCTGCGGCACTCATGAAACATGCAGTGATGAACTATACCAACGACAGTGCGCCCTTGCATTTATGCTCAGCGATGAATGCGCCTGCCACTGCAGTGTTTTGTAGTACTATTCCTGAATTTGGTTTTGGTCCTCTTTCCGATAGTTCCCGCGTTGTGCAAACGCGTATGGAGCTTCCTTGCAAACCTTGCGGAAATCACGGTAAAACCGAATGTCCGAAAGGACATTTCGACTGTGGTAACATTGATTTGAATGATTTGCTTCCGAAGTCTGTTTAGCAAATGAAGTTTACTACTGAAATATCGATTTCTCCGTCACTTCACCAGATCAAGGTTTCCGACAAGATGCTGCTAATGGGTTCATGCTTTGCGCAGGAAATGGGTGATTGGTTTAAGCGCAGGCGGTTTGATGTTAACCTCAATCCGAACGGAATTCTATTTCATCCTATGGTCATCGCGCGATGCCTCCATCGAGCGACACAGAAGAGATACTACAATTCAAACGAATGTATTTCGCATGATAACCTTTACCATAGTTTTGACTTTCATGGTTCATTCAGTTCATCATCCGAACATGGATTGCTTGAAACTCTAAACGCGCAGCTGGAAGTAACACACAAGTCAGTAGCAAAGGCCTCAACGCTTATTCTCACATGGGGTTCGGCCTGGGGCTATAAATGGAAGGCAAGTGATGAGTGGGTTTCCAATTGCCATAAAATCCCGCAATTGAATTTTAGTAAGGAGTTGATTCAATCAGATGAAATCGTGCTAGCGTATCAGAATCTCCTGAGAGAATTATGGACAATCAACTCTAACCTGCAAGTCATCATTTCAGTAAGCCCCGTGCGTTATTGGCGCGATGGTGCTCATGGTAATCAAATCTCAAAGGCTCATTTGCTCCTTGCAGCGAGCCAATTGTCCTCATCCGATTCGCGTATTCATTATTTCCCGGCCTATGAAATTATGATGGATGAGCTGCGCGATTATCGTTTCTATAATGCGGATATGCTTCATCCTTCGCCTCAATCGGTAGAATTCATTGTTGCAAAGTTTCAGCACATGTTTTTCGCGCACGAAGCCAAACAATACGCCGGTCAAATTGAACCATTACTGAAGTTTCTGGGACATCGTCCATTGCATGTGGAAGACAACG
>Ga0315899_10002876_pt1 | contig 18889 bp, 13 predicted proteins | sample LakEriMetagenome_2_FD_203518 | JGI IMG/M metagenome (GOLD analysis project Ga0315899, IMG submission 203518) | Freshwater fungal communities from buoy surface, Lake Erie, Ohio, United States - Buoy 4 MA112 | ecosystem: Environmental > Aquatic > Freshwater > Lake | place: USA: Lake Erie, Ohio... | reverse complement strand
AATCGACGTATCTATTGGCGTCAACACCACCTCATTGGTGTACCAAAACCCGAGCGGTAGTGCAGTGTACAGCTCGCTGGCAGCGTACACCTACCGCGCCTGTCCGTGCACGGGGGCGTTCTGTGCCAACGGAAATTCATGCGTGGACCGACTTTCTTTCACTGACTTGTGTGCCCGCTGTAACGCGCCCTGTCAGTTCGGGTCGTGTTCCGGCGCCAACGGCACATGCGTTTGTACGGCGGGATACAGTGGTTCGGTTTGTCAGACTAACATCAACGAGTGCGCGTCGAATCCCTGCAGAAACTCGGGCACCTGCGTCGATGCTGTCAACGGATACTCCTGCGGGTGTTTGCCTGGTTACAGCGGTCTGCTGTGTCAGACAAACATCAATGAGTGCGCCTCGACTCCGTGCACCAACGGAGGTACCTGCACGGATCTCGTGAACGGCTACTCATGTGCCTGCATTGCCGGGTACTTCGGCGCTCAATGTCAGACTCGAATCAGTCCTTGCTCCTCGTTACCGTGCCAAAACGGCGCCACCTGCAGCGAATCGGGTGTGGCCTTCACGTGTACCTGTGTAGCGGGGTACTCCGGTGTCCTGTGTCAGACTAACGTCGACGAATGCGCTTCCAGGCCGTGTGCAAACGGAGCCACCTGCGTGGACGGTATCAACTCGTTTACCTGTATCTGCGTGCCCGGGTACTCCGGGTCGAGCTGTCGCGTGAACATCGACGAGTGCGCCTCCAATCCATGCACAAACGCCGCCTCTTGTCAAGATCAAGTGAACGGGTATCTCTGTCTGTGCCAGCCAGGATACACCGGAACTCGCTGCCAGACCAATGTGAACGAATGCGCTTCGCTGCCCTGCCGAAACAACGCGACGTGCACAGATCTAGTCAACGGATTCAGTTGCTCCTGTCTGCCGGGGTTTACGGGCAGTCTTTGTGAGACGAACGTAAACGAGTGCGCCTCGAGTCCGTGTGCCAACTCGGCCACGTGTCTCGACCTAGTCAACGGCTTCTCGTGCCAGTGTGCCGCCGGTAAGACTGGTACATTGTGCAATGGGACCGATCTGTGTGCGTCTTTTCCGTGCCGGAACTCCGCGACGTGTTCACAGAGTTCACCTAGCAGCTACACGTGCATCTGTCCCGTTGGATACACGGGCGTATTCTGCGAAGACCTCTTGCAGAATTGCGCAGCCCCGAACACGAACCATAACTTCGCCCTTTCGATAGGAGCGGTGATTGAGATGTCCCGTACCTGCAAGCTCGCGTTCGGCGGTCTTTATGTGTTCGACGTGATCACTCAGAGATGCGTTCTGGCGCGCAACGACGTGATTCAGACGAGCATATTAAACCGGCAGTGGTGCTGGCCTTGGCCCTCCGAGGTAGTGGATATCTTTCAAGTGTTTGGATCAGGCTTTCTTGAATCCAGCAGCATCGCCGAAAGCCATCTCTCGTCAAATTACCGATTCGAGCGGAGCTCGGCTGGTCTCTGCACCGAGCTGCGTTTAACGGAGACAACTGTACAGTACTTTCAGCTGCTGTGCCGGCGTAACGGTCAGTATCACTTTTCTGGAACACCGTATTATTTCAACCCCCAGTCCGGAGCATGTAGAGTGGACGAGCCACGAAAGTTCTGCGGGGATAAGGGAGTGTCGTGCACAAAGAGATGCACTTCTTCCGATTCGACTAGTTGTTATCGAGCCGACGTTTGTGGATGTCAAAACGGTAACATCTCGCTGACGCAAAGCTCTCGGTGCGGGTACACCGTGGATGCCGATCTGTGTCCAGTATCCAGTTCCATCCTCCCGGTTGCTCCCCGAGTCGAGAGCACGTCGGCGTGTGGCGTTTTCACGGAAAGAGCGTTCTTCGACTGCCCCAACTCCTACCGCCAAGACAACTGCACCGAGATTTGCGTGTGTCGTTCTGGATACCAAACTACACCCGGTTCTTCTGTGGCTTGCTCCGGCTTAGAGAAGCCGTGTCAACCGAGCGAGTCGCTTGCTTTCTGTGGTTCCGCGACCAGCTATTGCAGCAAGATATGCGAGTACACATCGCCAACGTCTCCTCCCACGTACTGCGTGTTCGTGCAAGGATCGTGTGGGAAGCCCATTCTCAATCCATCCATTGCGTGTCACCCATCCGGTTCCTTCTTTCCCAACTATCCAGTCGTGACGTACAGTAATTCCACGTTGTCCGGAGATTCCGCGGTATTGAACTCGGAGCCGCTGTGTCTGTGCCCGAACAACGCCGCCGGTGTTCGTTGCTACGATAGCCCCTGTCCGTCTCACTCCGGTCTGGTGTGCTCTGGTCACGGATCATGTGTCAACGGCGCCTGTACGTGCGCGAAACAAGCGCCTTCCTCGACGATCTCCTGGTCTGGTTGCGGGTGTCAGTTGTCCACCATTGGGTACTGCGTGAATCCCATCAGAAACTGCTCGACGGGATGCGATGTGTGTGAGTTTGCCGGTAACTGTGCCTATCAGTACAATCAGAGCAGTCTGCAGCTGGGCTGTGGCTGCAACTCGGATCGAACAGGCGATTACTGCGAGAGCTACATTTGTAACGACCCCGTGGGCTGCAACACTGGAACTTGCGTCGTGGATGCGCCAGTTCCTTACTGCAACTGCAACCCCGACCCGCTCCGCACGCGTACGTGCTCGGGCGACGACCGGTTCAAAGAGGGACCCGGATGTCAGACGGATGTGTGCTCGCAGTGTGCCTCGTCCACCGTCGGAGGCAGCTTCTTGCTGTGCAACTCCAAGGGGGGTTGTCTGATGCAGCTTTCGGGGCAATACGCGTGCAACTGCACTGATGGCTACACCGGTAGCAGGTGTCAGCTGGCGCCGTGCGCGGGAACACAACCGCCCAACTCCTACTGCAATACGGCACCCGTAACGCCTGTGTGGACCTGTCTTCCCGGATACTTCCCGGCCGGCGTTTGTGCCTCCAACGCATGTGGCTCCAGCGCCACTCCCGTGGCCACTGCTGCGCTGCCCACTACATCCTACTACTGCTCCTGTAACAACGCGACTCTGGACAACAGCACGTGCAGTACGACCAGCACGGTGCAGCCGTCCACTTGCTGCACGCAACCCCGGTGTCCGCGCGACCCGGACGGCGTGGTGTGCGGGTTTGGATACCGGCAGCCACAGACTCCGCGGTGCGCGGCAGGCGGTCTCTGCTCTTGTCCCTACAACTTCCGGCTGCACGCGGACGGCTACTGTGTGCCATACTGTAATTACACGTACGTGACTGCTTCCATCAAAAGCACTCTTTGCAACGTGGGATTTCGGAACGACGGGTTTGGCAACTCTGTCCAGTACTGCACGGGGTGTACCTGTCTTGCGGGGTACGACTCGGACAACCGCTGCGACACCTCGCTCTGCCTGAACGGAGGCACCCCAGTGGCCGTCTCTCCGCTGGTCGCGCCGTCTGGCTTCTACTGCCAGTGCGCGGTTGGCTACCGCGGCACGTTGTGTGCGGAGGTGGTATGCAGCGGAAGGGGCTTCCTAAACGCCAACGGAACGTGTGTGTGCACGTACCCGTACACCGGTGCCGATTGTCAGAGCAACCTCTGTGTGAACGGCCAGCCGTCAGTGTCGAGTCCCGGAACGTGTGATTGCATCTCTTCCGCCTGGGGCGGCACGCTGTGCGCAAACGACCGGTGTGCGCCCAACGGGGTTGCTCGTCTGGACTCGTTCGGCTGCAACTGCGATCAGTTCCACACCGGCCCGCTGTGTCTCAACCACACTTGCGTACAAGGGACCTTCAACGAAACCAGCCGGCGATGCGACTGCGACCCTCAGTACAGCGGCACTCTGTGTCAGAACAAGAGGTGTGGACTGACGGGCTGGTGGAACAGTACATCCGCTCAGTGCCAGTGTAATAGCACGGCGGTCGCTCTCGACTCGCAGGGAAACTGCACTCGTTCGTTGTGCGGGGCGTTCGGTACTCTTACGGCAAACCAGCTCAACTGCAGCTGTGTTTCTGGGTCCGTGAGGCTCACAGCCGTCTCTGCAAACCACAGTCGCATTTGCGAGCCCGTGTGTCTGAACAACGGCACATACTCCGATCAGACGGGCTCGTGTGTTTGTCCCAGTGGCACTGCTTCTCCGTTCTGCGCGGCGGTCACAAGCGTGTCATCGACTGCGATCGCGCCATCTTCAACTGCTGGCGAGCAATCTTCGTCCTCCACTGCCGGTGCGAGCTCCACGGCTTCTCAGGCAACACCGATCTCGAGTTCGACGGCGGTCTCCGTGCAGCAGAGTTCGACGGCGGTCTCCGTGCAGCAGAGCTCGACGGCGGTCTCCGTGCAGCAGATACAGGACACCAGTGAAGCAGATACTCAGGTGCAACGCGCGATGAGCTTCTTCGCCATGGCCGGGGTGCTAGCTTCATCGGCCGCCACTGTTCTTTCGCTGACGTTCACCGCGCAGCTGCTGCAGAATTTAGCCAATCTCGTAGACCTCTAGCTGCACGCTGACTCGCCGCTGATGGCCTGTACAAGCCCATATCTGTCTGCTGTATGTGGTCGACGAGGAATCGTCGGCCGTGTGTATCTTCGACTCCAAAGGAGCGTTTCTGCACCGTTTCAGACAGGACCGCTTATCGAAACCCACGTGTGTGGTATGCACCGACACTCGCGTGTTTGTCGCGGAAGACACAAATTTTGCTTTCATATATGCACAATATACACCGGGTCTGCACTGTTGCGACCACCACGATACACAGAGCTCTGTTAGTCGCGCTCCTGCTGGCGGCCGCGTCCCCATTCGCTCCCTTCGGCTGTCCCTGCCAGATACGCCTTCACCTCCTCGATAATTTTTCGAGTCTTATATCTTCTTCTTCGTCCTCCTCTTCATTGTAAAATCGGTTGGCTGTAAAAACTCCTTAGTCCTCGTCACACACGTAAGGCGTGTCTCCATACTCAAAAAATTCAATGCGTGGTACTCTTTACACGAGCTTGGCGATTCTCTTCGCGGCGATCGCGGTGGCATCGGCGCGTGTCCAATGCGACCCGGCGGAGCAGTTCGCTTGCAACTCTCGGGTGTTTGGTCTTCAGTGCTGTTACAAGGGCGGCAGCAAGTACTGCGACCCTGCATCTGGATGCACGCAGTGTCCAAACAGCGGCGAAGTGAGCTGCGACGGTCGTTCGTGTGTCTCCCTGCTCGACAATCCCAACTTCTGCGGCATCTGTTCTCACCGATGCCCGGATGGCTGGAGTTGCTGTGACGGCTCTTGTTACGATCTGCAAAACAACACGGACAACTGCGGGCGGTGCTCCTACAACTGCCAGCCGTCGCAGCTGTGCTGCAAAGGCATGTGTGTGGACGACGACCAAAATTTAGGAGTCTGTCCCTATACGCGTTAAACTGTAGCTTGTATTAAAATCCGGTTGTACAGATTCTTTGTAGTCAAAACCATGACGGACCACAACGCGGTTCGCTCGTGGCTTTTCCTTTCTCTGCTGATTGTTGCGACGAGAAGGTCGAGTGCGCAGTGCAGAGGGTTAAACGTGTGTTTGGATGGTACCGATGGCTGTTGTGTCGACCAACACGGCGGTGTGACAGATACATGCTGCCAGTCCGGTCCTTGCACCAGGTTGGACCAGGTGAACAACTGCCTGACTTGCGGCACGACTTGCACCGGCAACCAGCCGAGGTGCTGTACTCAGGCCACGCCACCGGGGTGCAAAGATCTGTATCGCGACGATCAAAACTGCCTTGCTTGTCAGACTCCGTGTCCCAACGGTCAGCATTGCTGTCCCGTCAACGGAGTACAGGGCTGCAACGCGATCGATTATAACACGGACGCGTCCAACTGTGGCGGCTGTCTCAAATCGTGCCTCAACGGGGCACTCTGCCAGGGAGGGCGTTGTGTCTGCCAGCCCGGCTTTTCGGGGGTCACATGCAATGTCGAACTGAACGAATGTGCCTCCAATCCGTGTCGCAACGGCGGTACTTGCACGGACCTGGTCAACGGATACGTTTGTTCGTGCGTGAACGGCTTCAATGGACCTACCTGTCAGACCAACATCAACGACTGCTCTCCAAATCCCTGCTTTAACGGGGGTGTCTGTACGGATGGCATAGCCACGTACACCTGCGCGTGTCCTGGTGGGTTTTCTGGGGCCAGATGCGAGATCTTTCCACTGCAATGTCCAACAGCGCGCTGTCAGAACGGCGCCACGTGCGTCGAAGGATCGGGCTCCTACACTTGTTGGTGTCGCGCTGGTTTTACTGGCAACCTCTGTCAGACAGATGTTAACGAATGCGGTTCATCGCCCTGTCAAAACGGCGGTACGTGTACCGATCTCGTGAACGGGTACTCGTGCTCTTGTCCGCCTGGGTTCAGTGGAGGCTCTTGCCAGACCAACGTCAACGAGTGTGCATCTAGCCCTTGTCGTAATGGCGGCAGCTGTGTGGACGTGGTCAACGGATTCCGTTGCCAGTGTTCCGCGCCTTACTCCGGGCCCCTGTGTGCTACAAACGACCTCACAGTGACCACATTTGGTGGTGTTTGGGGTCATTGCATGGTGTACGTCCCGAGTGGAATCAACTCTGGAATGTACATTTTTGCCGGCAGAAATGCAACGGGGCCAAACTTGGAGGTCTGGAAATCCACAGCTCCGTCATTCACAAACTACACTGCCTTGCGTCCTCTACCTGGGTTTGGCAGTCGAGAAAACGCAGCCTGCACGCTCTGGCAGCAGGGGGCTTCCGCGACAATCGTGCTCACCGGAGGAGTGGATGCTGCAGTACCAAAATCGGATGTGTGGGCCAGCGTCGATGGTTCGACATGGACACTGCAGACGAGCAGCGCTGGCTGGGCTCCTCGTGGATTTCACGCGCTCGTTAACAACGGCAGTGCGTTGTTTCTTTACGGCGGCAGAGTCAACGCGGGCTCTGATGTTTCTTATGGAGACGTGTGGCTGTCCATGGACATTGGCGTTTCATGGCAACGGGTCGGACAGGCCAATGCCCCTTGGGGTCCAAGAGACTCTTTTGGATACGCGTTCTGGCGCGGGCGGATGTGGCTTGTCAACGGCCGTAATAGCACCTTTTCTTCGCCCGTGCTGTATGCGGACGTGTGGAGCTCGCCCGATGGACTGCTGTGGACCAAAGAGTCCGCGTCGGGAGTACCGTCACATCGCTTCGGTGGTGTTGTCGTGGCTGTGGAGCAAAGTGGATTGTATGCGTTTGCGGGTACAACCATGAACGGCGGCCAGGGCTTGAATGACTACTACCAATCTCGCGACGGACTGAACTGGTGTAAAATTACTACTCCCGCGCAGCCGTTTGATTTACCCAGAGTGTGGGTCGCCGGCGTGGCGGTCAAAGATACCGTGTACATTAGCGGCGGCCTCAACCGGCCCACTCTAGATATCTCCCAGAACGTGATACCCTTTGCACTGCCACTGAGTTGCAATCTGAGAGAGAGACAGTGGCAGCAGCTCCCTTCCGCTCCGTGGGGGCGGCGCTGTGGACACGCTCTCGTGTACGCTCCGGGGGGAGTATACCTGATTGGCGGATCAAACGCGACCGATTGTCATCCGTCTGGGTCTCAGAACGACGTATGGTTGTCTTTGGATACGCGGACCTGGAGGTACGTTGGCCTTGCGTGGCCCATGCCACCGGTGCGGGATCACAGAGCAGTATATCACAATCAGACCAACAGCATCGTCGTGTGTGGCGGAGTGACACGTGAACTGGTCGCATCTTTCTCGTGCTACTCGTGGAACTTCACGTCGTGGACTCTGGTTCCCAATGCACTGCTGCCTAATGGCACAGGACTTTCGCAGTTTGGATTTGACACAGACGGGTCAAGTGTGTTTCTGACTGGCGGAACATCCAGCAGCGGCGCGGTTTCACCGCTTACGCTATCGTGGATTCCGTCGCCTGGACACACTTTTGTGGTTCGTGCCAACTCCACCTGGAACGGAACTCGTCAGGCCTATTACGGAATTCGAAGCGTGTACTGGCGCGACCGGCTGTGGACGATGGGAGGCATTGGTTCGGATGACAACTGGATGAGTCCCATCATCGCTCCCACGCGGGGACAGCTCAACACATTCTCGGTTGGGGGGTACTCCATAGTGGTCGAAAGTGGGTCGCAGTTTCCACCACGGGGTTTGTACTGCATGAACCACATGGGAAACTCGTCTCTGTTCTTGACCGGTGGTCGCAATCCACTCGGACAGACTAACGGGTTTGCTGATTCGTATACATCAAAAGACGGCCTCCAGTGGTTGAAAGAGCCCAACATGCCTTTGCCCCTGCGTTTTTCTTTTACCGGAGCCGTGCTCACTGGCAGAATCGGCATGGGCTGTGCTTCCCTAGATCACGCCAGAAGCGCTAGTCCAACGGGTGTTTTGGTGACTGGAGGCGCCGACCCTGTGAATTCCGCGACAGTTGGCGATATTTTCGTGTTTGGAGAAAATCCGTGTTTATCGACTAGATGCTTGAACAACGGAACCTGCATCGCGTCAAACTCGCAAGCTGTGTGCCAGTGTGTTAGTGGTTTCACGGGAAATCTGTGTCAGACAGACGTCGACGAATGTGCCTCCCGGCCATGCGCGGGCGGGCGTGTATGCGTGGACCTGGTCAATGGTTTTGAGTGCGTGCAAAGTGCGTGCGTATCACAGCCTTGTATGAACAGAGGAACTTGTGTAGACGGTGTTACGGGATATTCGTGCGCTTGTGCCACGGGCTTTTCTGGTCCGAGCTGTCAGACAAACATCGACGAGTGTGCTTCGCAGCCCTGTCAAAACGGCGGAACCTGCGTGGACGGCATCGACGCATTCACGTGTGTCTGTCCGCCTGGGAATACGGCCCCAGTGTGTAGCTGTCCTCCTGGATTTACGGGCAGGGGGTGTCTGATCAATGTCGACGAATGCTCGTCCAATCCGTGTGCAAACGGAGGCACTTGTTTGGACGGAAATAACACATTTTCGTGTCAGTGCCCCGTGCAGTTTCCTGGTCCAACGTGCGTACCAGTTATTCAGCCATGTAATAGCCCGGCTGAAGTCGGTCGGCTGTGCGGCGACCTCGCCAGCTCGTGCTTCAAGCGCTGTGCGAGCGAGAGTGGGCCGTGTACGTACGCACACAACTGTACGTGTCAACCAGGACACGGGTTTAATTTTACACAAGAAACGTGTGGTTTCATCGTAGTGACTGATCGGTGTACTGGCGATCAGCAGGGAGGAGGCCCGCAGACCGTGACATGTGGGCCGTTTACAGCAAGCGCGGTCCGTGTTTGTCCCACGAATCAGACCACCGACCTGGGATTGTGTCACGAGAGCTGCACTTGTAAGACCGGCTTCGGCCGGACTCCGGGGTCGTTGGTAGACTGCGACGGTCAAGATCATGATTGCGACGCCGCGGAGGTCCCGGAGCTGTGTGGTCGCGGATACACTTCCTGTCGAAAGCGATGCCGCTATGATTATCCGTACAGGTTCAGTACAGAATGCCATTTTCTGCCCGGAACTTGCGTAGGCGGCTCCACCTATCACAACTGCACCAGTAGCGAGTGGACACAATGCGGCCCGGCCACAAAGGATTGCCTGGCCACGTTTCTTTCTGGTCGGCAAACCGGGACCTCTTGCGTGTGCACGGACACGGGCTTTCAGCGAGGAGCCACTCCCTGCGAGGAGTGGTTCGAGTGGGATTTTTCTGACGCCGATCCATCGTATTCCACTGACCCGAGCTCGTGTTATCAGCAATGCGGTCCCAACCGTCTGCTGACCGGGAGGAAATGGCCCGGCTATCAGTTTCGAGCGGTGCCGAATGACGGTGAACGCGGAGATCGTGGATATTTTAACTGCGCAAAGAGAAGATACTGGCTGCCCAGACTTTCGCAATACGCGTTGACCCTGACCGCGGCGGGAGCTCTTCCGTACCACCCATCGCTCATCAACGGTGGTGCAGGCGACGTGCGATTTCAGTGGCTCGTCCGAAATGGACTGGTATTCTGGAATGGTACTGGGTGGAACGACAACATGGGCTCCGTGCGCAACCAGAACCTAGTAGAGGCTTTTTGGCTCCGTCATTGCGACTGTCATGGACCCTTGCCGGTTGACGGGACCATGATTCTCAACCGAGACCGCCCCGTTGTGTTTAGCACGTACGCCAACGTCACGACGGTTACATCTGCTTCGTCGCTGGTGCTGATCGATTCGTGCAAGGCGCTTTACTACAACTATCTGACATCTAACAACATGATCGCTTCCATTTCAGCGGCCCGGTTCACTGCGGCAAATCACTTTTCTCGAAATCCCGAGAGTAACGAGGCTTGCTCTGGACGAGGAAGGCTTCAAATATCCACACAACTGTCGGACTCCATTGTGTTGCCGAACAGCTTTCAGGTCGGATCCGCATTCTCGGTGCTCCCTTCCTTGAACAGCGGAGGAGTCGGTCGCATTTGTCAAAAAGGAGCGCTTTCCCTATCGTCTACGCTTTCCGACTCAGTAGTCGCAAACGGATTTTACAGCGGAGCGCTACCGATGGCTATCGCTTTTTGGCTGCGCCTTCCCGTGTCGGGTGCAGCTGGCGTAGAAACGGATTTAATCCGACTGGCGCGCAGTTCTGGGAGCGGCAGGCAGTTTGTCGTCCGCACCATCAATGGAAGGCTGCGCGCGACATTTGAAGGTGGTTCGGGATCGTGCACATTTGACACTGTCTTTGTCCAACAGCCCACTCGGTGGCGCCTGGTTGTTCTGAATCTTTACGGTTATCCATTATCGGAGCCAACCGCCGTTGGCCTAGAAATGCTGGTTGACGCACAGGTCGACAGCGCGGACTGCGGTCCGGTCGACCAGGGAAACTCGGGATTTGCATACGAAAGCATGCGTCTGGGTCCGGCCCAATCGCAAATTTCCAAACTGTGGCTGTTCAATGACCGTTTGACGCAGAGCGACTCAGAGACTCTGCTAAATACCGGCGTGGTTCCAGGAAAATCTATCCGAATGTTGTACGACTTTGCTTCTGAGTGGTCTCAGCCGCTGTCGCCGAATACTCCTATTGCCTACAACAGCGGCGTAAACGGGCCTGTTGCTGTGGTATATGGGTCGGGAAGCCCGGCTTATGTTTTTACTACGTGTGTCAACGTCACCTCTGGTGAAGGGTCTCCGTACTGCGAGTGCGCACCGTATTGGTCCGGGTCGAGTTGCGACATCCAGAACTGCTGTTGGTTGTCTATTACTTGCTTGTCAAGACCCCCCTGCGGCACTCCTTGGAGCCCGTCTCTGGTCTCTGGCTACTGGCTGACCAGGCAATCTGAGACAGAGAGCTGTGACATCGGCGAGCATTGTAGCGAGATCAGTCTTCGCCGCGTGGGTCGCGACTATATATGCAACGGACGTGGCAATTTATACTTGAACGACTCGTGGGAGTACGCATGTTCATGCGACCTCGGCATGACGTCGGGTGGCGCAACATGCATGGCATCACCGACGTGCAATGGACGGGGAAACGTCACCAGAACTGGACCCGGCGGTTCTTACAGTTGTGATTGCGTAGACGGCTGGGCAGGGAACGACTGCGAGCTGTACAATGAATGTCCAGTGCTTGCCAACAAGGCGGCGTCGCACGTTGTTCGTTGTGATTACAGCAAGTTTCCCAGCAGATGGATATGCGCCAGTCTGTTCAACGGCGCATGGACTGGTCCTCAGTGCACCGTGTGGGTACCGAAATATCCTTGTGTGGCCAACAACACGGCCAACCTTCTTATTCTACCACTGGTGTCGACGTACGGCTCGAACCTCACTGGGCCACCTGTTTCAACGACACTGGATGCCGGGCAATGCTTCTGTCGTGACGACTCCACGGGCGCTGATTGTTCCATCAGCTCGTGTCCATCCAGCAACCGTCTTCCTTGCTCTGGGAATGGCGTATGTCGTAACGGACAGTGTCTTTGCAGCCAGACGCTTGGACGGCCACTGAATATTGGATGTGCGTGTTCCTTCCCCACTGCTGATTTGTGTACGGCTGGGGGCTCTTCGTGCGGGAGTGTCAATACCTCGCTGGCTGCTTGCGACGAATGTTCTCAAAACGGATTCTGCAATGTAGTGTACGGCAATCTGAACCCGTTTCCTACCACGGCTTGCTCCTGCTCGTCCACCTTCACGGATGCAATTTGTCAGTCTTCGAAATGCAATTACCCGCGTGGATGTGGGACGGGCACTTGCATCGTCGAGCCCGGTCCTCCCCGCTGTAATTGCAATCCAGATCGCTTTCGCAGCCGCATGTGCTCGGGTGACGACCGCTTCCGAGAAGGACCGGGGTGTGAGACGGATGTGTGTGCTTCATGCGGGGCTCCCACCCCGGGTGGTAGCTATCTACTGTGCAGCGGCAAAGGCAGCTGTGTCCCGGACGGCTCGGGACAGTTTGCATGTAGTTGCGTGGATGGGTATACTGGAAACAAGTGTCAGACAGCCCCATGTGATGGCGCGCAGCCTCCAAACTCTTACTGTAACACCATTCCAGTGACTCCGATATGGACGTGTCTGCCAGGCTATTTCCCGACCGGTGGCTGCACCTCTAACGCATGTGGTTCCAATTCGATTCCGGTACCAGTCAGTCTGTCGTCGAGCGCATCTTATTACTGCTCATGTAACGACCCCGCCATGGACAACAGTACATGCAGTACGACCAGTACCTCTCAACCCGCAACTTGCTGTACACAGCCTCGGTGTCCGCGCGATCCAGACGGCGTGGTATGTGGGTTTGGGTATCGTCAGGCCCAGACGCCACGCTGTTCCGCGGGAGGCGTCTGTTCCTGTCCGTACAACTTTCGCTTGCACCGGGACGGATACTGCGTTCCGTACTGTAACTACACAAACCTCGCGAGTTCCTTGAAGAGTACGCTCTGCAGCGTGGGATTTCGGAACGACGGTCTCGGAAACTCGGTGCAATACTGCACCGGATGCCTTTGTGCGGCGGGATACGACTCGGACAACCGCTGCGACACCTCGCTCTGCCTGAACGGAGGCACCCCAGTGGCCGTCTCTCGGCTGGTTGTGCAGTCCGGATTCTTTTGCCAGTGCGCGGTTGGCTACCGCGGCACGTTGTGTGCAGAGGCGATATGCAGCGGAAGGGGCTTCCTAAACGCCAACGAAACGTGTGTGTGCACGTACCCGTACACCGGTGCCGATTGTCAGAGCAACCTTTGTGTGAACGGCCAGCCGTCAGTGTCGAGTCCCGGAACGTGCGATTGCATCTCTTCCGCCTGGGGCGGCACGCTGTGCGCAAACGACCGGTGTGCGCCCAACGGGGTTGCTCGTCTGGACTCGCTGGGCTGCAACTGCGATCAGTTCCACACCGGCCCACTGTGTCTCAACCACACTTGCGTACAAGGGACCTTCAACGAAACCAGCCGGCGATGCGACTGCGACCCTCAGTACAGCGGCACTCTGTGTCAGAACAAGAGGTGTGGACTGACGGGCTGGTGGAACAGTACATCCGCTCAGTGCCAGTGTAACAGCACGGCGGTCGCTCTCGACTCGCAGGGAAACTGCACTCGTTCGTTGTGCGGGGCGTTCGGTACTCTTACGGCGAACCAGCTCAACTGCAGCTGTGTTTCTGGGTCCGTGAGGCTCACAGCCGTCTCCGCAAACCACAGTCGCATTTGCGAGCCCGTGTGTCTGAACAACGGCACGTACTCCGATCAGACGGGCTCGTGTGTTTGTCCCAGTGGCACTGCTTCTCCTTTCTGCGCGGCGGTCACAAGCGCGTCGTTGACTGCGATCGCGCCATCTTCAACTGCTGGCGAGCAATCTTCGTCCTCCACTGCCGGTGCGAGCTCCACGGCTTTCCAGGCAACACCGATCTCGAGCTCGGCGGCGGTCTCCGTGCAGCAGAGTTCGACGGCGGTCTCCGCGCAGCAGATACAGGACACCAGTGAAGCAGATACCCAGGTGCAACGCGCGATGAGCTTCTTCGCCATGGCCGGGGTGCTAGCTTCATCGGCCGCCACTGTTCTTTCGCTGACGTTCAACGCGCAGCTGCTGCAGAATTTGGCCAATCTCGTAGACCTCTAGCTGCACACTGACTCGCCGCTGATGGCCTGTACAAGCCCATTTCTGTCTGCTGTATGTGGTCGACGAGGAATTGTCGGCCGTGTGTATCTTCGACCGTTGTCCGCTTCTGCAGCTGCTCCCTCAGAGACCTTTCACGCCCTTAGCTGCTCCCCTTTTCATTCGTTGTACATTATAGTTCAGAGTAAAAGACTGTACAGCGAATGGAAAGAGGAGCAGCTAAGGGCGTGACGAAAACATGAAGAGCGCCCGCCGAAGTGGAAGACACGCATAGAGACGAAGGGCGGTGGGATGGTAGAGGAGTGGTGAGGGCGCGGGGAAACATAAGGCTAATCAGGGACTACACGTGTGCGCGGCACCCACTGTGCGCAGGGGCACGGGTAGGAGCAGTGAAAGGTCGGGCTTAGGAGGAGGCTGAGAGGGAGGAGGGAGTGCAGTTTGGGGGTGAGCGGCAGTCTTTGCGTCAGGCGAAGCTTTCGCTTTGGTTGCCGCTTGCGGTGCGGCAGAGCCTGCGCTCGCAGTGGTGCTCGCGGTGGGACTGCGACCTTCGATCTGATTCACCGTTTCGCCTTCAAACTGAATTGTGTAACACGCGCCTTCGCCTTCGCCACTGGTGCTCGCGGGGAGGCTCTGCTTCTCCTCAGGCGCCGCGCGGTGCACTGTAACGGTGCGAGCGGCAGGGGCCAGTGATGCGCTGGACACAGCGGCCGCGGCCGGCGGTGACGCGAGAGTGGCCGTTTTCTGGGTCTGAAATGTGACGGCGATATCCGTAGAATCAGACACCAGAGTCATTGGCAGTGGAGGGGTGCAGCGCGCGACTTGCACTGCGGGTCAACCCAAACCAAAGCACGACAAAACAAAACAAAGAGTCAGAAGAAGAAGGGGCGCGCGACAAATCGACACAAATCAAGTCCAAGCGACAGCCACACGCATAGCGGATACACGAGCGGCGCGCACGTACGGAGCAGATCTTGAATCAGGTATTGGTCGCCGACCGCGACCGGTCGGATGCGCCCACTAAAGTATGAGACCAGCGCTGCACCGAAACAAACATAAACACAAGACAGCACGCGTCAAAATGAGAGACGCCCACACATGCCGAGGGCCGACACTTACGTCGAAGGAGAGCATGCAAAGCGGCTTCCGTGGACGGACGCACGCGATCCACAATCACTAGGACTCGCGACGCCATCGGAAGCGAAGGAAGCGGCGTGATGCGGACTGACTCGGGGGCCACCTTTGCATTCACATGAGTTGTAGGGTCGGCAGCGTCGAGGGGCGACAATACAGTGTTGGAAAACAGCGTCGGATGAGCCGAGATTAGGCCGAGCGGAACACTCGGATCGGACACAGCCACAGCGATTGTCGGGTGGGGCTGCACCCCTTGCGCCACCAACTCAGGCGGGAGCACGTGCGTGATGGTGAGCAGTGAGCCGTGCGTGATCTTTCGAGTATGCAGCTCCGTCGGCGATATGAACACCAAAGAGCTTTCACCGGCCGGCGCTCTGACCACATGCATCAATCAGTCCCGATTGACTTACTACCCATCACCCCACACTGAGCATTACCTGCAGGCCTGGGGCGCCATTTTTGACATCCAGTCGTTCATTCCCTGTTCTTAGTACACGCTGCAGGATGTCGAGAAGGCTCACGACAGGTAGGTACTATGTGTAGTTTTGTTTCGCGGCCGATGGGTACCAGTAGGTACTGACGTTTACTTCTGCCAAGGGGCACACACAGGGGGACAACCACAGTCAGCATAGGAAACACATAGATTACAAACGAGCAGGGGGGGGGGGGGAGAGCCGGGTTCTGTTCTTTGTCAGTATCTGTATTGCTTTTACTGCGCTTTCGAATAGATGTGGCTTTCACGGGCAGCGCTTTCACGTGCGGCAGGAGATCCTGATTCTCGTATAACAGTACAGCGCCTCCACGGACGCAGGAGTCATGCTTGGCGCTGAGAATGATGCCGGCGTGAGAGAAGACTCGTTCGCACTCAGTGCTGGAGGCAGGAGCTGCGAGATGTGTGCGTGCGAGTCGTGCGAGAAAGCCTCAGAAAGCCTTAGAAAGGGGAAGCAGGATGGTACAGTATACACTGTAATGCACAATATAAGGTTTTTAAACCGTTTTTTGTGGTTTCGTTGTCTCCTTCAGATGGTGGCACGAGCCGGCGATGTTCGCGCTCGCGATTGCTGGATCATAGACCTGTCGAAGTGCCCTACGCACCCCCATTGACCCACTGCTCGCTTTGCGCGGTGCAGTGGACGCGTGTGCGCAAGGCCACAGCAGTTCATTATCTGTGAGTATATGCAGATCCCAGCGCGTTCGCTTGCCCCGGGCCTCTGACCTGTTGTTTCCTCGTTTCTCCGCTCAGAACCGGGTTTCAGCCCTGCTGGCCCACCATCCGCCCCGGCCGTTGACCCGGTTATCCCACTTTATCCCAGTCTGCACTGGTATGGCCCTCCCCAACCCCTGGAACTTCGACTTATGACCCTGGCGCGTGTGGTTGCAGCCCAGCGCTGCACATGAGATGTAGCTAGCGCCATAGCGCTTGGCTGCCCGTTCCCCCGCGGTCTCGGCGCGCTTAGGCATTCTGAGGTCAAGTCGGGGTGAGCAATGGATGGAGGGCAGGGCATCAGAATCGCACCAGAGTGGGCGGGGGGTGTGGGGAGGGTACCACGGGCGCCTCCGTTCTCGACAGTCAGCTCAAACCCGGACTCTCTCGAAATGACGAAGTTTTGTGCGACGCGTGTCACCACGAGTTGACACGAGCCGCGCCGAAACCAGAGCCCCCCGCTCCGTATGTTCCTCCCCGGTATGTACTGCACCCCCGCCCCCCCCCCACAGCGATCCCCGCGCGCCTGCATCACGCAATCCGGCTCCGCACCCTTCGATTCCTTCCCTCCCCTCCTCATTTTGGGCCTGTTTGGGGTGGGCCTGAAAACTGACCCCTCCGCACCGGATTCTTCGCGTTTTGACTATTCCACTGGCGTTCCGGCGACCGTCGAGGTGCCTTGTGTGTTTGTCCCAGTGGCACTGCTTCTCCGTTCTGCGCGGCGGTCACAAGCGTGTCATCGCCTGCGATCGCGCCATCTTCAACCGCTGGCGAGCAATCTTCGTCCCCCACTGCCGGCGCGAGCTCCACGGCTTCACAGGCAACACCGATCTCGAGCTCGACGGCAGTTTCCTCACATCAGACACAGGACACCAGTGAATCAATTACTCAGGTGCAACGCGCGATGAGCTTCTTCGCCATGGCCGGGGTGCTAGCTTCATCGACTGCCACTGTTCTTTCACTGACGTTCAACGCGCAACTGCAGAATTTAGCTAATCTCATCGAACTTAAGCAGCCTAGCCCTAAACATTCGCATGACGCTGTTCGTCTCGTTGGGGTAAAAACATGACGCTGTTCGGCTCGTTGGGGTAAACTTTCTCCGCTCGCGCCACGCGTTACGTTAGGGGTTTGGATGCTTGTGGTGTGGTTTTTGAAGATGCCACGTCTTTCCCTGCTGCTCCTGTCTTCCTGGACCGCCGCCTGGGCCACCCGCTCTTCATCCGACCACTTTGACCAGGCCGGCGCCTTCGCAGCCACGCGGCGCTGGACGGATCAGCCACCTCCGCTCCCTCGCCGGGCAAACCTGCAAGACGCGACGTTTACTCTTGGCGAAGGTCAGTATCGCCAGCTGGGTCCCATTGGCGGCCACTCTCGGCTATCGCATCTCCTCGACCTCGACCTTCAACGTGTACTACCACCCCACCAGAACCAGTCTACTTGGTGATCGCCCAACCCCCCCCCCCCCCCTTCGTGCTATGACCTACCAAGGCCTCCATTGCCTTCTTCGATGGCTCATGCCTGTGTCTGAGGGTTAGGGCAAGTGATACCTCGTTGTCGCCGCACCCGCCGAGGGCCAGGGCAGAACCCAGCCCCCAGATGCGTAGGCTCGACTTGGCTGCCGCTGCTATTCGTCTTGGCAGGCCACCCCCCGCAGATGGCCTCGACGTCCCGCCCGCCCTCCCCGGACAAACGGCTGGCAAAGCCATCAGCGAGCGAGAGAGATCGCTTGCGCTTCATTCTCGACTCTGATATGCACGAGTTCGCAGAGCGCGCGGTCAGTGCTCCCTCCCCGACCGCACGCCCGGCCCGCGCCATGCTCCCCCTTCCCACTCGCGCCACCGTTACACGTCACTTCCGCACTTCCTGATGCTCGCGCAGCGCGGCGCCTGCGGTGGTGGTCTCCCTGTTGAGATTGGCCTATTGCGATTGGGCTCGCATGCATTAAACTAAATCCTTCCTCTGCTGTGCTCGCCTTCTTTTGCTGATGTTTATGCCGCTGCTGCTGCTGCTGCTCATCTTGGCCGGCCACCCCCGCAGATGGCCTCGACGTCCCACACGCCCTCCCCGGACAAACGGCTGGCAAAGCCCCCGAGAGACGCGTATCAGAAGCCCTCCTTTCGCAAAGGGGCCATAGGTACGCTCGTCGACGCGACCAAGTCTTGTGCTCACCGTGCTCATTGGGTTGGGCGTCGCTGTCGTCCTTCGATGCAGCTATGATGAGGCGCCGTCCGGAGGTGTTCTTCGAGCGCTCGTTTCTTCTGCTCGAGTGCTGGCTCGTGGTGTGCGAGTACTGGCTATCGCCCTTGGGGGTCTGGAGGAAAGACCTGTGGAGATACACAATCTCGGCGCCCTGGTTAGGCAAGGAGTCGGTCCATTACATGATCTTAAGGAGCCTGACTCATCGCTCGCACAAAGATTCTGATCGCCTCTTGGTCATCGCCGAACCCCCGGATTGGGTGGGGCAGACCAAGATGGAAAATGGGCCGTATTCCCAGGTCAAGCACCGCGACACCGGCG
>Ga0315899_10002875_pt1 | contig 18890 bp, 16 predicted proteins | sample LakEriMetagenome_2_FD_203518 | JGI IMG/M metagenome (GOLD analysis project Ga0315899, IMG submission 203518) | Freshwater fungal communities from buoy surface, Lake Erie, Ohio, United States - Buoy 4 MA112 | ecosystem: Environmental > Aquatic > Freshwater > Lake | place: USA: Lake Erie, Ohio... | reverse complement strand
TTGAGTATTGAGTATTGAGTATTGAGTATCTCAATACTAATATCTCTGTACTAAATTAAGCGTTTGCCTCAGCTAATAATTTTTTACCTTTTTCGATAGCATCTTCAATGGTACCTACCAGGTTGAATGCAGCTTCAGGATACTCATCAACTTCACCATCCATGATCATATTGAATCCTTTGATAGTGTCTTTAATGTCAACCAATACACCTTTTAATCCGGTGAACTGCTCAGCTACGAAGAAGGGCTGAGATAAGAAACGCTGCACACGGCGGGCGCGTCCTACTACCAGTTTATCTTCCTCAGATAACTCGTCCATACCTAGGATTGCAATAATATCTTGTAATTCTTTGTAGCGTTGTAAGATTTCTTTAACACGTTGCGCTGTACCATAGTGCTCATCACCAAGAGTTGCAGCGTTCAAGATACGTGAAGTAGAATCTAGTGGATCTACTGCAGGATATATACCAAGCTCAGCAATCTTACGTGACAATACTGTTGTTGCATCAAGGTGAGCAAATGTAGTTGCTGGTGCAGGATCAGTTAAATCATCCGCAGGAACATATACAGCCTGTACAGATGTGATTGATCCGCGTTTGGTGGATGTAATCCGTTCTTGCATCAATCCCATTTCAGTTGCTAAGGTAGGTTGATAACCCACAGCAGATGGCATACGGCCAAGTAGTGCCGAAACCTCAGAACCTGCCTGAGTGAAACGGAATATATTATCGACAAAGAAAAGAATGTCTTTTCCCTGACCTTCGCCATCACCATCACGGAAATATTCTGCTACAGTAAGTCCTGATAAAGCAACACGTGCACGTGCACCAGGAGGCTCATTCATCTGTCCGAATACCAGTGTAGCTTTAGAATCTTTTAAAGCTTCCTTATCAACAGATTTAAGGTCCCAGCCGCCTTCTTCCATTGAATGTTTAAATGCGTCACCATAATTGATTACGCCTGATTCAATGAACTCACGTAAAAGGTCATTTCCTTCACGGGTACGCTCACCAACTCCAGCAAAAACTGATAAACCAGCATATGCTTTCGCGATATTATTTACCAGTTCCATGATCAATACAGTTTTACCAACACCTGCACCACCAAACAAACCAATTTTTCCACCCTTTGCATATGGCTCAAGTAGGTCAATCACTTTGATCCCAGTAAAAAGTACTTCGGTTTCGGTACTTAACTCGTCAAATTTTGGCGGAGTGTTATGAATCGGATAGCCATCGGAATTATCCATTGTATCGATACCATCAATAGCCTGTCCGACAACGTTAAACAGACGACCCTTGATTTTATCGCCAATAGGCATTTTAATGGCAGCTCCGGTATCAATTACTTTCATTCCACGAACAAGTCCGTCTGTTGAGTCCATCGCAATAGCTCGAACACGGTCTTCTCCAAGATGTTGCTGAACTTCAAGAATGATCTTTTGTCCGTTGTCTTTTACAATTTCAAGTGCATCGTAAATCTTTGGCAAGTGTGCATTCTCAGTGAAACTGACGTCTACTACAGGTCCGATGATCTGGGCAATTTTTCCGGCGTTTGGCATATATTTCTGTAAATCTTTATTAAATCAACAAATATGACCCGATTGAAGGGCATTTTTTGGTTCGCAAAAATACTCTTTATCACCGTAAATCAAATACCTAATTGAAGTTTTTTTATTAAATAGTACGGAGTTGGGAGTATTGAGTATCAAGAGTCAATAAACAAGAACCAAGAGCCAAGAACCAAGAATCATGAACAAAGAATCAAGAGCCAAGAATCAAGAACCATGAAATGATATTGATTTGCTCAGGAATTGTCAACTGTCAACTGTCAATTGTCAACTGAATTACATTTTATTACTTTGTTAAAAAAAATACTGTTTTATTTGAATCATGAAAAGAATTCTCGTTACCGGAAGTAATGGTTTGTTGGGACAGAAATTAACTGACCTTTGTTTGCACGATCCCGAAATAGTTTTAATAGCAAGTTCTAAAGGCTCAAACCGGCATACGAACAAGGTTGGCTACATTTATGAGGATATGGATATACTTGATCCAATTCAAGTGCAGCAGGTGATAGAAAAATATCATCCTGACACCATCATTAACACTGCAGCCATGACTAATGTAGATGCCTGTGAAAATGACAAGGAAAATTGCTATGCATTGAATGTAGGTTCAGTAAAAAGTCTGATCAGGCTTTCTGAGCAATACAACATTCAGCTAATTCACTTGTCTACCGATTTTATTTTTGACGGTGAAAACGGTCCTTACACGGAAGAAGATCAACCTAACCCATTAAGCTATTACGGTCAAACCAAACTCGAAGCAGAACAGCTTTTAGAGCAATCATCCTGCAAATGGGTTATTTTACGAACAATCATTGTTTATGGCATAGTCAATGATATGAGTCGGAGTAATATAATTCTTTGGGCAAAGTCTGCACTCGAAAAGGGCAATCCGATCAATGTAGTAAATGATCAGTGGCGCATGCCAACCCTTGCCGAAGACCTTGCTGAATGCTGTATTCTGGCTGTAAAGAAGAATGTAGAGGGAATTTTTAATGCTTCAGGGAAGGATATGTTGAGCATATTGGAGCTAGTATTGAAGGTAGCAGAATATTGGAATCTGGATTCTAGCCTAATAAATCCCATTGCCGCTGATAGTTTAAATCAAGCAGCAAAGCGACCAAAACGAACCGGTTTTATCTTAGATAAATCGAGAAGTATACTGGGTTATAATCCCAAATCTTTTGAAGAGGGAATAGCTATTGTAGATGCTCAGCTTAAAGCCATTTCTAAACCAAACTAAGCTATGATTAAGCAGAATGTCCCTGAATTGTCATGAAATTAATGAGAATACCCTGAAAATTTTAATAATTTTACCTTTAAATAAAATATAAACAAATTAAAAATATGGCACTATCAAAAGGTCAAAACGCACCTGATTTCAAATTATTCAGTTCAGAACTTAAGGAAGTTTCTTTAGGCGATTTTAAGGGTAAGAAAGTAGTAATCCACTTCTTTCCAATGGCATTTACCGGAGTTTGTACCTCTCAGCTATGCACCATGCGAGATACTTTCGGTTTTTATGACGGACTGGGAGCAGAGGTTTTGGCGATTTCTGTGGATTCACCATTTACACTGGCAAAATTTAAAGAAGTAAATAACTATCAATTTCCTCTGTTATCGGATTTCAACAAGGAGGTATCAAAAGCATATGGAGCATATTACGATGAATTTGTGTTCAATCTGAAAGGTGTTGCAAAAAGAGCTGCTTTTGTTTTGAATGAGGATCATCAGGTTGTTTATGCACAGGTTCTTGAATCTGCAGGTGATTTACCAGATTTTGATGCAATCCGTGAATCTCTTAAATAATTAAAAAGCAATCCTCTTATTAACTTTAAGGGCATGAATTTTAACAGATTGGCTTATTTTCAAAAAAACTATGTTAGTTTGAAAAGAAAGCATATTTTTGCAGTCCGTTAAAAAAGGCACCTGTAGCTTAATTGGATAGAGCACCTGACTACGGATCAGGAGGTTAGGGGTTCGACTCCCTTCAGGTGCACAACGCACATCATTGAAAGCCTTTTCGTATTTTAATCGAAAAGGCTTTTAATATTTCATTAGGTATTTCTGTTTTAAATCAATTAATTTGATTTCAGAAAATAATTTACATTCGAATGCTGAACTTAGTATTGTTTGGCCCTCCGGGAGCTGGTAAAGGAACACAATCCGAAAAATTAATTGAAAAGTATCAATTAGTTCATTTGTCGACAGGTGATATTTTAAGATCTGAAATTACGAATGGGACTACATTAGGTCTTGAGGCTAAAAAACTGATGGATCAGGGTGTTTTAGTACCCGATGAAGTGGTAATTGGTATGATCAGCAATAAGCTTGATTCAAATAGCGCTGCAGGTGGTTTTATTTTTGACGGATTTCCCCGCACGGTTGCGCAGGCAGAAGCCCTCGATAACTTATTATTATCTAAGTCATCTTCCATTTCTGGAATGGTAGCACTGGTAGTTGAACCTCAAGAACTTGAAAAGCGGCTTCTATCAAGAGGTAAAGATTCTGGTCGTCCTGATGATGCAAATCCGGAGGTTATCCACAAACGTATTACTGAGTATAATTCTAAAACCGCTCCGGTAGCAAATTACTATAAAGAGCAAAATAAACTCACAAGTATTAACGGGGTTGGGACTATTGATCAAATCTTTAATTCTATCTGCTCGGTTGTTGATACTTATTAATAGCTGAAGTTATCAGTTAATTCATCTTTTTGAGATCAATAAATTTTCTGTCCGGAATTTTGCTCTCTGTAAATTAAAACTATGTCTCAGAGCTCAAATTTTGTTGATTATGTTAAGATATGCTGCCGTTCAGGTCATGGAGGAGCAGGATCATCCCATTTGCATCGTGATATCCTCACCTCTAAGGGAGGCCCTGATGGTGGAGACGGAGGCCGTGGTGGGCACATTATATTAAAAGGAAGCAGCCAGCTCTGGACACTACTTCATCTTAAATACAGAAAACATATCATTGCTGAGAATGGATTTCCAGGATCCAGCGGACAAAAATCAGGTCGTACCGGCAAGGATGAGATATTGGAAGTTCCATTGGGAACTATTGCAAGAGATGCCGAAACAGGTGAAATATTGTTTGAAATCACAAATGAAGGAGAAACAAAGATTTTAACTCCGGGTGGCCGTGGCGGATTGGGTAATTGGCATTTCAAAACTTCCACAAAACAAACTCCCCGTTTTTCTCAGCCAGGTGAAGCTGGTAAAGAAGAATGGATGGTACTCGAGTTGAAAATCCTTGCAGATGTAGGTTTGGTTGGTTTCCCAAATGCAGGCAAGTCAACCTTGCTTTCTGTGGTCTCTGCAGCAAAACCTGAAATTGCTGATTATGCTTTCACTACTCTTGTCCCAAATTTGGGTATCGTTTCTTACAGGGATAACCGATCATTCATCATGGCGGATATTCCTGGAATCATTGAGGGCGCTTCTAAAGGCAAAGGACTTGGTATTCGGTTCCTTAGACATATTGAGCGGAATTCAGTATTGTTATTTTTAGTACCGGCAGATACCGGAAGAACCATAAAGCAGGAATATGAAATCCTACTTAATGAGTTAGAAGATTATAATCCTGAACTGATGCAGAAACCCCGCATCCTGGCAATTAGTAAATCAGACCTACTTGATGATGAGCTTATGAATGAAATGAAACTGGATCTGCCAGCAATTCCGTATGTTTTTATGTCCTCGGTTGCCCAGAGAGGACTTCTTGAGCTGAAAGATATGCTTTGGAAAGAGATCAATTCAGGAACCGATTTTCAGACAGTATAAAATTTTAGAACTTAACAACATCCAAATGCGAAATCACCTGGGCGAGCGGAAAGTAGATTGAGTCACCCTTTTGCTGTCGGGTGACGAATTTAATGGGCATAACGCCTTAATAAATTCGTAACTCTTTACCCTTAATAAATTTTACAAGCTCTTTTTCGATCATTTGAATAACTTTGAATATTAGCTATACATATGAAAATTGCAATTAACGGATTTGGTCGTATTGGAAGGGTTACCCTGAGAGCCCTGCTTCAAAAATCAGGACTCCAGATTGTTGCAATAAATGATATGTCGGATACAAAAACTCTGGCACATCTGTTTAAATACGATTCAGTCCATGGAGGATTCCACGGTGAAGTATCAGCTGATCAAACTTACTTAACGATAAATGGCCATAAAATTCTGGTCTTTGCCGAAAAAGATCCATCAAAACTTCCATGGAAAGAGCTCAATATCGATCTAGTAATTGAATCTACTGGCAAGTTTACTGATAAGACAGGCGCAGGTTTACATTTGCAGGCAGGAGCCCGTCAGGTTATTATATCTGCACCATCATCTGATAGGGAAATCCCAACAGTAGTGCTTGGAGTGAATGAGCATTTGGTTGACCTTAAAGCTTCAATTCTTTCTAATGCATCTTGTACTACCAACAATGTTGCACCAATGGTAAAAGTTCTGGATGATAACTGGGGGATTATTGATGGCTATATAACAACTGTGCATTCCATGACTGGCGACCAGAACTTGCATGATTCTCCACATAAGGATTTAAGAAGGGCAAGAGCGGCTTCCGCATCTATAATACCTACTACAACAGGCGCAGCAAAAGCCATTACCACAATCTTTCCGCATCTTGAAGGAAAGTTGGGAGGTGCCGGAATTCGTGTTCCTGTTCTGAATGGCTCACTCACAGATTTTACCTGCACACTTAAAAAGAAGGTGCATGCCAATGAGATAAATGAGGCTTTTTTAGCAGCGTCAAAAGGGTATTTAAAGGGAATTCTGGAATATACATCAGATCCAATTGTCTCAGTTGATATCCTTGATAATCCACATTCTTGTATTTTTGATTCTGAACTGAGCTCAGTAGTTGGTGAGTTGGTTAAGGTTGTAGGTTGGTATGATAATGAATCGGGTTATTCAAACCGACTGGCAGATTTGATTGTGAAAATTGCCGGACTTACATAAATACCTCCTCAATGATCAGGTTTATCAATACAGAAGATACACTAGTCCTGCGAAGTGTTATACTACGTGAGGGTATTGCTCCAGACTTATGCCGGTTTGATGGTGATGATGAGGTTGATACATTCCATCTTGGGTACTACATAGAAAATGAACTGGTCTGCATAGGAAGTTTTCACAAGCAAGGTAAAGAAGGATTTGCGGGTCAGGGATATCAATTGAGAGGAATGGCTACAAGGGTAGATCATCAAGGACTGGGAATTGGCAATCAACTGCTCAATTTTGCAATTGTTTATCTTCGGGGGAGAAATGTAAATTATATTTGGTGCAATGCCAGAAAATATGCCTGCAAATTTTATTTGGGCATAGGATTTGAGATTATTTCCGATGAATTTGAAATAGTGGGTATTGGCCCCCACAAGGTAATGTACCTTAAAATCCAATAAATATTAGTTTAATACACAGTTTTATGAATACAATAGATTTTTTAAATTTTTCAGGAAAGAAAGCACTAATCCGCGTAGATTTTAATGTCCCGTTGGATGATAAATTCAATATAACTGACGATAACCGTATGGTTGGCGCCATTCCGACCATTGAGAAGATATTAAATGATGGTGGTTCGGTTATTTTGATGTCGCATTTGGGTAGGCCTAAAGATGGTCCTGCAGAAAAGTATTCCTTAAAGCATCTGGTCAGGCATCTCGCCATCTTATTGAACAGGGATGTTCAGTTTGCTGACGATTGCATAGGTGAGAGTGCTATTTCTAAAGCGAAGGAGTTGAAATCTGGTGAGGTCTTATTGCTTGAAAATCTGCGTTTTTATAAGGAAGAAGAAAAAGGCGATGAAGCCTTTGCAGAAAAGTTGGCCGCTTTAGGTGATGTATATGTAAATGATGCTTTTGGTACAGCTCACCGTGCGCATGCCTCTACTGCGGTCATTGCCAAATTCTTTTCAGCTGCTAAATATTTCGGTTACCTGATGGCCGGTGAACTGGCTAATGCTGAGAAAATATTGAATCATGCAGAGAAACCTTTTACTGCAATTATGGGGGGTGCAAAGGTTTCTGATAAGATTCTTTTGATAGAACAACTATTGGAAAAGGTTGATAATCTGATTATTGGCGGTGGAATGGCTTATACTTTTGCTAAGGCTCAAGGAGGACAGATTGGTAATTCATTGGTCGAAGATGATAAATTGGACCTTGCTGTTGAGTTGTTGAAAAAGGCGAAAGCTAAAAATGTCAATTTGCTTCTTCCGGTCGATTCCGTGATAGCAGATGCTTTTGCAGCTGATGCTAATACTGAAATTGCTAAAAATAATGCTATACCTATTGGGTGGATGGGACTTGATATCGGACCTGAATCTGTAAGAAGTTTCATTGAAGTTGTTAAATCTTCTAAAACTATTTTATGGAACGGGCCGATGGGTGTATTTGAAATGCAAAAATTTGAAAGTGGTACCAAATCAGTTGCTGAAGCTGTGGTAGCAGCTACTAAAAATGGCGCATTTTCTCTAATTGGCGGGGGTGATTCTGCCGCAGCTGTTGCTAAATTTGGTTTTGAAGATGATGTTAGTTATGTATCTACGGGTGGTGGTGCACTGTTAGAGTATATGGAGGGGAAAGAGTTACCGGGGGTGAAGGCGATTTCTAATTCCGGCTCAGGGCCAGAATGAAAGTGACTCAGGCCTGGATTAACATGGCTTCAAGCCGAATGTAATTATTCATGAGTCAGGGCAGGCTCTTTGGGTTAAAATCGCAGTCTGGAACCTCTCAAACATGGGACTAATAATATTGCAAAAGCCCAGTCATTCTGGCCTTGAGCTCGTTTGTCATTCCGGGCTTGACCCGGAACGAGAGCAATCCTGTTCAATTGTATAGGCAGCAGTAGCAATTTTCCAGCCTTCATCTGTTTTGAGCATAGTAAACAGGTCTACTCCGCAATGCGAGAATTTACCGCTTATGTCTAGGGTGTAAGGTACCCAAGCCATTCCAATCCGATTATGAATTTTTACTTCGGAAGAAAGCATTCTTTCTTGAATAATTCTCGCTGGATTTATTAAAGTTTTTATAAAATCACTAAAATTTCGCATTGAATATTTAGCTGCATTTTCTTTTTCAGAGATTGCCCAGACTTGCCCGTTTGTAAGCAGTATGGATTTAAATAATATAGTATCCTGTTTTTCGAGTGCATCAAAAAACTGCTGTACTTTTTGGAGAATTTCTTTTTTATCCTGATTATGCGTTTCCTGCCCAAATGACTTTAAGCTTAATGCGATAAGAAAAAATAAGATTAGTTTTTTCATTGTGCTTAGGTTTTATTTTTTATTGAGTCCTATTATATTCCATTTTATCCTGAGTATTTAACTAGCAATTTTGAACGAAATTTAAACTATGTAGAATTACCTGTTTCCTCATTTTAATTGCAAATATCCATGTATACCTTGTTAAATTCCTATTTTTTTTACAAAGCTTTATGTAAGTACTCATCAAATTATTTTTGAAATACTTTCTTTTCATTTTAGTCCGTTGATTAATCAAATCAAACTCATATTAAAGATAATTCAGTTAAGGATAGTTGGGCCTTCTTTATTATGGTTTTGATATTATGATCAGATTTTTTTTGCATATCTGTTTGAGATTATTGCGAATACAAAACTTCCTACAAAAATAGATAGCATTGTAATAAGGAATATTGGCAAATCTTTTTTGAAAAATATTTCAGTTTGACCAGCAAACAAAATACTTAAAAGAGATAACGTAAAGGATGGACCTATCATCCATAAACCCCATCTCCAGCTTTCCCGGGGCCAAAAAAATCCTAATGCTCCCGATACTAATAAGCATAAAATAACAAGAGGAATTGGAAAAGGTTCAATATCTGAGGCCAATGGTAGAATGAAGCCTGAAATCATCGCCAAAATGTATAGATACTTTGAATACATCAATTACAATTAAATTTTCCTGATTAAATCTAACTAACCTGAGTGCGATATAAGGAGGATTAAAAATACCATTTAAATTGCTCTCAGTATGCTCTAGGTTTGTATTATTTGATTTTTGAAACCAATACCTGCGTTTTATAGCTTAGTTCAGCCCTTTCCTACGGAGTATTTCCGGCAAGAAATCGTAGTCTATTTCCCCTTTGGTCGGTGTTCTCTTCGTACCAAGAACCATCTATCAAATGGTCGGTGGAGACACCAACCACAAGGAAAACTTCAGTCTAAACTTAGCCTAGCAAGATGTTATATCGAACTCAAGTTCGCTAATATTCACAATAGTCTGACAGTGCTTTGTGCAATCTTTTGCCAGACTAATTATAAAAATTATCCGATTTCGGTCAATAATCTATCGCGTATGAGTGTATCATTTCAAGATTTTTCAATTTTGAAATATAAATAGGTTGTTATTTGAATTTATTCCAAAGGAATTTCAGTTGATGAGTTAATATTGTCTATTGATTAAGTAAATTTATATTTTCATTTCCCTATTTTTGATTTTCCTCCATTTTGATGTAATTTCAGCCCCGAAGCGGATTTATTTTTAAAATCTGTGATTAGATATAATATCATGAGCAATACATTGGCAGAGTTTAAGAATTTGGTTGGTACCAAGTTTGAGATGTATAACAGTTTGTTTACTTCTTTGCCATTCCATAAGGTGGAAAAAACGGGAATTTTACTCTCCTTATTTCTACTCCATTGTGAAGACGGATTCAGTAATAATCAGAGTCCCGCTGAAATTATTGATACATTTTTTCGTCAGTATACTAATTATGCCAGTGATAAAGAGCAAATAGATCTGCTATTCAGGTTTATTCAATATTCTGAGAGACAAGTCGTGTTGTTTGATGCTTTGGAAGATGCTGCATTTGGTTCAACCCATGACATGGAAGGATCGGGCACACTTAAGCAGCTTGAAACCGAAGTTATTCAAAATAACGCCCAGCAGCAGCTCGCACAAAAGCTTAAAGATTTCTCTGTCCGTTTGGTACTTACTGCACATCCTAATCAATTTTATACGAGTGCTGTTTTAGGTATAATTCATGACCTTGGAAAAGCTTTGCAAAAGGATGATACGGTATTGGTGAATACTTATCTGCAGCAATTAGGGAAAACGCCTTTTTTTAAAAAAGAAAAACCTACACCATATGACGAAGCTGTAAACCTCATCTGGTTTCTCGAAAACGTTTTTTATCATTCGGCAGGGAATATTTTATCTTTTTTAAATAATGAGTTTCCGGATGCAGTTTCCGACACAAATCAGTTGATCAGGATGGGTTTCTGGCCTGGAGGTGATCGGGATGGAAATCCATTTGTCAAAGCAGATACAACTTTGAAAGTTGCTGAAGCTCTCAGAGAAAGCATTATTAAATGCTATTACAGGGATGTTCGTTTGTTAAAGGGAAGGTTGACATTTCAGGGTGTTGACACCTTGTTAGCAACGCTTGAAGACAAGCTTTATAAGAATTTATTTATTCCAGGGTACCAGGCCCATCTGTCAAAAGATGAAATAATAGCCACCTTGATAAAAATCAGGGATATACTGATAGAAAAGCATAATAGTTTGTTTCTTAATAAGGTTAATAATTTAATTAATAAGGTCAACTTGTTTGGATTATTCTTTGCATCACTGGATGTAAGACAGGATAGCTCAATTCACAGAGATCTGATAGCAGCAGTTGCTGAAAAAACAAATGTCCTGCCTAATAATTATAAAAGCCTTTCAGAAGAATCAAAAATTCAACTATTACAGAATATTAACTCACTGGTAGTTGATACTGATCTTGATAAGGATTCGTTTGATACCATTCTTTCTATCAGAACCATTCAACGATTTAACGGACCAGAGGGGTGCCACCGGTATATAATTAGCCATACAACGAGTGCGCTTGATGTTATGGAGGTATATGGCTTATGTTTAATGGCCGGTTTGAAGAAGAATGAGTTAAAGATTGATTTTGTGCCCTTGTTCGAAACTATCGGGGATCTTAGGAGTGCAGCCAGTGTGATGACAATACTTTATCAGAATGAGACTTACCGTGATCACTTAAGGAACAGAAAAAATACTCAAACGATCATGCTTGGATTCTCAGACGGGACTAAAGATGGCGGTTACTTAATGGCTAACTGGAGTATTTATAAAGCTAAGGAGCAGTTAACCCGAATTTCAAGAGAGTATGGCGTAGACGTTGTGTTTTTTGACGGAAGAGGAGGCCCGCCAGCTAGAGGAGGAGGGAAAACTCATCAGTTTTATGCCTCCATGGGTAAAAATATTGCCAATAAGGAAATACAGTTGACTATTCAAGGACAGACAATCAGTTCTAATTTTGGAACCATTGAGTCGGCAAGATTCAACATGGAACAATTGATGCATTCAGGCATAAGTAATGCCTTGTTCTCAACAAGAAGTTCTACTATTAGTGAAATTGAAGAGGAATTACTCCAAGAATTGGCTGAAGAAAGTTATGGAGCCTTCAGCATCCTTAAAAATAATCCTGATTTTCTTGAATACCTGAATTTTGCAAGTCCGCTTCGTTATTATGCAGAAGCAAATATTGGAAGCAGACCTTCAAAGCGTAAATCGGGTAATTTAAATCTGAATGATCTTAGAGCAGTGCCTTATATAGGAGCATGGAGTCAGTTAAAGCAAAATATACCGGGGTATTATGGAGTAGGAATTGCTTTTGAAAAACTGGAAGCTGAAGGGAAATGGGAAGAAATAAAAAATCTTTATAACAACTCCCTCTACTTTAGAACTCTGATGGGAAATTGTGAAATGGCAATGAGTAAATGTTTTTTTCCACTGACAGCTTATTTATCAAATCATCCTAAATACGGACTTTTATGGAATCTATTTCATGATGAATTTGAGCGGACAAAAAAGTACATCTTTTTGTTGACCGGTAAATCTGAATTAATGGCCGACAGGGAAACTGATCAGCTTTCAATCAGGATGAGGCAGCGTATTGAATTGCCATTAATTACGATTCAGCAATATGCATTAACCATGATCAGAGAAAAGGGCGCTAAAGCTTCAGAATCACCAGAAGTTAAAATATTCGAGAAACTAGTAATGCGGTGTTCATTTGGAATTATTAATGCAGAACGTAATTCTGCCTGATTCTTACTGTTTCTGCCGGCCATAGAAATAAGAAATATTGCTCTCAACTTCATCATAGGTTACAATATCTGTATGCCGGTGATAATCAAAATAGTAAATAGCCTGTAAATCCACCAATTAGCAGATTGCTGGAATAATAAAATACTGAGTTCGATATAAGGATGGGAAAAAACCATTTTAATTTTTCTCATAATGTTCTAGGTTCGTATTATTTGATTTTTGAAACCAATACCTGCGTTTTATAGCTTAGTTCAGCCCTTTCCTACGGAGTATTTCCGGTACGTAATTGTAGTCTATTTCAAATTACCAACAGCCGGAAGATACCTCCTTAGGCAAGGTTTATTTAACCTGGAGCTGTTTTTCATCGGGACTGGCTTCCGGTAATAGACCCATAGGCCCTGTTAAACAAACCCGAGTGGCAGCTCTATCTTTTTTGCAACAAGAATCTCATGATAACCATTAAATTTCCAGCAAAAAAATAGGGCAGAACACGGGGCTGGAATAAGCGAAGAGAAACAGACCCTGCTTTCTAAAAGAAGAGAAAAACTTAAGTCTAAACTTAAGCAAGCAAGATTTTAAATCGAACTCACGTTAAATCACTGAGAATTTAGTCCATTTCCTGATGTAGGTTTGAATAAAGGGTACCAATTCTTTGTGATTTAAATGATCCAGCAAACTGTATCCGTTTTCTTGTAATTCTTCTGGTCTTACTTTCATATTCCCCTTTGGTCGGTGTTGTCACCGTACCAAGAACCATCTATCAAATGGTCGGTGATAACACCAACCAGAGGGAATGCTTTAAGCTAGCAGTTAACTATTGAATTAAATCTTTAGGGAACCGCGGAATCCCCTCGAGCCATAGTAAGATTCAGCTCCGTTATGGTAAACAAACACGTTTCCATATCGGAAATCAGCAAAGATAGCGCCTCCAAGATCCCTGATTTTTTCTGGCGTTTTGATCCAGCTGGAAGTCTTGGTATCAAAATTTCCAAATTTTTGTAAGTATCTGTACTCCTCTTCTGATAAGATCTGAATGCCCATTGCATCAGCCATTCCAATCGCACTGTTTTTAGGTTTATGTTCTTTCCTTGATTCGAGAGCCTCTTGATCGTAACAGGTGCTTCTGCGGTCTTTCGGACTTTCAGCAGAACAATCATAAAATATGTATTCGCCGGATTTTTGATCTTGGAAAATTACATCCGGTTCGCCTCCTGTTTTTTCCATTTCATTGAGCGACCATAACTTACTGGCCATGCTTTCGGAAATCAACTTTGACTCAACATCAGTCCAGTTCATTTCAACATGTCTGCTCTTATTTTTTTCAAACCTGGCCTTAAGTGTCGAAATCAGTTCTTTAGCTTCTGCCGATGATAAGTATTTAGTATTATCCATAGTCACAAGGCTTGCATGTTTAAAATTTCATTAAGTGCTGCAGGCACTCTGTGGGTTAAAAGTATAAATTATCCCCAAATCAATTAAAATCTTTTAGTCCTTGATTGTAAGATTCTTTATTTTTTAATCTAGGAGAATTTTGTTTTTAGTACTAGGAGTAATAGCATCAAATCGTATAAATTAATTTCAAGATTTTCGATTTAAATCCTTTGTTTGCCCCAATCTCATTACTATCACATGATCCTTTGATGGGGAGTTTTCAAGTTTAGAATTTTAAAATATCAATCTTCCGATTATTCTTCGAGTGGAGGATTTTTACCTTAAAAACTGTGGAAAACTTTTTTTGTGGGAGATAGTGGTAAAAAGTGGTAAGTTATTTACTTTTACAATTGAATTTTAGAGTAAATACCGATAATGTCCCATTTCTTAGGAGAATTTGATTGTAAACTTGATGCTAAAGGCCGGATGATGATACCATCCAGTCTGAAGAAACAGCTTCCAGAAGCTGAGCGTGAAGGGCTTGTGATCAATCGGGGCTTTGAAAAGCATCTGGTGATTTATACTAAAAAGGAGTGGGATAGCATCACCGAAGAACTTAGTAAGCTAAATGCTTACGAAAAGAAAAGCCGAGATTTTATACGTTATTTCACTCGTGGTGCAACAGAACTTTCATTAGACGCTGCTAACCGTATTCTTTTTCCTAAAGCTTTAATGGAATATGCCGGTATAACTGGGGAAGTTGTGCTTTCGTGTGTATTGAATAAAATTGAGGTTTGGGCAAAAGATGCCTATGATTCTCAAATGGATAACGAGCCTGAGAACTTCGCCAATCTGGCAGAAGAAGTAATGGGTAGTATGGGAAGGAGGGGGCATGACTGATTATCACAATCCTGTTATGCTTCAGCAATGTATTGAAGGCTTGAACATTAAGCCTGATGGAATTTATGTAGATGTAACATTTGGGGGTGGTGGTCACTCTCGCGAAATATTAAAGTGCCTGGGTCCGAAAGGCCGTTTACTTGCATTTGATCAGGATTCTGATGCTCAAAATAATTTACCAAAAGATGATCGATTAACCTTTATTGATCAGAACTTCCGCTACCTCAAAAATAATTGCCGTTTGCAGGGCGCCATTCCTGCAGATGGTATTCTGGCTGATCTGGGTGTCTCTTCTCATCAATTTGATCAGCCAGAACGGGGGTTCTCCATTCGCTTCGATGCCGATCTGGATATGCGTATGGATCAGGGTGGCTTACTTACGGCTAAACAGGTAGTTAATACTTACAGCGAAGAGCAATTGCATCGGATTTTTGGAATTTACGGAGAAATTAAAAATGCTAAAAAACTAGCTCAGACACTGGTAAACCAGCGTCTTAATAAGTCTATTGATACAGTTGAAGAGCTAAAAAAAGCCATCTCTAAGTTGATTCCTAAAGGGAAAGAAAATAAATATCTGGCTCAGGTTTTTCAGGCTCTCCGAATTGAAGTGAACCAGGAGTTAGAGGCTTTGAAAGAATTTTTGGAACAGACAGTCGATGTGCTTAAAACTCAGGGCCGGCTTGTTGTGATGTCTTATCATTCACTTGAGGACAGGCTGGTCAAGAATTTTATCGCCAAGGGAAAGTTTCAAGGTGAAGTGGAGAAGGATTTTTTTGGAAACCAGATCAAACCTTTGGAAAGTATCACTCGCAAGGCGATTGTTGCATCTGAAGAAGAAATTAAACTGAATAACAGGGCAAGGAGTGCCAAATTGAGAATAGCAGAGAAAAATTAAGCTGAAAATAGCTGGGAGAATGGGTAATCAATTTAAACAAGAGAAAACGGACGAGGAATTGGATCAGGTTGCTGAGCCACTCGCTGAGCAATCAGAGAAGGCGGAGCTTCCCAAAAATTTCTTTACCCTCCTGTTTACTGAGGGAGTAATCTCAAAGGAGGCTGCCACTCATTTCCTTCCATTTGTTGTTTTCATTGCTTTTTTAGCGATGATCTATATTGGTAACAGGCATTTTGCAGAGAATAATATCCGGGATATCGATAAGCTTAGCAGGGAAGTGAAAGAATTAAGCTGGGATTTTAAAACATTAAAAGCTGATTTGATGCTAAAAAGCACGCAGACTGAAGTTGCAAAAGAGGTGGATACTTTGGGGTTGATTGAGCCTAATGAGCCACCAAGGAAGATTGTGATACGAGAGGGAGAATTTAATTAATTGACAGTTGACTCCCGATAGCAATCGGGATGACAGTTGACAATAATGCAGATAACAGATAATAGATAACAGATAACAGACAACATGAATATTAGAACCGAAATATTGCTTCGTGTTTACATTGCCTTTGGGATGATTGTAATGCTTGCTTTTGCGGTGCTTTATAAACTGGTGGATGTTCAGATTGTGGAAGGAAAGAAATGGAGATCTATGGCGGATAGCTTATCTACCCGCTTTGCAAATGTAGAAGCCACTAGAGGCAATATTTATTCTATTGATGGAAGTTTGTTGGCTACATCGGTTCCCGAATATGAGATCAGAATGGATATGATCGCCGGGGGTATCGAAAAAGATGAGATATTTTATGAGAAGGTTGATTCTTTAGCAGATAAGCTTTCTTCATTTTTTGGCGATAAATCTGCAAAACAATATTCCCGAATACTTCGTGAAGCAAGGGCAGATAAGGCACGTTACCTGCTACTTAAACGAGATGTTACCCATCCAGAATTAAAGGAGATTCGAAAGTTTCCGATTTTTAATTTGGGTAGGTATAAGGGCGGACTGATATCTGTTTCTCAGAATAAGCGAATACTGCCATTTCAAACACTTGCAGCCAGAACCATTGGTTATAAGAATAAAAATGTGCAGCCTGTAGGTCTTGAGGGTGCATATAGTGCCTATATAGATGGTGAAAGCGGTAAGCGTATGATGCAAAAAATTGCTGGTGGTGTTTGGATGCCTGTTAACCAGGATATTGAAATTGCACCTAAAGAAGGCGCTGATATCATTTCAACAATTGATATCAATATGCAGGATGTAGCGCAAAGAGCCTTGAAAAATCAATTAATTACCAGTGATGCTGATCATGGTTGTGTTATTTTGATGGAAGTGGCTACAGGTGAAATCAGAGCTGTCGCCAATTTCAGTAAGGTTAGCGAAGGCGAATACAAAGAGCAATTCAACTATGCCATTGCTGCAAGTCAGGATCCAGGGTCTACATTTAAATTGGCTTCCTACATGGCTCTTATTGAAGATAAAAAGATCGACACAAACACCCTGGTTGCTACCGGAGATGGAACTTATCGTATCCCGGGACATACAATTCGCGATTCTCACGGAGGTATCGGAACTGTTTCTGTGAAGCGGGCTTTTGAAGAATCATCCAATGTTGCAATCGCAAAATTGATCAATTCGGCTTATCAGAGCGATCAGGATAAATTTTCGGCGCACTTATATGCATGGGGCCTGAATAAGAAATTGGCACTTCAGATTCCTGGTGAGGGTCAGCCGATCATTAAGAATCCAAAAAACAAAAGCTGGAATAAAAATCAATCCCTACCGCAAATGGCTTATGGTTATGAGATGCAGATCACTCCATTGCAAATGCTGGCATTTTATAATGCGGTAGCGAATGATGGTAGATATATCGCTCCAATTTTTGTCCGCGAGATTAGACGTCTTGGGAATACAGTTGAGCAATTTAAAGCCAGAGTTATCAATGAGAAGATTGTTTCGGATGAGACCATTAAAAAAGCTCAGGAGCTTCTAGAGGGAGTAGTTGAAAACGGAACTGGTAAAGGACTTGCATCGCCACTTTACAAAATAGCAGGAAAAACCGGAACCGCTCAGGTTGCAGATGCCAACAAGGGGTATCTTGTGGATAAGAAGTATCAGGCTTCATTTTGCGGTTATTTTCCAGCTGATAATCCAAAATATTCTTTGATTGTTGTGGTTAATAACCCAAGGAAGGGCACGTATTATGCGGCATCTGTTGCGGGCCCAGTTTTTAGGGAAATTGCCGACAAGGTTTTTGCAAGTGACATTAACATGTTTGACCCATTAAAAGAGCAGAAATTTACTGGAAGTTTAAAACTGCCTGCAGCAAAGGCTGGCGAGCGTAAAGCAACTCAGGCTGTTTACAAAGCATTTGGCATCAAAGCATTATTTGCCTCAAATTCAGATTATATCAGTCTGGATACCAATAAGGGAGTAGTTTCTCAGGAAGTAAAGATCACTGAAGGTTTAGTTCCTGATTTGAGTGGAATGGGTTTAAAAGATGCGCTTTATGTGGCCGGTAATTCTGGATTAAAAGTATTGGTTCGTGGAAGTGGGAAAGTGGTCAGACAATCATTACTCGCAGGTTCATCGGTTCAAAAGGGTCTTCCATTAGTTTTAGAACTTGAATGATGAAGAAGATCAAAGACATATTATATGGGGTTTCACTCAGGCAGGTCTCAGGTTCTACCAATGGGAAAGTTTCAGGAATTTGTTTCGACTCCCGCAAAGCACTTCCTGCAGTATTATTTGTTGCTGTACGCGGCACCGAGTCTGATGGACATGCCTTTATAAATCTTGCAATTGATAATGGTGCCAGTGCTGTGTTGTGCGAAGAATTTCCTGCCGAGATTAGAGAGAAAGTTAGCTACTTTTTAGTGGATAATTCAGCAAAAGCACTGGGAATAATTGCATCTAATTTTTATGATAATCCTTCATCCAAGCTTAAGCTGGTTGGAGTTACCGGTACGAACGGTAAAACAACAATTGCTACATTACTTTTCCAGTTATTTCAAGATCTGGGATATAAAACCGGTTTACTTTCTACAGTTCAGAATCAAATCAATCAGTTAAT
>Ga0315899_10002874_pt1 | contig 18890 bp, 11 predicted proteins | sample LakEriMetagenome_2_FD_203518 | JGI IMG/M metagenome (GOLD analysis project Ga0315899, IMG submission 203518) | Freshwater fungal communities from buoy surface, Lake Erie, Ohio, United States - Buoy 4 MA112 | ecosystem: Environmental > Aquatic > Freshwater > Lake | place: USA: Lake Erie, Ohio... | reverse complement strand
CAAGGATCTCCCCTCTCATTTGCGGGCCGGGGATGCGATTGTGGTCAATGACTCGAAAGTGATTCCAGCGCGACTGGTGGGATATCGCGAGAAGACTCGCGGAAGATGGGAAGGTCTGTTTTTGCGAGAGGAGAATGGAATCGCGGAATTGCTTTCCAAGACACGCGGCTACCTCATGCCAGACGAACGGATCGTGTTGAGGGATCCGGAAGGGCGAGAGAACCAGGGATTGGTCGTCGTTGCCCATGCCGATGAAGGGCATCTACTCGTCCGGCCGGACCCGAGCAGGGACTGGCTCGAATTGCTCGAGGCCGTGGGCCGGGTACCGTTACCTCCCTACATCCGTGATGGCCAAATGACGGAGACCGATCGACAACGGTACCAAACTGTCTATGCGAGGACCCCAGGATCAGTGGCAGCCCCAACGGCCGGTCTGCACCTCACGGAAGAGTTGCTGCTAAAAATCCGAGCCGCAGGCGTAGCCTTGGTATCAGTGACGCTACACGTTGGATTGGGAACCTTTCGCCCCGTCCAAGTCGCAACGTTGGATCAGCACAAAATGCATAGTGAGTTCGCCCAGATCAGCGGCAATGTCGTCAAACGCTTAACAGGTGCCAGGTCCGAAGGTGGGCGGATCCTGGCGGTCGGAACAACTTCCGTTCGGACCCTCGAAACATCTGCCATGCATGGCGACGGAAAGCTCCTCGAATGGTCTGGTCAAACCGATATTTTCATTCGACCGGGCCACAACTTTCAAGCTGTCGACATGCTGTTGACCAATTTCCATCTTCCAAGGAGCACTTTGATGGTTTTGATCAGTGCATTCGCAGGAAGAGAATTGATGTTGGAGGCCTATCGGAAGGCGATCGAAGAACAATATCGATTCTTCAGTTATGGGGATTGCATGCTGATCGTCTGACTTGAATCCGACGGCCATAGAGCTTCCACGGGCACAGCTTCCACGGGCACAGCTTCCACGGGTACAGCTTCCACGGGTACAGCTTCCAAAGGCACAGCTTCCAAAGGCACAGTGCATACGCAGACGTTACAATCCGATACCGACGAATCCTAAACCCTTGGATTCGCCATGCATCGAAATCCCGCACCGAACCAACTTCTGAAATGCCCACGTCTCATAAACGCATCCCTGGCAAAAACACCAAATCGATGGCGGCGACAACGGTTGCACCAACCAGCCTTCCCGAGCCCAACAAACGATGCTTGGGTATCGATATCGGTGGTGCGAATATCAAACTAGCGCATGTCGACGGTTGGTCTTGCTCACAACCGTTCGCAATGTGGCGAGAGTGGGAAAATCTCGCCTCGGCCCTTGCGCCTCTTATCTGCCAATGCCCTGATTTTGACCTGGTCGCAATCACTATGACCGGGGAGCTCGCGGATTGTTTTGCGACTCGGGCTGACGGTGTCGCATTGATCCTGGAACAAGTCACTCGCATCATTCCAGCCCCTTTGGTTCAGGTTTACAGCGTTGATGGAAGATGGCGCAGTCCCTCGCAAGCCGCACGTGAACCTTGGATGGCTGCAGCCTCCAATTGGCACGCGCTCGCAACGTGGGCGCGCCGCTTCCTGGTTTCCGAATACGGAATTGTGGTCGATATCGGTTCCACTACGATCGATTTGATTCCGATATGCAAAAGTGGAGTTGCCACACCGTCGATGACCGATTCGCAGCGTTTGCGACGAGGAGAACTTCTCTACACCGGAATCGAACGATCCAACATTGCTGGTGTCGTTCGCTCCGTTCCGTTATTTGGCAAGCGTTGCCCCGTCATGAACGAACAGTTTGCCACGACACGCGATGCCTATCTTTGGTTGGGCAAGCTACCCGAAGAGCCCGATGATCGAAATACGGCCGACGGCAAGCCAGCGACGATCGATGGGGCAAGGTACCGCCTAGCGAGGATTGTTGGTGAAGATGGTTCGACCCTCACCGATTCGGACATCACCGCCATCGCACAAGCGATTTTCGACAAGCAGGTATCAAGGCTCAAACGGGGAATCGAGCGGGTGGTCGCGAGACAAGTCCGGCTCGAGGGTGCCAACAAGCCGCCATGTTTAATCCTAAGTGGCCACGGGGGCTTTTTGATCGATACCGCGATCCGGGACGGCAAGGGGTTTTCCCAGCCCGTTTCGCTCCTAGAATCGATCGGGCCAGATTTGTCTCGGTGCGCACCCGCATATGCCGTAGCAACGCTGGCATCCGAGGCCGTGCCAGCATCCGATGGAACGCCCTAGGCCGCTTCAATTTGCTGGCGTATTCCGCTGGCCCCGCCCTAACCCGCCCCAACAAGCAAAACCGGTGGGCCAACCAAGCCCACTAAACCGAACAATCCCTACCTCGCCGTACTCTTTCCCAAGTGGAAAACTCCAAATTCAACGTAGAGAATTAGGGAATTATTCCATCGGACTATCATCTAAAGAGAGGCGATTCGGCGAGGTTCGAGAGGGATTAGTACCCTTTGGACCTATGAATTGCAATTGTTTTGCCAGTTTCTTTGACCCCGTTGATATTTCAGTCCGCTGAGATTTCACCCCGTCCGGACCCCAGGGATTCTATGAGCGAAGGCAAACTGCGACGCAGTCGAGTTCTAGAGCGAACGCTTTCCTTCGAAAGCTTGGAGGAACGCCGCGTCATGGCTTCGTTGCCTTTCGGCGCCACGGCGGAGGATACGGGAGAGTTTATGCTCGGTCGGGTTGCAGTCACCCCGGTTTTACTTGAAAGTGACGGGACGATCGACCCAAGCACCGAAAACTGGACGCCTTCCCACGTCGCAGCCGTAATGAATAACGTTCAGACGGGACTGAACTGGTGGACTCAGTTGCTGCAAAAAGAGAGTTCCGTACATACGCTTGAGTGGGTCATTGATCGATCTTACGCGGATAACCGCCCCAGCACTCCTTACGAACCGATCAATCGGACATCCAATGCCTATGAGCTTTGGGTAAGCCAGTTCCTGAGCGACATCGGTTTCAATCAAACGAATAACCTGGAATCGAATATTCGCCGGTTCAACGATTCGCAGCGGCAGAAGCTCAATGCGGATTGGTCGTTTACCATGTTTGTCGTCAACTCGGTCAACGATGGCTCTGGAACGTTTGCGCCGGGAGGGGATTTTTCGCGAGCATTCGCCTTCGCCGGGGGATTGTTCATGGTGGTCCCATCGGTTCGTCCTGCTTCGACGTTCACGCATGAAACAGGCCACATGTTCTGGGCTCGAGACGAATACTCGGGCGGGGGAACCTACTATGACAAACGGGGGTACTACGACGCACAAAACACCAACGCGATCGATTCCAACCCGATCCCCGGGTTCCAGCAGCAGCCCAGCATCATGTCGTCAGGTGCGTCTCTGGATACCGCTTACAACTCGATCACATCGCCGGACGCGACACTCGCTCAAATTGGTTGGCGCGACTCGGATTCCGATGGCATCTTCGACGTTTTGGACGTGCCTCTTTCGCTGGAGGGTACGGGACGCTACGACGCACTCGGTGGTGACTATCTCTTCAGTGGAGTTGCGACCGTACAAACCCTGCCTAATCGCAACTCATCGGGGCTCCAAAACAATATTACGATCAATAAAGTGACGCGAGTTGAGTACCGTATCGGGTCGGGAACATGGACCACAGTCGCGTCGCCAAACTCCTTCACGGCTAATCTCGAGCTCGCAATTCCAATTGCAGGCAGCGATCTCGGAAAGACGATCGAAATTCGGGCTGTGGATTCGCGAATCGGTATCACCAGCAACGTCTTCTCCGGCGTGATCGGCAATGTTCCAGACACCACTACTCGCCACGGCATTCAAGGTTTCGTGTGGAGAGATTCCAATCAAGACCGCCAATGGAACGCCTCGGAAATTGGATTCGCCGGCGCGACCGTGACCTTGGTCGATGCGAATCTCACCCCAGTTTCACTACAAAAGACCATCGATCCTGATAACTATCCGAGTGGTACTCTCTCGGGGAATCTCGGCGGGGTACGTCTCGATGTCGTGGGATTCGATGCAACGGGCGCCATCGGAGTTTTCGATGATTCCGCAGCGTCGACTGGAAGCAAAATCTTCAAGCCCTATTCATTCTGGTCCAAGAAGTATCTCGATGCTTTTCGAGATCAAGATCTGCAGCTACGCGCCAGATTCGACACATTGACCTCGTACGTTTCTATCGATGCGATCGCGGTTGCCGACAACTCCAAAGTTCGCTTGGAAGCCTATGCCGCCGATGGGACCCTCCTCGCCAGGTTTGAACGCAAGGGTCTCCTGAGGAATGAGACTGTGAAGATGGAGGTTGAAACCGGCGAAGCAAAGATCTCGTATGTGATCGCTCGAGGTTTTCAGAATACGACGGTAAAATTTGACAACCTGCGGTTCGGCCCAGGCAACACGGCAACCACCGCCGCCGATGGAAGCTATTTTCTAGAGAATCTTCCAGCGGGGAATTATCGTCTCCTCGTCACCGATACCAATGCCGGTTTCAAGGTGACCAATGCGATCAATGGTGTACTCGAAGTCGCCTACGGTTCCAACCGCTCAGTAACGCACGTCGATTTTGGTGGCTATGTGGAGCCGAGCCCTTGGCAGAACCAAGCACTCCCGGAAGACGTTGATGGGAAAGATGGTGTTAATCCGCTGGACGTACTCGTCCTAGTCAATGACATCAACCAAAACCAACCGAGGTCCTTGGTAGGTTCTCCGATCAATCCCCCTCCTTACTTGGATGTCAATGGCGATCGATACGTCAGTCCTCTCGATGTTCTTGCGGTGATCAATTACATCAACCGAAACCGAGGGGGTAGCGGTTCGGGTTCAGGTGGCGAGGGGGAACGCTCCTCAGTTCCAATCATCACGGAACCGGTTCACTCGAATGAAACAGCGCCGAGGTTGGTCTCGTTCGCATCAGGGCGTAGCAACTCACTACCGACAACATGGATCGTTGAGCAAACCGGCTCAGCGATCCTTTCGCAAGGTCCTGATCGGTGCGGGTGTCCTACATGCATGGCCTTCGAAACCGCCGTGACTATGGCAGGTGAAACCGAGCAAAGCGACATGTACTTATTCCAAGCACCCTTGGAAGACCGGGACGATGCGGCACTCCGCGACCTATTTTTCTCGGGATTCGATGGGAACTAAGCCCTGGGAACTAAGCACAACGAGACAAACGTGAAAACGAAGAAAGCTCGGCATTATCGCCGAGCTTTCATTATTTAGGTCTATGTGCCGTTTAATCCAGGCGACGTTTAGTCCAGCCGCCATTTGATCCCAGCTCCCGTCGCTGGGTCCCCAACGGATGGACTACTCGCGAGGACGAATGGCACCGGTCAGACCACTGTAATCGACGCGGTCATCGTTGTGCCACAGAGGTTGCCCCAATTCGACGCGGCGGCGAAGAACCTCGATCTTCTCCTGCGATCCCGCAGGAGCATCAGTCGGTAGAAATCGATTATCTACCACCGGATCGAAATCCTCGTCGTGCCCATACTTGAGGATGGCTTCGAAAACGTTCTTGCACAAACTGCTCATTCGGTCAAAACCCCTATTGGAAGACGTAAAAACGCTTCAACGAAAACTCATTAAAATTTCACTCCTTCGGATTATTTGTAACCGGGGACTAAAGTCAAGGAAAAAGAAATGCCAAAGCTGGGTACTTTTTGCCACACTCGGCGAATTGAGGCCTGGGGAACTCTTGACGCTTCGGTAAGAAACGATATGCAATGCTTGGGCAAGGTGGAAATCGCCCCTTGAATCCCGAATCTAGGGGAAACCAATAGCCTTAAATAACTCTCTCGCGTGTTCACCGGTGAAAAAGGCTGTTCCTGCGAGATCCCCGTACCGAGTCGTAAAAAATTCCTTCTTTTTGCGGTGCAGGACTACAGGTACTTGGCGATCGGTCCACCGCGAGCGGCTAGCGCATCGATTCGACGATTGACCTCAGGGGATTCCAGCAGCGGCGGCGCGTGATGAGGCTTGATCCTCGCATCGAGCACGATCGGACCAACACAACTCCAATGCTTGCTCTGAACCGTTTCTCCGACGCCCCGAATATCGGTTGCAGGATTGCTACGGGTAAATGCCACCCACAGGAAGTTGTTAACCGAGCGGCTGGTGAACGCCGAGTCATCGACGAGAACAACCCAAGGAATCGAATCCATCCAGTGGGTTCGCGTTTTGCCCGCCGATGGACTCTCTGCCGATGGACTATCTACGTGCGATACACGTTGCCGCGTCCAGTGCTCCAGGAGCGAATCGATCGGCGCTCCCTGTTTGGCTTGAATGGCCAGCACTCCTCGCATGCATAATTTGGGGGAATGAAACCCGTCCGGAAGAGAGATCTGACTGGGGCATTCTGTGGCCAAAACTCGCTTCGGGGGGCCGCTGGCGGCGATTACAAGCTTAGACCCCTGGTTGAAACCTTCTCCGCTGTAATCCAAGGTATCGATGGTGGTTTTGGTCTGAAAATGAAGATCCGAACCGAAATCGATGCGTTCCAATACCCACGCGAAGAAGCTTTCGATGTCGTAAAGATCCAACTCCGGGGATTCATTTCCGTCCGCGATCATCAGGTATTTCGCCAAAGACATTTGACCTTGGCCCAAAATCGCGTTGGCTTGAGTCAGCAGTTCTTGGGGGCGCCCCGGTTTTGCATAGGGCGTGTACCGCTCGCTCCCGATCGCCAGCAGGAGCGGGTGGACTCCTGCTGCGTCAACAGCGTGTACACCCCGAACCCCAGGTAGAACCGACGGGATGATCGGACCGGTAAGTTCGTGGATCAACTCTCCAAAGGTTGTGTCCTCTTGCGGGGGACGGCCCACCACCGTGAATGGCCAAATCGCTCCGGGCCGGTGGGAGACATGCGTCACCCGCATCCACGGAAACGGGTGCTGTTTGGCATAGTACCCCAAATGATCACCGAAAGGACCTTCAGGCTTCAAGCCGCTAGGGTCCACAATACCACTGATCGAAAAATCAGCATCGGCATAGATCGGCGCGTGACCAGGGCCGAGAATCATCGGTATGCGGTAGCCAGCCATCGCCCCGGCGAATGTAAGCTCGCCGACCCCCTCGGGGAGCGGCATCACCGCCGCAAGGGTCATCGCCGGTGAGCCTCCAACGGTCACCGATACGCGAAATGGCTCTCCGGCTGAGAGGGCCGCTCGGTGATGAACACCGATTCCGCGGTGCAACTGGTAATGAAGCCCGATTTCACTGTCGTGGGCGTATTGGTTACCGGCGAGCTGCACTCGATACATTCCAAGATTGCAGCCGACGAGGCGTTGGGACCCAAGGCGTTGAGATCGGCTGGCGGCCGGATCTATCGGACCTTCGCTGAGGACTTGCGGAAGGGTCACAAACGGGCCGCCATCGTCCGGCCAGGAAACGACCTGTGGAAGCTGCGACAACGGAACGAGATGCTTCTGAACGGGTCCAGAGCCGACCGGCCGAGGCAACATGGTCCACGCGGTCCACGGAGCGCTCGTATAACGAAATGGCTTGCGAAAAAAAGCCGTAGGATCGATCTTCAGTTCGATCGCTCTCCTCACCCGATCGATGGTTGTCCGAAACAAAAAACGGGCTTGATCGAGCGAACCGAATAGGTTGCTGACCATCGGAAAAGAGCAGTCTTGAGGGTTGGTAAACAGCACCGCAGGTCCGCCGCGGGCATAAACGCGCCTCTGCACTTCCGCGATCTCGAGTCGCGGAGAGAGCGATTCTGTGACTTCGATCAAACGGCCATGCCGCTTCAAGTCATCGACGACTTCGCGGGTGCTTCGATAACGCATACGCAGGTACCGACCTCGTTAGCCCAACTCAAAAACGTTAAAGATGTTGGGCTACCCGCACTCTTGGCGAATCCGCAACGGATCCGCGGAAAGACTCGTCTCTATTGCGCGAACGAGAACAAAACCCCGATCGCGAAAGAATCTCCAATCAAATCAGGGAGCCCAGCTTACGCGGCAACGATGTCCCGCATTTTGGGTTCGAGGTACGTCACCGTTGAACCCATGCTGGCTAAGTGGCCGTAATCTTCCTCGGGAATCTGCACGCGGTGTCGCTTTCGCAACTCCATCACGATGTCGAGAAAGTCCATGCTGTCGAGTTCGAGTTGTTCTCGGAATGACTTGCTATCATCCAGTCCAGACAAATCTTCGTCGGGTGCAATGTCACTCAGAATGTCTAGGATCTCATCCCGGATTTCTGCAGATGTCATGGAATTACGTTACTCCCAAGTGAAATCCAGCGGCGCGTCAGCCCCGCTGCGAACCAATTTTACGGAAATGAAAAAACCAGTACCCGAGGGTACTTTGCCCACCAGCTACCTCGAGGATGATTAAAACCGCCTCACGATCAAGACCGAATTTATCCCGAGCATGCCAAAGGAATTGTTGAGGATGTAGTCGACGCGATCAAGCTCTTGAGGCTGATTTATTACCAACCCGTCGAGCGCGCACTTCGGGTCTAAATTGTCCACATTTATCGTGGCATGGCAAACCCTGTCCTGGAAAGCGGGCAAATTGCCAGCCAATTCGATCGCCCCCGCCGCCCCCATCGTATGACCAATAAAACTCTTGGTATTGTTGAACCGAACCCCCTTGCACCCCTCAAAAACTTCCCGCAGGGCCTCGCACTCCTGATTATCTCCGCTGGTGGTGCCGGTCGCATGGGTGCTAACAATTTGGATCTGATCCTCGTTTAGCTTACCCCGCTTCAAGGCCAAACGAACGCATTGGGCCTGGCGTTCTGGATTGGGAAGCACGAAATCGGTAGCGTCGGTGTTGATGGCATAGGAGACGATTTCGGCCAAAACCGTCGCGCCTCGAGCTTTGGCATCCGAGAGCCGCTCGAGGATGTACAAGCAGCCACCTTCGGCGACCACGATCCCATTGCGGTCGGTATCAAACGGCCTCGAGGCCTTCGTCGGATCCGCATTGGAAGCGAGGGCCCCCTGAGATTTGAACGAAGCAAAGATCCCAAACGTGTGGATGCTTTCTGATACGCCTCCTGCGATGGCGATATCGCATTCATGCAATCGGAGCATCTGCACGCCTTGGATTATCCCTGCGTTCCCCGCCGCACACGCAGCACCAATCGTGTAATGAGGGCCAGTAATCCCGAGGTTCAACGCGATTTCACCTGCCGGGTTGTTAGCGACCGTGCGAGGATTGTGGTGGTGGGACCAATAGGTCGTATCGTATTCGTATTGCTTGATGGAGTAGATTTCGTTTTCGGTCTCAACATTCCCATGCTCGGTGATACCGACATAAATCCCAACACGCGACTTGTCGACGTTGGCCCATTCGAGCCCACTCCTGGCGATGGCTTCGCTGGCCGACCAGATCCCAACGGTGCCGGCGCGGGTACCGCGCCGCATGTCCCTTCGGCTCTGATACTTGACCGCCTCAAACTCACAAACCCCCGCATGCGTATCGCCGACGTAACGGATGTTGTAGTTCTTAACCCCACTTCGCCCCGCCAACAGCGACTCGCGATACAACTCGAGATTATGCCCATTGGGGCTGGTCAAACCAACCGAGGTCATGACGATCCGTTGATCGTCTGGTAGTTCGTGAGTGCAATCCCTAAGTGTCATTGGGCAGCTACGGCTCTCTTTGGAGAAATCGAAAAAGGTGTAACGAGGCTAGCTTGGAACCTTGGAATTTGCAAGCGTCACCCTATACAGCATTACGGTTTGCAAGCGTTTCGCCTAATGGCCGAACAAACTCGACACCAGCCAGTGCTGCAGGAAGTAAACCGCAATTCCTGCAAAGTAGCCAGCCAGCGCCAACGGAGCGATCTTACGCAAGTACCAGAAAAAGTCGATTCGCTCGAGCCCCATCGCAGCCACGCCCGCAGCGGAACCGATGATCAAACAACTTCCGCCGGTACCACCGCAATACGCCAAAAGCATCCAAAAAGGATCGTTCATGCCATTGGTGGCTGAGTACATCTCGATCCCCGCAGCGACCAAGGGCACGTTGTCCACGACCGCCGATACCAGACCGATAATGATTGCGATCACCGATTGATTTTGAATCGTTGCTTGCAGTTTTTCCGCTAGCCCCGTCAACACACCCATCGACCCAAGAGCACCGACGGCCAGCAGGATTCCTAGAAAAAACAAGACGCTCGACATGTCGATCCTGCGAAGTGCTGCCAACACCCCGGTGCTGCTTTTCGTCTTTTCGTCCATCGTATGCGACACCAGTTCGGAGACGAGCCAAAGCAGACCCAAACTTAGCATCATCCCCATGAACGGTGGAAGATGGGTGTAGGTCTTGAAGATGGGAACACTCAGCAATCCGGCGATTCCCAGAAACAGGAAAAGCGCTCGATGCCAACCTTCGATGCTCTTGTCATCCCCCTCGTCACTTTGATCCTTGGGTGGTTCGATTTCCCCTTTGAGTGTCGGCGATATCAATAGCAGCGGCACGAGCAAACATGCCACGCTCGCCAAAAACAGATCCCGGATTACCTCCCACTCACCGATCTTATGCTTCATCCATATCATCGTCGTTGTAACGTCCCCGATGACCGTCCACGCCCCACCGGCATTCGCAGCGATGACGACAATACCGACGTAAACCAATCGCAATTGCTGATCGCTAATTAGCTTCCGAAGGACGGAAATCATCACGATGGTGGTCGTCAAGTTATCGAGGACCGACGAAAGCAAGAAGGCGATCCATCCAATAATCCACAACAATGCAACCTTGTTCTTCGCGCGGATGAATCGCGTGATCAGCGAAAAGCCTTCATGCGCATCGACCAATTCGACAATGGTCATCGCCCCGATCAGAAAAAAGAGGATCCCTGCAGTCTCGGCGAAGCCATGGGTCAACTGGCCATCCACAAGAAACTGGAGTTTTGGATCGAGACCACCCGCCTCTTCGACGGCAACCTCGCCGGCATGGTGGGAATTGTGCCAGGTTCCAAATGCACCTTCGGGGACCAAAGCACTGTAGTTCACCGCGTAGAGAGTCCAGCAAAGCACCCCGGTCAAGATCGCTGAGGCTGCCTTGTTGATGTGGATTTGATGCTCGAGTGCGATCGCCAAATACCCAACTACGAAAATGACGACAATGGTGGTAAGCATAAGATTTCTTAGTCAGCGGAAACGATGGAAAAGGGGTTGTTGAACGCTGGGCCTACTGGACGCTGGGCCTACTGGACGCTGGAACCGTTGAACAATGGGCAACTCGCTACAAACTCGCTGTTTTCATAGCCGGGTGGCATGGTAGTCTATTCGATCCACGGATCCAACTCTAGAGAAGTACCCCATTTGCCGCGCCGCTGACCTTGAACGGCACCCATTACCCGGATAAGCCACCATGCCAAAGCCCAATTCATCCCTTCTGTGGAAACCCAAGAACAGCGATGTTGCTACGTCGAACATGACGCGATTCGCGGGTGTTGTCACCGACAAGATTAACGGCTTGGAGATTCGAGGATCGGATTGGTCGAGCACCTATCGCGCGATCCATGATTGGAGTGTGCGAGTTCCCGACCTGTTCTGGAAAGAGATCTGGGATTTCTGCGGTGTCATCGGGGAACCAGGAAGCTCGATTCTCAGAAAAGGGGAATCGATGCTGGATTGGGAATGGTTTGGCGACTTTCGGCTCAATTACGCCGAGAACATGCTGAAACCAGACCGCATGCATGACCCGAATTTTGCAAACCAAGTTGCTTTGATCGATGTCCGAGAAACAGGGCAAACCGAACGCTGGACAAGACAGGAACTCCTTCGCGACGTCATCGCGCTCGCCGGGTTCTTTCGATCCCAGGGGATTTGCCCCGGAGATCGCATCGCCGCTGTCGTACCCAACTCCGGGCCGAGCATCATCGCTTATCTGGCGTGCTCCGCCATCGGCGCAATCTGGTCTTCGTGCTCACCCGATTTCGGCATCGAGGCCATCCGCGCCCGGTTCCGACAAATCCAGCCCAAACTCTTAGTCACTGTCGCCGAGACTACCTACAACGGCAAGCCGATCCGTCCTCTGGAGCGAGTGATCCAGTTGGTCGACGAACTTCCAAGTGTGGAAACGGTACTGGTGCATGGCATGGCCAAGAGCGCGGATTCCACCATCGCCAACGCTGACGGTCGGAACGTTGCCATGAAAAGGTCTCCGTTGTACTTGGACTGGGTGCATGCCATGACGGCATCCGATGCCGGGTTTCGCACGCCGAGGTCGCACGATGACGCATTTCACTGGGAACGATTTCCATTTAACCATCCCCTTTGCATTCTTTATTCCTCGGGCACCACGGGCGCTCCCAAGTGCATCGTGCACGGCGCGGGTGGAACGTTGCTTCAGCACCTTAAAGAGCATCAACTCCACAGCAATATTCGCCCGGGAGATGCCATGCTCTACTACACCACAGCGGGCTGGATGATGTGGAACTGGCTCATCTCCGCCTTGGGATCCGAAGCGACGATCGTCGCCTATGATGGTTCTCCTGTTTTCCCAGATGAGAAGCATCTTTGGGAATTGTGTGGCTCACTCGGGCTAACGCATTTCGGCGCTAGCGCCAGATACTATGCGATGCTGGACAAATCGGGCTTGGAACCAAAGTCTATTTCAAACCTTGAGCGTTTGCGATGTGTGCTTTCAACAGGATCCCCCTTGCTGCCCGAGACCTTCGACTGGGCTTACAAAGCCATTGGTGAGGACATCAACCTCGCCTCCATCTCAGGTGGCACCGACATCGTCTCGTGCTTCGTCCTCGGAAATCCAAACCTCCCGGTCATGCGAGGGGAAATCCAATGCAAAGGTCTCGGGATGGATGTTCAAGTACTCGATGCATCAGGCCGCACCTTGATCGGTGAACCAGGAGAGCTCTGTTGTGGCACTCCCTTCCCATCAATGCCGATCGGCTTCTGGAATGATCCGGACAAAAAACTATTTCAAAACGCTTATTTTGAAAAGTTCCCGGGCTTTTGGTGCCATGGGGATTGGGCCATAGAAACCGAACGAGGCACCTTTGTGATTTATGGTCGTTCCGACGCAACGCTCAATCCGGGTGGAGTGCGTATAGGGACCGCCGAAATCTATCAGCAACTAGAAAGCTTCCCGCAGATTGCGGAATCGATCGCCACTGCCCTCAAGGTCGAGGGCGACGAACAGATTGTTCTTTTCGTGAAATTGGCCGAGACAACAACGCTTTCTGACGAACTGGTGGATTCGATCCGCCTGAAACTGCGGACTCAATGTTCACCGCGTCACGTTCCAAAACACATTGCCGCCGCACCTGATTTACCCCGAACCATCAGCGGCAAACTGTCAGAGATCGCGGTTCGAAATGCAATCTCAGGCGTTGCGCTCGGAAATGTCGAAGCATTAGCCAATCCAGAGTCGCTGACATTCTTCAAAGCCTGGAGACCCAGCTAATCCGCGGGGTTGAGCTCAATAGAGTTGAGAACGTCGGGGCTTCTGGTTCACGACCGCAACAACTACGCAACAACTACGCAACAACTACGCAACAACTACGCAACAACTAATCGCCACTGAGAACGGAACTCGTTTGAAAAATTGCGATAGGACGATTGGTTTTCGCGCAAACATGCGAGCTTCTCAAGTAAGAACGCTGAATCATCAAACAGAGTTCGACGAGATCCTCGATCAATGGCATGAGCGAATCCCAGTCAGCGATCGCCTTGCGTTCTGCTTCCGCGTTGAGTTCGTGAATCAATACCGCCATCGCAGGCATATCGATCGATTTCGCCAGTTGCGATAGCGATTGCAACCGCGACTTGAGGGTATTCGGATTTCTCGCATGGAAGCTATTGAGCACCCGCTCGAGTTGATACCCCAGCATGACCGCTTGCTTGTCTTCGATCATCGACTCATCCGTCAATCCATAAGGTCTCCATCCCAGCGGTGATGCGATGAATCGTTCTACAAGTTCTGGATCGAGTTCGCGACCGGCCATCTCCCGCATGACCACAAGTGCAGAATCATGATCGAGTGGCGATGCATTGAGCTCGGATGTCAATTCATCATAAGCGTTTACGACGGCTAGGATACGAGCACCCAATGGTATCTCAGACGATTGCAAGTTGAACTCGGAGGCACTTTGGAAAGCCAACCATTGGAACTGGAGTATTTCGATCAACTCCTTCGAGTGGAGAGCAGCCTTGGTGATCTCCAATCCCATACGATTTCGTTCCGACATCTGCTTCAACTGGTCGTCGCTCCAGCCCCGGGAATGACCCAGTGACGATTGCGCTGATTGCTGCCCGATGATTCCGACATCGTGGAGCAAGCATGCGATTTCCAAGACGTAGAGACTTTCGACATCCATCAAGCCGCGTCCGAGATTGACTGCCATTTCGGCGACACGGTGGGAGTGCGCGGCGACGCGTGGGTCGCAATGCCCGATGGCTGCACTGAGCGCCACAACAGCATGGTACGAAATCGGATGGTCCTCGATGTCCGTCTGGGCAAGCTTGTCTTCTTTCTTGCGTTCGGCCTCCTCGGCGTCGCGTTCCAATTGCTCAGACCAGCAACGGACTGCATTCCGACCACCATGCTTGGCCGCATACAACCCTTTATCGGATTGCTCGATGAGTGACTGAAGGGACTTGGCTCCGAAAATACTGCTCGAAACGCCGATACTCGCAGTAACATGGTACGGCGTCTCCAGCCGCGCCTGGATGCCTGCCCGGATTTTTTCCGCCATCTCTATACCCTCATCGAGGGTCGCTCGCTCCATGGCTACGCAGAACTCCTCGCCGCCATAACGGGCCACAACGCCTCGCTTATCGACGATGTCCTGGACGATACGCACTACATCCTTCAGTACCGCATCTCCCGTTGCGTGACCATGCTGGTCGTTGAGCTTCTTGAAATGGTCCACGTCCATCATGATCGTGACCAAGCCGAAATCGCCATCGTTGCGCGTGGTCCAGATAGCTTCGACCTTTTCGAACAAAGCTCTGCGGTTGTAGGCGCCAGTCAAACCATCGCGACTAGCCAACTCATGCAGAACTTCGTTTTGCCGTCGAATCTGCTCTTGGGATGCCTCCAGCGCATTGAGCGTCTGTACCAACTCCTTCCGCTGCGTCTCCATCAGGGTAATGTTTTCAAAGCTGATGAGCGCGCCCGACAACTCGTCTTTCGCATCGAGCACAGGGGTCGCATTGACCATGAAGGACAATTCCGCACCTGGCTTTAATGCCAAGTTGATCTTCGCAGCAGTGACTTGCTCGCACTCACGGATCGCAAAATCCCAAGGCCAATCACCCGTGCTATCGCTTTTCCATGGCAAATCAGCGAGAGCCGATCCCGCAAGTTCCTCGGCAGGCTTGCCGACGCACTCCGCAAAAGATTCGTTGGCCAAAAGTATCTTGCCCTGCTTGTCCAGAATTACCACACCCCCAACGATTGTATCGAGTGTGTTGCGGACGCGCTTGGGAACGGCGTTCTTAGTATCGATTCCCTTCATCAGCCGACCAAGGAATATCGAGAAACTGCCGAAATTCAAGATAAATCCGATTCCGATCAAAAGACCCCATCGAATCCATGGCGCATAGCTCTTGGAGACCTTAGGGTCAAAAGCGATCTCAAGCTCTGCCCACGTGCGACCATCACGGTTCAGCGGCACTCGCATCTGATCGATCGTCGCCGCATCGTCCGGCTTCAATGTCCAATAACTCGAATGGTCAGGACTGCAGTAGAGATTAATTCCGTCGTATCGCACAACCCGAACGCTTCTCAAGTCATCGACTTGGATAACCATAGAACGACAGGCTCGCTGCAAACTCACTTCGTCTTTAGTCGACAGAAAATGAGATACCGACGTCGCGAGTTTTTGGCATACCAACTGCCGCTCCTGAAGCACCGTCGAATTGTCGATATGCAACATCCCCAACATATTGGCAGCCAACATCGGCCCGAACGACATAGTCGCCAGGATGATTGCCATACGTATGGAGGCTCGGAAACGGTGCATAGTAAAACGGTGTGCCGACTCAGGAGGAACTGTCTTTTGCGTCCCCATTTCAGAATCGTCACCCCACCTTAGCGTGGTTCATGAATCTGAAAACCAGGAACGGACCTCGATTGTAGTTTTCGTAATCTGGGTCACCGTACTGTTGCTCAAAGAAGCTGTCGCGGGGAATCGAGATCGGCTTAGCTGCAATACAGACCCCAATTCGATGGAAGGCTGTTACGTTGGTAACAGCTGTAGCGATTATTCCCCATATCGTTCTGTCGCACAGCTTGGGCGAACTGGGAAACACACGCGTCACACCAACTTGCCATATCCCCCTGCTAGACAATTTATGCCGACAAGGCCGACTTTGCCGACTTTGCCTAGGAATCGTATAGAAACGATTTCGCTTTGCCAGCATTATCGAATGATCGCGCTGTATGCAATACGCCATCAATTGATGTTGCTTTAAAGATCGATAAGCAGAGTTGAGTAGCTTCGCGGGATAGGCCCGAACTGTCGGACGCGAATTGCTCCTCGTTTTGCTTCGCGACATGGAGGTCGTGGGTATGGAAAACTGCAGGATGCGAATAAAGCTTGATAGCTGGTTGGTGGTCAACACCGTCCCAGCGATCGTGTTGAGCTGCGCCCTGCAGGCTTTTGGGCAATCGCCGATCGCGTACGACAAATCCTCCCGACAAACGGTTGGGCCCACCTCTCCTGCTAGCACCGCGGTTGGTAAAGACGATGCCGTCCGGATGGATATGCGTCCGACAACCATGTTGCCACCACGGACCATTGGAGCAAAAACGCCATCCACTTCTGCTCAGGTTCAAAAGGCCCCCGCGTCAACATCTTCGCCAGCGGCCCCAACTCCCGTTAAGCCTATGGCGATCGGTCCGATTTCTTCCGGGCCAGCCAAACCGATCACTGGACCACTTCCAGCTCGATCGCCACAAAGCCCACGAACCAACATGCCGACGATGCTTCCACCGTCGAATCGCATGCAAGTGACGGTAGGTGGGGCGACTCGCACAATTCCAACTTCGGGTTCGACACAAATTCCTAACCTGCTCCCGCCAGGAACACCGGACAACAGCGGCAACGTCACCACTGCCGCTGAACCAACACTGACCGCCGAAAACCCCGCCGATGGATCGCCGATTCCAGAACGGGAGCTAAAGCAACCCGAAGCGCCGCAATTTGATAAGCCAAATCCAGGGTCGAATGCGTCAACCAAAGAGTTACCCGGCCAGCAGAATCCGACGGATCTAGGAGTTCCCAAGACCTACGAACTTCCAAAGGGGATCCAAGGCGTCGAAGAACTTCTCGGCGGAGGTGCGTCGTCCCGGAAATCTTCAGCGTATGGCGAAACCCGCTCCCAAGACCCATCGATGCCGAGGCCCCAATTCCCCGTTTCGATCCAAGGGCTACCTGGTGGGGAGTCTGCTGGTCCATCGAGCGATGCGAACTACGTCACTCCAACATTCGGTGACGGTACAGCCAATCCGCAGCCTCCGCCGCGAGCGGACGATATCCCAAAGGATCTCGATGAAACCAAGTTCCCGGATTACCCGGCGATCAACCAGAAGAACTTCCCCCAGTTTCCGGTCCAGTCAGAGTTTCAATCGGACGGAACAGCACGCTCGAGTTCCTTGTTAAACGCTCTTCTTCCCTCGGATCAGCTACAACGGACTATTGAAGATGCGAGCGGCAGAAGGGACTCGATCAGTTCGTTGCCCGAACCCAACCGAGGTTCCGTACCTAAACAGCTATCCGGGAACCCATGGTGGTACGATTTCACCAAGCAGCCTCTTTTGGTGAGGGACCAACCACAAACGGCTTACTTTGTCGACTTGGATCAGTTGATCGGGTTGTCGTTGCAATTCTCCCCAAAAGTCCAAGCGATCCTCAGCGTGCCTAAGATTGCACGGTCCGAAATAGGAATCGCGCAAGCGGAATTGGACCCACGAGGCTTCGCTCAAAGTCGATTCCACAACAACTCGGATCCTGTTGGAAACACGTTGACGACGGGTGGTCCTCCGCGATTAGAGGACACAGGCTGGGAAAGTTTTGCTGGAGTTCGGGACAAGATGGCGACGGGGGGCCGCGTTGAGTGGTCTCAAGCGTTGAATACGCGCAACAGCAACTCGCTCTTCTTCCAACCCACCCAACAAGCCGAAGCCAAGTACACGTTGAACTTTATTCAGCCTATGGCTCGTGGATCGGGAGTTTATTACAACACTGCAGCCATTCGAATCGCGGGCCTCCGAACCAATGCAACGCTCGGATCTGCCAACCGCCAGCTCCAAGAACATGCGATGGATATCATCCGCGAGTACTACGAACTACTGCTAAATCGGTGCTTGCTGTCGCAATCCCTCAACGGCCAAAACCGCCTATACCAGATCCATGAAAAACTCAGATCACGAGTAGACATCGACCTGGACAAATCCCAATTGAGCCGTAGCTTGGCTGCGATCGCCAAACTGCAGGAGCAAATAGCTACGCTGCGAGGTAACATACGCTCCAACCAAGCTCGCTTGCGAGAATTGGTAAACTCGCCATTGATCAAAAGCCCTGACTGCCGTGAGTTGATACCGACAACCATGCCGATCTCGATGCTGGTCGAGGTTGATTTGGAAAGCGAAATGATCGGTGCTTTACAACTCCGCGGAGACGTCGTGGAGATCCAGAACCGAATCGAAGTCGCTCGTGTCGAAAGAAACATTGCTAAAAACGACCTGCGCCCCCAACTCGATGCAATCGCGGAGACATACGTCCGGGGATTGCAAGGCAACTACGATGTTGGCCGTGCTTGGACCAGCCAACTCGACACAGGTCGCCCGAGTTACTTCGCAGGAGCGGTCTATCAAAGCCCTTACGGAAACCGAGCTGCAAAATCGCAATTGCAGGGCCGCACCGCAGAATTGGCAAGGCTGATCT